>Ga0307492_10000208_pt1 | contig 25264 bp, 18 predicted proteins | sample SI3LmetaG_FD_202365 | JGI IMG/M metagenome (GOLD analysis project Ga0307492, IMG submission 202365) | Sea-ice brine microbial communities from Beaufort Sea near Barrow, Alaska, United States - SI3L | ecosystem: Environmental > Aquatic > Marine > Coastal | place: USA: Alaska | collected 2017-05-06 | reverse complement strand
CATGTTGACTATGATGCGACTGCTATTACCGCCGATGCTGCAGTAACTGTTGATCTTGAAGTAAGTTATATGTTCAGTGATGCTATTACAGTGAGTGTTGGAGCTCAGAATCTGTTTGATCAAGAAGCAGAAAGAATTAATATTCCTGCAGATCAAGGTATCCCTAACAACAATTGGGGCGGTGTTTATTATGAGACTTCACCAATGGGCTTTAATGGTGGTCTGTACTACATAAGTGCAAACTATAACTTTTAAGTATGGCGGCCTTACCCAATAGGTAAGGCCATTTCAAAATACTTTTATTATGGTTGAGTTGATGAGTTTGTCAAAACTAAAACAAGCTGCTGATTTTTTTAAAATGGGTGATTTAGTGCAAGCTGAACGTTTATATTTGGAAACAATCATTAGTCATCCAGAATCTGGCAAGGCCTATTTGGGAATGGGTGTCATTGCTTTGGAAGTTGAACAATTTGACAAAGCCGTGTCTTTTCTCACCAAAAGTTGTGAGTTGTTACCTAACGAAGCGTTTCCCCTAATCCACTTATCCGAAGCATTTAATGGGGTTAATTCTGAAATTGATGGGTTAACAGCACTGGAGTATGCAGCAAATCATTTGCCCAATAATGCAACGGTCCATTACCACTTGGGTTTGCAATATATAATTTTAGGGGACTTAGCAAAAGGGGAACATGCCTTTAGAAAGGTAATTCAGTTAACAACAGATCCAATCACATCATATGCACTGCTAGAACTCACTCGCCTTGATAGTCACTCCGAGCAATATTTACCTTTACTTAAAGAACGCTTAAAACAAACAAAAATAACCTCAAAAGAGACAACGGCTATTCATTATGCTCTGGGTCATGTATTCCATAGTATACAAAACTACCAACAAGCTTGGCTACACTTTGAGCGTGCTAATGAACTTCAAACCGAGCTTTGTGATTTTAAAACGTCTGAACTTAAACGGTTTTTCCAAGACATTAAAACAACGGCGTCAGAGCATGTTTTATCAGTATGCAGTTGCTCAACTACAAACAACGCTTTCACTGAAATCATTCCTATTTTTATTGTTGGTTTACCAAGAACCGGTTCAACTTTACTTGAGTATTTACTAAGTGAGAATCAGGATATATCGTCTGCTGGAGAGGTACCTTATTTAAGCCGTGAAGTGGATGCGTTCTTATTTAGTCAAACAAAATCACATTATCCTTACTCTATGAGTAACATCAGTAGTGAACAATTAAACGCTGCCGCACAAATATACCTAGAAAAAATGTCAGTTCATGCAAAAGGTAAAGGTTATGTGATTGATAAGGTACCTGCTAACTTTCAGTCAATAGGTTTGATTTACAAATTATTTCCTAATGCTAAAGTAATACACCTTAGGCGCAATTTACCTGATGTAGCCTTATCTATTTACCGTAACTTTTTTGCTCAGAACGAACCCTACCTTTGTTCATTAAATGAATTTAAGCAATATCACACTTTATATGCCGATTTGATGGAATTCTGGAACACTCAATTACCTAATTTTATACATGAAGTTAGCTACGAAAAGCTTGTCGTGAATAAAGACCAGACGATCAAAGATATTCTAGAGTTTTGTGGGTTACCTTCACAAATGGTTGAATCCACGTCTCAAGAGGCCAATAAAGTGGTAAAAACCTTAAGTAATATCCAAGTGAGGCGGCCAATGAGTACAACACCCGTTAACAACTGGTACAATTATGCAGATCATCTAAGCCAATTTACGGATAGTGAGCATGTTGGATGATTTACTCCAGAGCCCATTTAAGACTCATATGTTATTCGACTTGAAGAGAGGTGATAACGTTAAATGAGTTACAAATTAACTAACACTGTGATCAACTATTTGCAGAGCATATATAGCTAAGATGATAAAAAAAACGACACTAGAACAGACATATTTAAAATGCAGAGCTCAATTAATTAAAGTGATTGGTGGCATTGTTCACAGTGACGATATTGAAGATATAGTGCAAGAAACCTTCGTTAAAAGTTATGAGGCTAAATTAAAGCAAGAAATAACATACGAAAGAACATATATGCTGACAACCGCTAAAAATTTAGCTCTTAACCATGTTTCCAAAGCCAGCGCAAAAAAAAATCAGTCTCTGGATAATATGCAAAATTTACCTAGTGATCTAACCAGTAAAAGCTTAGAAAGTCAGGTTGCAAGTAAGCAACGTTTTTTACATTTTTGCCGCGCCACAGACACACTTTCAGTTGAAGTTAAAAGGGTGTTTTTATTAAAAAAGGTGTACGGGATGAGTCAAAAGGATATCGCTGAGTATATTGGTTTAAGCCAGAGCACTGTTGAAAAACATGTGGCTAAGGGTTTATTGCAATGTACATTATATTTGCAGCAATTTGTCAATTCAGACACCGATAAAGCTGCTGGCGCAGTTAAACATAGTGAAGCAGTAAAAAATGAATAACGTTCAGGTATTTAGTAGTAAGAAAGACATTCTCCAGCAAGCATGTGAATGGATTAGTTGTTTTGACCGAGGCTTAAACAAAATTGAAGAGCAGGCTTTTGCTGATTGGGTAAACATCAGTAAACCACATAGAACAGCTCTCTTCGAAGTCGCTCAAACATGGGACGATTTAAGTGTATTAAACGAATTAAGTACTTTATTTCCATTACGAGATGCTCAAGCACGTCAAACCCATATCTTCGCTAACAAAAAGGTGTGGGGTGTAGCTGCAAGTTTAGCCTTCGTATTTGTGAGCTGTTTAGCATGGTTAGTCAATACCCAAATGATGTCTTCCATCACAGACCCATCATTATTGGTGCTAAACGCTGAAACAGCAGTTGGTGAGCAACGCGTGGTCTCTTTAACAGACGGCTCTGTTATCCATTTAAATACTGATAGCTTAGTTTTAGTAGATTTTTCTGACACACGAAGAAATGTTCATTTACTTCGTGGTGAAGCACACTTTGATGTTGCTCATGATGAAAACAGGCCTTTCATTGTTAAAGCTGCTGACAATACAATGACCGCAGTAGGCACGTCTTTTAATGTGCAATTAACCAGTGCCCATCAATTAGAATTGTTAGTTACCGACGGCAAAGTATTAGTCAAAGATAAGCAAGATAACAATCCTATTGCTGAATCATCACATCCGCTAGAGGGCTTTGGGGAACTAATGATTCAAGGCCAGAAAGCGCTTATTAGTCAGCAATCCATTCAACAATTGGAAATGTCCAATGAGCAAATTCAAAATGAATTAGCTTGGCAACAAGGTATGTTGGTATTTCATGGAGAACCTCTATCGGAGGCGTTGCAGGAAATAAGTCGTTATACATCTATTAAGTTTACTTTATCTGATGACCAAGTTAAACAAAGGCGGATAGCTGGGTATTTTAAAGCGGGGGATATACAAGGGTTATTATTTGCCCTTGAGAACAACTTTAATATTGTTTACTTAAAACTAGATGATCAATCGATAGTGTTGTCATCCGGTTAAGAGAGTTATCGTTTAAGGTCCATTTCCAACGTTTTCTATATTAAATCATCGTGCTAGACTGCGAATCTTAATTGTAATTAGTCTTCAATGTGTTTTATATGCGTTTATTGGTTATATTCTTAATTATCTCACTTCAGGCGTCAGCCAAGAATAAGTATCAATTCGATATTTCAACTCAAGCAGCTGATAAAGCGCTAATATTATTTGCCAAGCAAGCTAATTCCACACTTTTATTTCCCATTGAACTCGCGGAGCAGGAAATAGCCAACAGTTTAAGCGGTTATTACACTGTAGAATTAGGATTAGTTAAACTCTTAGAAGGCACCAGTTTATACCCCGTATATGATGAAAAGGGATTGAGTGTTAAGGCAATTATTCAAGTTGATAATATTGGACTGATGAACTTAGCTGACTCCAAGGCTAAAAAAGGCTTGTTTTCCTCAAATGAAATAGAAAAGATTGCAGTGGTTGGAACCAGGTCTGCACCCCGCTCAGTCATTGATTCACCCGTGCCACTAGATATTATTGGGGTAGCTGAATTTACCCGCCAGGGGGCTACCGATATGACCTCTATGATTTCTTCATTAGTACCTTCTTTTAACGTTAATGACCAACCCATAAACGACGCATCCAGTTTAGTGCGCCCAGCTAACTTACGTGGCATGGCTTCTGACCATACGTTGATTTTAGTGAATGGTAAAAGAAGGCATAGATCCTCAGCAATTACATTTTTAGGAGGCGGTCTATCAGACGGAGCACAAGGGGTAGATATATCAAATATTCCGGCGTCATCTTTACAACAAATTGAAGTGCTGCGTGATGGTGCCGCCGCACAATACGGCTCTGATGCGATAGCGGGAGTGATTAATTTTGTGCTTAATGACAATGATGATGGAGGTATGATTGATGTTAGGGTTGGTCAATTTGGTGAGGGAGACGGGGAGTTATTACAAATTCAGGGCAACCTTGGGTTACCTCTTGGCCCTAATGGTTTTATTAATATAAGTACTGAATTTAAACAGCAAGCAGCTTCAGATAGAAGTGTGCAACGTTACGATGCATTGGCCTTAACCAAAGCAGGAAACAACAACGTTGCTAATCCAGCGCAAGTTTGGGGCAGTCCTGAAGTCAACTATAATGTAAAGCTATTAGTGAATATGGGATTCCAATTGGATACAACTAATGAGCTGTATTCATTCAGTAATCTAGCTCAAAGACAAATACAAGGAGGGTTTTATTTTCGTAATCCACAGACCCGAGATGGTGTTTATGAAGGGCAACCAGATGAAAATGGTGTTGCGACTTTATTGGTGGCTGATTTAGACAGTATCGGCGAAGGTATTAGTTGTCCCAAAGTATTAATAACCGATAACAATGTATTAGACGATAGCGACTTTCTACTTATTGCGGATAAATCAAGTGCATTAGGGCAAAACTGTTTTTCATTCAATGAAATTTTGCCTGGCGGCTTTACCCCACAATTTGGCGGCACGATTAGCGACGTTTCTTGGGTGTTAGGTATTAAAGGGCAAACATCTTCTGAGTGGGATTACGACCTGAGTGTTAGTTTGGGATATTCTGAGATTGACTACGAGATAAGTAATACCGTTAATCCATCTTTAGGCCCAATCACTCCTTTTTCTTTTAATCCAGGATTAGCCAGCCAACTAGAAAAAAATATTAATCTAGACTTGTTTAAACAATTCAACATATATGAAAAGTATCAAATCAATTTTGCTACTGGCCTAGAATGGAGGCGAGAAAATTATCGGCAAAAAATAGGGGATTTGGCTTCCTATGCTGTGGGTGATTTAGCTTTCGATCCTAATACTGGATTATCTCAAGGCTTTGGTGTGGGTTCGAATGGATTTCCTGGATATAGCCCTCAATCATCTGGTAACTGGGGTAGAGGGAATTGGGCAATCTATACAGATTTTGAAGTACATATGAGCGATGCATTTTTATTTGGCGTTGCCGCTCGGTATGAAGATTTTACCGACTTTGGTTCTACTTTTGATGGCAAAGTGTCTGCGAGAATGATTTTAAATGAGTCACTGACATTACGTGGGTCAGTGAGTACCGGTTTTAAAGCCCCAACAGTTGGTCAAAGTAATGTTATTAATGTGACCACTGCTTTTTCACCTCAAGGTTTAGAAGATCAAGCGACATTACCGCCAACCAATGCAATATCTATCCAACTTGGCGCCACGCCTCTGCGTCCAGAAGAGTCACTTAATACCAGTTTTGGTTTAGTAGGTGCAATAGCTAAACGTTTCTATTTCACATTGGACTATTTCAATATCCAACTTAATGATCGGATAAGTACCACTTCTGCGTTAACGCTGAGTAAAGAGGATATTCAATCTTTATTGGATGCGGGTATAACAGATGCCACTAGTTACAGCAGTGCAAAATATTTCACCAATGATTTTGATTCAACCACTCAAGGTTTAGACTTAGTGGTGAATTACGAAACCTATTTGTTTAATTTCCCAAGCCGTTTTATGTTTACTTACAATTGGACAGATACTGTTGTTGATAGAGTCACTTTATATCCTATTGTTGGATCTGATGGTTCAACATACTTTGAGTCAAACCTTACTCAACAGCGCATAAATATGATTGAAGATAACCTGCCTGCGCAGCGAGCTAGTTTATCTGTTATGCAAGAGTACAATAAACTAAGTAGTAATATTCGCCTTAACTTTTATGACGATTTTTATGAGGACCACTTAGATGCAGCGGCAGGTTTTGATTTTGTTGCAGGCTCTGAATTAACTCTTGATGTAGACATAAATTACCAATACAGTGCCAATTTTATGCTATCCATAGGCGCCAAAAACTTATTTGATAATCGACCTGACCATAACCCATTTAGTGCTGAAGCCGGAGCGTTATACCCAGCTACTTCTCCATTAGGGATTAATGGTGGGTTTTACTATTTACGGGCAATATATGAGTTTTAATCTTTGATTAAAGCGGATTTTTGGCTTTATAACATCTAATACATAATATTTTGAACTTAACGAAAATACGCTAGAAAACAAAGGTTTTAAAATATTCTACTCAGGCTAATTTTCAACTAGGACAAACATCATCTTTATTATTCATAATTAGCCATTTTATTTCTTTTTTTATCGTCAAATATGTTAATTGGCAACGCTAAGTCTTCATTTCTCATCTAGCATTAACATCCTAATTACAATTTATAAACAAAGTATTGATTTAGTTTGTTTTGCCATAGGTTGATAAATGAAAGATAGAAATCATTTAGCTAATATTGGACTAGTTCATCAGGTTAAGGTTATTGAAAATGGCCTGATTGATATTCCAATGCTGCAGGTTTTACAACCAGACGGGACGCTGCATCCACAAGCAGAATTACCAAACATCACCCAACAACCAGCACTTAAAATTTTGCATACAATGCAATATGTCAGGCTGTTAGATGAAAGGATGGTGGCCGCGCAGCGCCAAGGTAGGATTAGTTTTTACCTTGCCTGTACCGGTGAAGAAGCTTCAACGGTTGCCAGCGCTGCAGCTCTAGAGCCTCAAGATATGATCATGTCGCAGTACCGTGAGCAAGGTGCATTGGCTTATAGAGGTTTTACCAGTAAAGAATTTATGGATCAAATGTTCAGTAATCAAAATGAGCTGAACAAAGGTAGGCAAATGCCTATCCATTATGGTTCTAAAGCACTCAATTTTATGACTATATCTTCCCCATTAGGCACACAGATCCCACAAGCAAGTGGTTACGCTTATGGCCAGAAAATGGCTGGTCTTGAAGCTGTAACTATCTGTTATTTTGGCGAAGGTGCAGCGTCTGAGGGGGATTTTCATGCTGGACTTAACATGGCAGCTGTACTCAATTGTCCAGTCATTTTCTTCTGTCGAAATAATGGTTATGCGATTTCTACACCCTCTGAAGAGCAGTTTAAAGGTGATGGTATCGCCTCTAGAGGTTTAGGCTACGGAATCCGTACAATTAGAGTTGATGGTAATGATGTATTGGCCGTGCACAGCGCCACCCTAAAAGCCAGAGAGTTGGCATTAGAGCACAAATGTCCGGTGCTTATAGAAGCAATGACATATAGATTAGCAGCGCATTCCACATCTGATGACCCAACTAGTTATCGTTCAAAAGACGAGGAGGGCAGTTGGTTGCTGAAAGATCCTGTTGCACGATTTAAAACGTGGATGCAATCCAAAGGTTGGTTAGATGAAGAACAGAACCTAGCTTTTATTGAGCAAACCCGACAAGAAGTTTTAAAAGAGCTAAAACTTGCCGAACAAGTACCGGTGTGTCCGATTGAACAAATTATTGAAGATGTGTATGACACACCTCCATGGCACTTAAAGGCACAATTAGCTGAGTTGAAAACACATATTGATATGTATCCGGAAGCATATCCAAAAACGTCTGGGAGGTCATAAGATGGCGACTATGAATATGCTGCAGGCTGTTAATAATGCATTAATCACAGCTATGAATGATGACGAAAAAGTCATGGTGTTTGGTGAAGACGTAGGCCACTTTGGTGGTGTATTTAGAGCCACCAGTAACCTGCAACAAACATTTGGAAAAGGTCGTTGTTTTAATACACCTTTAACTGAACAGGGCATTATTGGTTTTGCTACTGGGCTTGCTTCGCAAGGCTCAGTCCCAGTTGCTGAAATACAATTCGCGGATTATATATTTCCAGCATTTGATCAAATTGTAAATGAAACCGCAAAGTTTCGATATCGGTCTGGCGGCCAGTTTTCATGTGGTACACTGACTATTCGTACGCCTTACGGCGGTGGTATATCAGGTGGTCTTTATCATTCTCAGTCACCTGAAGCATTTTTCGCCCATATACCAGGTATGAAAGTGGTGATACCTCGCAATCCTTATCAAGCAAAAGGCTTGTTGCTTGCGTCAATTCGTGACGATAATCCTGTTTTATTTATGGAGCCCAAACGTCTATATCGTGCTTCAGTGGGTGAAGTGCCTGAAAAAGATTACCAACTTCCTCTTGGAAAAGCTGACATCGTTAAACAAGGTACTGATATCACTTTATTAGCTTGGGGTGCACAGGTTGAAATTATAGAAAAAGCAGCGGCCATGGCTGAAGAACAAGGCATATCCTGTGAGGTGATTGACTTACAGAGCATATTACCTTGGGACATTGAGACCGTGTGTAGCTCGGTTGAAAAAACTGGACGGCTATTGATCAACCATGAAGCACCTCTAACCGCTGGTTTCGCTAGTGAAATTGCAGCAAGTGTTCAGGAAAAGTGTTTCTTGCACCTTGAGTCACCTATTTGCAGAGTGTGTGGTTTAGATACACCTTATCCATTAGCTCATGAAAAAGAATATATGCCAGATCATCTTAAAACTTTCGAAGCAATAAAACGCACCGTCAATTTTTAGCGTTGATTTTCAGCTAAATTTTTAGCTCAATTATAAGGAGCAAACTATGCAAGATTTTATTCTGCCTGATATTGGCGAAGGCATTGTTGAATGCGAAGTAGTCAAGTGGTTAGTTACACAAGGCCAAGATATTATTGAAGACCAACCAGTAGTTGAAGTGATGACCGATAAAGCGTTAGTAGAGATTCCTGCAAAGTACAGCGGTGTGGTCACTACCCTTTATTATGCCGAAGGCGATATTGCAAAAGTGCATTCTGCTTTGTTTGCTATGCAAGTCACTGATGAAAATTCAACGCCGCAGCAGGGCACATCATCCGTCAAAGAAGTAGAAACGACTGCTACAAATTTTTCTAATACTGAAACTACGGTTACCTCTAATCCTACTCACACTGACACTGATAAAAAGAACACGGGGAAAGCGTTAGCAAGTCCAGCAGTTAGAAGGCTTGCTAGGGAGCTAGAAATTGATTTATCTCAGGTAACTGGTAGCGGCGATAAAGGTCGTGTTTTAAAGGACGATCTTAACGCTAGTGCGTCACTAACGCTTCAACCAGTTGTAATCACTACAAAGACGACGGGCGGCAAACGTGTGGAGCCAGTTCGCGGTATCCAAGCTGCTATGGCAAAACATATGATGCACTCAGTTTTTACAGTGCCACATTTCAGCGTCAGTGAAGAAATCGAAATGGACAAACTCATCGACGCTAGATCACAACTCAAAGCATCGTTTGAGAAAGAAGGCGTCAAACTCAGCTTTATGCCATTTTTTATCAAAGCTATGTCATTGGCATTAGAACAGTTCCCAATAATTAACAGTCAAATTAATAGTGATTGCTCAGAAGTCACATATTTTGACGATCACAATATCGGCCTTGCAGTCGACTCAAAGATTGGCTTAGTTGTACCTAACATCAAGGGTGTGCAAAATTTATCTTTATTAGAGGTCGCTAAAAAATCTAACGAGTTAGTAGACTTAGCGCGTCAAGGAAGATTAAGCAGTGCTGACCTTAAAAGTGGAACCATCAGCATTTCTAATATTGGTGTACTCGGTGGCACCGTTGCTACCCCCGTAATTAATGCTCCTGAATCAGCCATTGTGGCGCTTGGTAAAATACAACGTTTACCACGGTTTGATGAAAATGACGTGGTGAGGGCCGTTAACATCATGCACGTAAGTTGGTCAGGTGATCATAGAATTATCGATGGCGCGACTATGGTAAGGTTTAATAACCTTTGGAAATCTTACTTGGAAAACCCGATTACCATGTTAGCCATGACCAGATAGCTATATAATTATCAAACCCGCTAACAGCGGGTTTATTTTTGCTTTAAGATTAACGCAAATATTAAATAACTCCGTTAAATTAAGGAATTCAGTTTGCTAAGTTATCGACATAGCTTTCATGCAGGTAATCATGGGGATGTATTAAAACACCTTTGCCAGATGTTGCTCATCAACAAGCTTAAAAGCAAAGACAAAGGCTTTTGTTATTTTGATACGCACAGTGGTGCAGGGGTATATCAGCTAAATTCAGAAGAAGCCCTTAAAACTAAAGAATTTAAACACGGTATTGATCGCCTTACTGGTCATGCAGCGCAAAATAAAGCAATTAGCGATTATTTGTCTTTGGTGGCTGCTTATAAAGAATTTAATCAATATCCGGGTTCGCCAGAAATAGCCAAATCTATGTTACGTCCACAGGACCAACTGATTTTGATGGAATGGCACAATCAGGAAATACTCAATTTAAAAAGCAATATTGGCGGTAAAAATATCGCTATTCATCATAGGGATGGATATGAAGGTTTGTTAGCTTTAACGCCACCCAACATGCAACGAGGTATGGTACTTATCGACCCTTCTTATGAAGTGGCGAGTGAATATCAACAAGTAGTCGATACCGTGATAACTGCTCACAAGAGATGGAAATCTGCAATTTATGCGATTTGGTATCCATTAATAAGTGATAGAAAAGCTTCAAGTACAAGCTTTGAAAGCAGTGACAGTAAAAAAGGAAAAAGTGAATCAATGCTGGAGAGCCTAACCCAACATCCTTTTAAGAATATGCTTAAATTTGAGTTACGCGTAACCGGGGGTAGTGAGCTGGGAGGCATGTATGGCTCTGGTATGCTTATCATTAACGCCCCTTGGCAGCTTGATAAGCAAATTATAGAAAGTTTACAAGAACTGACACCATTAATGGCCCAGAACGATAGTGCATCATTCTCTGTTGATTGGTTAATTGAAGAATAATTGGTCACTCTGAGATGTTAACACCTGCGAACATTAAACATTTTTATATCCCTGATGAGCAGTCTATTTATTTGCTGTCCCATAAGGATGCTAAAAAACTAAAAGATTGGTTTAAGTTATGCACCGACCAGTTACTGTTATTGGGTTATCAAAACATTGAATTGATTGGTAAAGGTGCATTTGGGTTTGCATTCGCAGGTACTGTTTCACAAGCAAACGTTTCTCAAAATACGTCTCAATCTCAGCAACAGGTTTTTAAATTTTCTCGGATAAATTTACCGCAACATGTTCAAGACCGGTTTGAAGAAGAAGCGTATATGTTGAGTTTAGTTAATCATCCCTATGTACCACGACTAATCGAATATCAGCGTATCAATAAACAGTCCGTTTTGGTTATGGACCGAGCCAAAGGTGAAGATTTAGAGAAGATATCCTTAAAGTATGGCCCTTTATCGGTACAACTAGTCATTAAAATAGCAGTGCAACTGGCAGATATTTTATTATATTTACGGGGACATCAACAACAAGGTCAAACTAAACCAATCGTTCATGGTGATATAAAACCTTCAAATATCGTGTTTGATGAAAGCAACGAACAAGTAGGATTGATTGATTGGGGCTCGTCTGTTTTTGCACAAATTGACCACCAAGGTCAGTTTTTAGGCAATAATGTTATGGACTTAATGTCGAGTGACATGCAGCAAACTAATGCGCGTCTAGGTGATGTGTATTTTATTGGCGATGAACAGCTCAATGGTGGCTTATCTTCGGTTAGATTCGATGAACAAGGTCTGGCAAGTACTTTGTATGCACTAGCATCAGGTCAATCAAGCCGTTTTGGGCATAAAGTTATCAGCCCAAATTCTCTTGGATTACCCCAAGAACTTGCCAAAACCTTAACTGCAATGATGAGTGATTCACCTCTGATACGTGAGAAGGGGGGGGACTATTTTATTAACAATATGCAATACATGAAAAACCTAGTGTTAAATGAAAATATTCGTCATCTACATACTTCGTTGATACCTACTCGTGTTAGTCCAGATTACAAAGAAATTGATACCGTAGTTTACAGTTCTCGAAAGTCATTTTTGCGCATTGAGGTGTACCAAACCGAACAAGAGCTTAGATATATCGACGATGCTCAGTTTGAACGCTATTATAAAAATTATATGCAAGGCATGGGGGATACTGAAAAAGCCTTTGTAGCTGCGGTGAGTCGGCTAGGTAAGTATCCGGTAGTCGGAGGATTAGCTGTAAGGTGGGAAGATTCGGGAGTATATATCGACTCTAGCCTGAACTTGTATGATACATCCCTTAAAACCTCATTCGAATCGTCGGTTAATAATGTGGTACATTTTGCTAGGGCCATCAACCGTAACGGAGTTTTTAAATGCTGTATGTTCAATGCACGTGATACGTTGCATGTAGAACGAAGTGATGAAAATAGTGCATTTATACCTAAAAAGACCATGCAAATACCCTACGAATTAAGTGCAGTGTCACTTACTGAGCATGACACCCATATGCATTCTTACTTTGAAGATGGAGATGATCCAGACGAATTACTCACTCTGCCTAAACAATTAATGGCTGTGATCAGCCAATTAAATAGCATTCATCATACCGGCTGTATCATTTTTGAATCATTACCTACTCATCTTAAGATACATAGCGATTACAAATTGCTAAATCACAGTATGGAATTGGAGTTTAAGAGTTTACTAAAAGATGTTATTGATCTTATTCCGACCATAGAAGGACTTGGGATCTCAGGTTTTATGAAATTGCCGTTCAAAGATACGCGATTTTTTACCCATCAAGGTCAATTACCTGATAAATTTTATCCTAAAGATCCAAATCAACACACTATGGGCGAGTCCCCTTAGTGCACAGAATAGACAGAGAGCTTATGTCAGAAGTAAAACTAGTAGAGTTGTTAACCTTAGATAAAATTGAAGAAGGTTTGTTTCGTGGTGAAAGTTGGGATTTAGGTTTCCGTGCTTTATTTGGGGGCCAAGTATTAGGTCAGGCACTTGCGGCGGCTCAACTCACTTTACCTGAGGGGCGAATTTCTCATTCATTCCATAGCTACTTTTTATTACCTGGAGATGCGAATAAACCAGTAATATTTGATGTAGAAAACGTTCGAGATGGTCGCAGTTTCTCTACTAGAAGAGTTAAAGCTATTCAAAATGGAAGAAATATTTTTTACATGACCGCATCTTTTCAAGCGCCCGAAGCAGGCCTTGCTCACCAGTATGCTGAGATGCCCAATGTACCGCCACCTGAAGATATAAAATCTGATATAGATGAGTTTGGAATCAATCATGATATGCCTGAACGTATGTGCGAAAGCTCCGGGTATCACAAACCCATTGATATGCGTACAGTTGACTTCGTTGAACCTGCTAAAGTGATAGTACAACAGCCTAAACGCTATATTTGGATGAAGGCACAAGAGGTCTTGTCTGGCAATATCAACCTTAATCAAGTGATGCTGGCATATGCATCCGATTATCACCTTTTATCTACAGCTCTTCATCCACACGGGGTGTCTACTCGAGATAAAAATATACGTATGGCAACGATTGATCATTCTATGTGGTTTCATCATCCCTTCGATTTTGATGACTGGTTATTATATTGTGCTGAAAGTCCCTTTTCTGGTGGTGCCAGAGGATTAGTTAGGGGGCAGTTTTTTAATCGTGAAGGCAAGTTAGTCGCTTCAACTATGCAAGAAGGCTTACTGCGTCAAATAGGAGAAGTCCAATGATTTATTCTTTAGGTGATGATCATGTTCAGATTGCAGAAGGTGTATTTGTTGCGCCTGGTGCCCATGTTATTGGTAAAGTAGTAATGCAGCAGAACAGCAGTGTTTGGTTTAATGCTGTGGTTCGTGGTGATTGTGATGTCATTACAATCGGTGAAAACAGTAATGTACAAGATGGTTCAGTATTACACACCGATGTGGGTGTACCTTTAACTATTGGTAAAGGCGTCACAATTGGTCATAAGGTAATGTTGCATGGCTGTGAGGTAGGGGATTATAGTTTAATAGGCATTAACAGTGTGGTCTTAAACGGTGCGAAAATCGGTAAGTATTGTGTCATAGGTGCCAATAGTTTAATCACTGAAAACATGCAGATCCCCGATGGCTCACTAGTGATGGGGTCACCTGCGAAGATTATTAAGCCTATTCCAGAACAGCAGCAAAAAATGCTTGAACAATCTGCACAGCATTATGTTGATAATGCCAAACGATTTTTAACTCAATTAAAATCATCTTGAATTTTAAGACAAAAAAATGCCCGATACTATTACTAGTACGGGCTTAGGGGAATGGCTCTGTTAGAGCCGTGCGCTAACTATAAAACTCCTTCCTTGAAGTGCAATTCATGAAACTTGATTTTAATAATAGAGCAACTGTGTGTAAAAAATAGACATTTATTACACTTAATTTTATTGTCTATTAAAATCAATACTTTAATACTTTATATAGGTGTTTGTATTTTGCTGTTGAATACTTTATTAGGTTTAATAATGCTTGTGTAAATGAGTATTTATCTTATTTATCCTCGGTATACTTGTATTGTAGCTATGAGTTTATGCTGCAAGAATCAATTTATAAAATCAGTCAAATTTTGGATTATCTATGTCTCTATCATTTTCATCTTTTATACCTCCAACCCGAGTTCTCATGGGGCCAGGTCCTTCAGACGTATATCCTCAAGTTCTTAAAGCTTTAGCTAGGCCTACAATCGGCCATTTAGATCCAAAGTTTGTGGACCTAATGGATGAAGTAAAGCAGTTATTACAATACGCATTTCAAACTAACAACGCTTTAACTATGCCTATTTCGGCACCAGGCTCAGCTGGTATGGAGTCTGTTTTTGTTAATTTAGTTGAGCCAGGCGATAAAGTGATTGTGTGTCAAAATGGTGTATTTGGCGGACGTATGCAGCAAAATGTACAGCGTTGCGGTGGTCAAGCCATTATGGTGCTAGATGAGTGGGGTAAACCTACAGACCTGAATAAAGTAAGAGCAGCATTGCAAGCTAACCCTGATGTTAAAGCCGTGGCTTTTGTTCATGCCGAAACTTCAACAGGTGTGTTGAATGATGCCAAGGCATTATGTCAATTGGCCAAAGAGTTTGATTGTTTAACCATAGTTGATGCTGTGACATCGCTAGGCGGCAGCGAGTTAAAAGTTGATGATTGGCAGATTGATGCGATTTATTCGGGAACCCAGAAATGTCTTTCTTGTGTTCCAGGTTTATCTCCTGTTTCTTTTAGTGAGCATGCCATCTCAGTTATTAAACTACGTAAACATCCGGTGCAAAGCTGGTTCTTAGATATGGATTTAGTAATGGGATACTGGGGTAAGGGGGCTAAACGTGCGTACCATCACACAGCCCCAGTTAATAGCATATATGCATTACACGAATCGCTGTTAATATTGCATCAAGAAGGACTACAACCGACTCATGCGAGACACCTTAAAAACCACCTTAGCTTAAAAGCAGGCTTAGAAAAATTAGGGTTAGAATTTGTTGTTGATCAAGATTATCGTCTACCTCAACTGAACATGGTACGTATTCCAGAAGGTGTCGATGATGCTGAGGTTCGCAATAGATTACTCAGTGACTTCAATTTAGAAATTGGTGCTGGCTTAGGGGCATTGGCTGGTAAAGTTTGGAGGATTGGTCTAATGGGCTGTGGTTCAAGTCAAAAGAATGTTGATTATTGTGTCGCTTGTTTAGACACGGTACTTAACTAAATAAGTCAATTTTATAAAACAAGGGTTAATTGTCGACAGTTGCCCCTTGTTATTTTTAATAATAAGCTATAGCATAGTTTCATGCTTATTTATTGTCGACAATGATTCATTGCAAATATTAACAAACACATCACCTGGTATTACTCGCGCAGACACGGTATTCACCGATATCCGGCAACGTATCGTTGAGGGTGATATCTTAACTGGCTCTAAGTTAAGTGAACCAGGTCTCGCTAAATATTATGAAATCAGCCGCAGCACATTACGTGATGCATTATCTCGCCTAGAAGGTTGCGGTTTACTTGAACGTAAAGCCAACATTGGTTATCGCGTGGTGACATTATCGACGGAGCAACTTCTTGAGATTTTTAGAGTTAGAGAATCTTTAGAAGGTATGGCGTGTCGGTTGGCTGCACAAAATATGACGTCAAAACAAGTTGCTGATTTAAAACACTTACTCGAAGTACACAATCAGTACGAATCTTTGAAGCAAGGTCAAGCTTACATTCAAGAAGAAGGGGATTTAGACTTCCATTTTCGCATAGTAATGGGCAGTGGCAACAAACTGCTAATTCGACTTTTATGTGAAGAACTATATTATTTGGTGCGCATGTATCGTTACCAGTTTGGAATGGCCAGTCCCCGCGCTATAAGAGCCTTTTCTGAACATCATCACATTATTCAAGCCATCGAAGATAAAGATGGTGAACTGGCTGAAATACTAATGCGTAGGCATATTTCAGCATCACGAAAAAACGTAGAAAAAAGGATGAATACCTTATGAGCACTCCCGGACAACGCTTTCGTCAAGCACTAAAAGACAATCAACCTTTACAAATTGTGGGCACTATCAACGCGTATACAGCGATGATGGCTAAACAAATTGGGCATCAGGCTATCTATCTTTCAGGTGGTGGGGTTGCGAATGCATCCTATGGTTTACCAGACTTAGGTTTGACGTCTTTGAATGACGTCTTGGTGGATGTCCAGCGAATTACTGCTGCCTGCGACTTGCCTTTATTAATCGATATTGATACAGGTTGGGGCGGGGCTTTTAACATTGCTAAAACCATACGAGATATGGAGAAAGCCGGAGCTGCAGCTGTCCATATGGAAGACCAAGTGGCGCAAAAGCGCTGTGGTCATCGCCCCAATAAAGAAATTGTCTCTACTGAAGAAATGGTGGATCGCATAAAAGCGGCTGTTGACGCCCGCACCGATCCTGATTTTTTCATCATGGCTCGTACTGATTCTTTTGCTCAAGAAGGATTAGAAGCTTCTATCACACGTGCCAAAGCTTACGCGGCAGCTGGCGCAGATGGTATTTTTGCCGAAGCGGTGCAAACTGAAACACATTATCGTGCATTTTCTGAAGCCTTGGATGTACCAATTCTGGCAAATATCACAGAGTTTGGTCAAACTGAATTATGGAATAAGAAAGAGTTAGGTGAGTGGGGCGCTGATATGGTGCTGTATCCACTTAGCGCATTTAGAGCCATGAATAAAGCGGCTGAAAATGTCTATCAGTCTATTATGACCGATGGTGATCAAAAAGCTGTGGTTGATACTATGCAGACACGTATGGAACTATATGACTACCTAGGCTATCACGCCTATGAACAAAAACTGGACTCGCTATTTTCTGAAGGCAAAAATAAGTAACTCCGATATAAATCGATTTTTGTTAAACGATTAGAAACCCTAAAACCCTTGATGTGTATTCAGAACAAGGGTTAAAAACAAATAAGTTGGAATAAATTATGGCTGAAAAAAAACTAAGTGGTGCTGGTCTTCGAGGACAAAGCGCCGGTCAAACCAAACTGTGTACTGTAGGTAAGTCAGGATCGGGGCTTACTTATTGTGGTTATGATGTCTCAGATTTAGCGGACAACGCAACGTTTGAAGAAGTGGCTTATTTATTATTTAACGGCGAACTTCCCAATCAAGCAGAATTAAATAGTTATAAAGCAGAGTTACTCACTCAGCGTGATTTACCTAAAGCCTTAAAAGAAGTGTTAAAACTGATACCTGCAGACGCACATCCAATGGATGTGATGCGCACCGGTTGCTCTTTTTTAGGTAACCTTGAACCTGAAGTTGACTTCAGTCAACAAAACACAGTTTCAAACAGGTTGCTTGCCGCTTTTCCAGCAATAATGTGTTTTTGGTACAAGTATAGTCATGACGGTGTAGAAATTGATTGCACAACGGATGAAGATTCCATTGGCGGCCATTTCTTAAAACTGCTTACAGGTGACACTCCCTCAGAGCTTCACAGAAAAGTGATGGATGTATCGCTTATTTTGTATGCTGAGCATGAATTTAATGCTTCTACTTTTACCGCTCGTGTTTGTGCCTCTACTTTATCTGATATGTACTCATGTGTGACCGGTGCCATTGGTTCACTTCGTGGACCGCTGCATGGTGGAGCAAACGAAGCGGCAATGGATATGATCCAGAAGTTTAGCTCGCCTGCTGATGCGAAAATACAAATGGCAGGAATGTTAGAGCGTAAAGAAAAAATAATGGGGTTCGGCCACGCTATTTATAGTGAATCGGATCCCCGTAACGTTATTATTAAAGCGTGGGCAGAAAAACTTGCAGAAGAGTTTGGTGATAGTTCCCTTTACGATATCTCAGTGGCTTGTGAAGAATTTATGTGGGATACAAAAAAATTATTCTGCAATGCTGACTTTTTTCACGCCTCGACTTATCATTTTATGGGTATTCCGACTAAGTTATTTACACCTATCTTTGTTTGTTCGCGATTAACCGGTTGGGCTGCTCATATCATGGAGCAACGTTCAAACAATCGTATCATTCGCCCAAGTGCCGACTATATTGGTGCTGAGCCAAGAAAAGTAACGGCTATTAGTCAACGCTAAAAGCCTCTTAATTACAGGCCGATAATAATCGGCCTGACTCTCCTTATCTATTCTGTGGGCCTATATATGAATTACGAATATCGCAAACCCCTTCCTGGTTACACAATAGCTGGAACCAATATTGATTATTTTGATACCCGTGCAGCAGTTGAAGCAATTAGCCAAGGTGCTTACGCAAAATTACCTTATACATCTCGGGTCTTAGCAGAACAACTGGTCCGAAAATGCGCACCAGATATCCTGACTGATTGTCTAAAGCAGATTATTTATCGCAAACAAGAGTTAGATTTCCCTTGGTATCCGGCACGTGTTGTTTGTCATGATATTTTGGGACAAACCGCTCTTGTAGATTTGGCTGGTTTACGTGATGCAATAGCTGATCAGGGAGGCGACCCGTCGAAAGTGAATCCCGTGGTGCCTACCCAGTTAATTGTCGATCATTCATTGGCTGTAGAAAATAATGGAGATGACCCTGACGCCTTTGATAAAAATAGGGCCATAGAAGACCGACGTAACGAGGACCGGTTTCATTTTATTGAATGGACCAAAACAGCGTTTAAAAATGTGGATGTTATTCCTGCAGGTAATGGCATCATGCACCAAATTAATTTAGAAAAAATGTCGCCTGTAATTCAACTAAGAGACGGCGTAGCTTTCCCCGATACTTGTGTAGGTACAGACAGCCATACTCCTCATGTCGATGCTTTAGGTGTGATTGCCATTGGTGTTGGTGGTTTAGAAGCAGAAACAGTTATGCTTGGCAGGCCTTCCATGATGCGTTTGCCAAATATTGTTGGCGTCAGACTAAGCGGAAAACGCCAGCCGGGTATTACGGCTACAGACATTGTATTGGCAATCACTGAATTTTTAAGAAATGCCAAAGTCGTTTCAGCTTATCTTGAGTTTTTTGGCGACGGCGCTGCAGAATTAACCATCGGAGACCGTGCCACTATTTCAAATATGACACCTGAATACGGTGCGTCTGCGGGAATGTTTTATATTGATAAACAAACCATTGATTATTTAAAAATCACTGGTCGTGAGCCAGAACAAGTAGAGTTAGTTGAAACTTACGCTAAACATACCGGCCTTTGGGCAGATGACTTAATAGATGCAGAATACGAAAGAGTATTAGAGTTCGATTTATCTTCTGTAGGACGCAATATGGCGGGTCCTTCTAGTCCACATCGTCGTCTTGCTACTGCCGATTTAGCCTCTAAAGGCATTGCCTATGCTGTTGAGCAAAAAGAAGGTGAAATGCCCGATGGTGCGGTTATTATTGCGGCTATTACCAGTTGTACTAACACCAGTAATCCACGCAACGTAGTGGCCGCGGGTTTAATTGCTAAAAAAGCTAATGAATTAGGTTTATTAAGAAAACCATGGGTGAAATCGTCATTTGCACCAGGCTCAAAAGTGGCTAAGTATTACCTAGAAGAGTCAGGGTTATTACCTGAAATGGAAAAGTTGGGTTTTGGTATTGTTGGATATGCGTGCACCACCTGCAACGGCATGAGTGGGGCGCTTGATCCTGCAATTCAAAAAGAAGCTGTAGATCGTGATTTATATACCACTGCAGTTTTATCGGGTAACCGTAATTTTGATGGGCGAATTCATCCTTATGCCAAACAGGCATTTTTAGCATCTCCACCCTTAGTAGTGGCGTATGCTATTGCCGGCACGATGCGTTTTGATATTGAAAAAGACGCGTTAGGTTATGATAAAAATGGCACCGCTATTACCTTAAAAGATATCTGGCCAAGTGACGAACAAATCGATGCCATTGTCTCTGAGTTTGTTAAGCCAGAGCAATTTAAAAAAGTATATGCTCCCATGTTTGATTTAGGTTCGTTCGAACCTGCTGAGAGTCCGTTATATGATTGGCGACCTCAAAGCACCTATATCCGCAGACCTCCATACTGGGAAGGAGCGCTTGCAGGAGAGCGCACCATGAAAGGAATGAGACCACTAGCAGTGCTGGGCGACAACATTACCACTGATCATTTATCTCCTTCTAATGCGATTATGTTAGACAGTGCGGCAGGAGAGTATTTACATAAAATGGGATTGCCTGAAGTTGATTTTAATTCTTATGCGACTCACCGAGGCGATCACCTTACCGCTCAAAGAGCGACCTTTGCTAATCCCAAATTGTTAAACGAAATGGTATTGGAAAATGGTGAAATAAAACCTGGTTCGTTTGCTAGATTAGAGCCTGAAGGCACCGTGATGCGTATGTGGGAAACCATCGAAACCTACATGCAGCGTAAACAACCGCTGATCATAGTAGCAGGTGCTGATTATGGGCAAGGTTCTTCTAGAGATTGGGCTGCCAAAGGAGTGCGTTTAGCAGGTGTAGAAGTCATCGCTGCTGAAGGTTTTGAACGTATTCACCGCACTAATTTAGTCGGCATGGGGGTATTACCCCTTGAATTTAAACCCGGAACCACTCGTCATACTTTAGGCATAGATGGCACTGAAACTTACGATGTAATAGGTGATTATGCCGCTGGTGCCACTTTAACCTTACATATTACCCGCGAGAATGGTGAACAAATGCAAGTGCCTATGACGTGTCGTTTAGATACTGCTGAGGAAGTAAGGATTTACGAAGCAGGCGGTGTATTACAGCGTTTTGCTCAGGACTTTCTAGAGTCTACTGTGGCATAACGAGTAGAATTATAAAGGACATAAATATATGAGTCATAAACCACAAATAAGTGTTGCTGCAACGTACATGCGCGGCGGCACTAGCAAGGGTGTTTTTTTCAAACTGACTGATTTACCCGTATCTGCACAGATACCCGGTGAGGCCAGAGATAACTTGTTACTTAGAGTGATTGGTAGCCCGGATCCCTATGGCAAACAAACTGATGGAATGGGCGGTGCCACTTCAAGTACCAGTAAAACCGTGATTTTATCTAAAAGTACTCAGGCTGATCACGATGTTGATTATCTGTTTGGACAAGTATCCATCGATACCGCTTTTGTAGATTGGAGCGGGAATTGTGGCAATTTAACCGCAGCCGTTGGTTCATTTGCCACTAGTAATGCATTGCTTGACGCCAATCGTATTCCTGAAAATGGTGTATGTGTAGTACGTATTTGGCAAGCTAATATCAACAAAACTATTATTGCTCATGTGCCTATTACTGATGGACTGGTTCAAGAAACAGGTGACTTTGAATTAGATGGTGTTACCTTCCCAGCAGCCGAAGTTAAAGTGGAATTTGTTGCCCCCGTTGACGGTGATGAAGCCATGTTCCCTACCGGCAACTTGGTTGATGATTTACATGTGCCAAATGTGGGTGATTTTAAAGCCACGATGATCAATGCGGGTATTCCTACTATATTCCTAAATGCTGAAGCGCTAGGGTATGCAGGTACTGAATTACAAGACACTATTAATGGTGATGTGGAAGCGCTGAACCGTTTTGAAACTATTCGCGCATATGGGGCGCTAAAGATGGGCTTAATCCAACATATTGATGAAGCGGTTAGTCGTCAGCATACCCCAAAAATTGCTTTTGTAGCGAAACCTGCAGATTATCTCACTTCGAGTGGCAAAACGGTAGATAGCCAAACTATCGACTTGGCAGTCAGAGCGCTTTCAATGGGCAAGTTACATCATGCCATGATGGGCACTGCAGCTGTTGCGATAGGCACAGCTGCAGCTATTCCCGGCACCTTAGTTAATTTAGCCGCAGGAGGCGGAGAGATTGAGTCTGTTACTTTTGGCCATCCTTCTGGAACATTAAAGGTTGGCGCGCAAACCGAATTTCACAATGGAACATGGACAGTAAATAAAGTGTCAATGAGCCGAAGTGCAAGAAAACTAATGAAAGGTGAGGTTTATATACCTAGTGATTGTCTTTAAATTGATCATGTCTGTTAATTCCTTTGATAAATATGCAGAGCAATAATCAACGTTCAAAAAGGTCAAAAATTGAAACTGAATTTTTTAATATTTATGACTATCGCCAGCACGTTTATTGTGGCTGGTTGTAGTCAGCCCGAAGTACAACATAATAAATTGGAACAAAGTCTACCTATGACAGAAACCCTTGCAGTAGCCCCCTTGTGGTTGGAAGAAGTAGAAGGCAAGCAAGCTTTAGATAAGGTAAATGCTTGGAATAAAGTGACCTTAGATAAACTGATGGCTGATAAACGTTATGCCCAGTATCTTGATTCTGGATTAGAAATCGTCAATGCCAAAGATAAAATCCCTTATGGCACTTATCGTGGTGGTTTTGTTTACAACTTTTGGCAAGACGAAAATCAGGTTCGAGGCATGTTGCGAAGAACTACTATAGATGAATATACGAAGGCTCATCCTAAATGGGAAGATTTGTTAAGCATTGATAACCTTTCTGCTTTAGAAGAAAAAAATTGGGTATTCAAAGGTACACAATGTTTAGAGACTAATTACGATCGTTGCTTCTTATCCCTTTCTGATGGTGGAAAAGACTCGGCCGAAATGCGTGAGTGGGATCACTCCAAACAATCTTTTGTTGAGAATGGTTTTTTTATTCCAGAAGCCAAAACCAGTGTGAGTTGGAAGGATATTGATAATATCAATATTGCCACTAACTGGGGTGAAAACTCTCTAACTGAAAGTGGTTACCCTTATATTCTCAAGTCATTACAAAGAGGGCAGGCACTTTCTCAAGCAAAACAAATATTTTCAGGTGAAAAAACAGATGTAGGTGTATGGCCTGTTACTATCAAATTTGGCGACAAAACTTTGAGTATGGCGGTGCGCTCCGTCACATTTTTTGAATCGTTATATTTTTGGCTTCCTGATGATGGACGTGATGCGGTTCAATTACCTTTACCTAAAAAAGTTGCAGTGCAAGGTGTTTTCAAAGGACAACTTGTTTTGTCACTCAAGCAAGAGTGGTCTCCACAAGGTGCAAAACAAGCTTTTAATAGTGGCGATCTGGTGTCATTTGATCTAGAGCATTGGCTGCAAAAGCAAGAAATAAAAAACTTACGGCTGGTTTATCATCCTGACGAACGAGCCACTATTGATGGTGTATCGATTACAAGTAACAAACTAGTTTTAACCTTGTTAGAAAATGTAGTCAGTAATATATATATTTATGATTTTGATAATAAATGGTCACATATAAAATTGGAGATGCCTGAAAACGGTTCAATGTCTGTTTCATCAGCCAATCTTGATAGTGATACCATTTTTATTAATCAAGAAAGTTTTGTGGCGCCAGATACCTTATTTAAAGTTGATGTGAAAAATATAGATATAATTGCGATTAAATCTATTCCGGCCCGTTTTGATGCGTCAAATATTGTAGTTGAGCAATTTGAAGCTATCTCAAAAGACGGTGAAAAAATTCCCTATTTTGTAGTCAGACATAAAGACATTCAATTTGATGGCACAAACCCTACATTGCAATATGCTTATGGTGGATTTCAAGTATCACTAAAACCTAGTTATTCAGGGTTGCTAGGTAAAAACTGGCTGGAACAAGGTGGTGTTTATGTATTGGCAAATATTCGTGGTGGTGGAGAATTTGGTCCAAATTGGCATCAAGCAGGCCTTAAAACTAAACGTCAGGTTATTTTTGACGACATGATTGCGGTGGGTGAAGATATCATCCATAAAAAAATCACTTCGTCTAAACGACTAGGCATAATGGGAGGTTCTAATGGTGGTCTGTTAATGGGTGTTATGTACATTCAAAGGCCAGACCTATGGAATGCAGTTATCTGCCAGGTACCTTTGTTAGATATGTTGCGATATCACAAATTACTAGCTGGGGCTTCCTGGGTTGATGAATATGGTAGTCCCGATGTCGCTAATGAACGCGCATTTTTAGAAAAGATATCACCGGTGCATAACATTGAACCAAAGGTTGACTACCCTTCAATTATGTTTGTTACCTCTACCAAAGACGATAGAGTGCATCCTGCGCATGCAAGAAAGATGGCTTACCTGCTAGAAAAGCAGGGTCATGATTTTGAATATTATGAAAATATTGATGGAGGACATTCAGCGTCGGCTAATTTACAAGAAAGAGCAAATAGAACCGCTTTAGAATATACTTTTTTATCTCAAAAATTAATGGATTAATATCCTTATGGCAGCTTAGTTATGAGGCTGCCATTACAATAACAGTAGCTTAAGTTGATTCATTCTATGTTCATAGCTGTGAATGCATCATAATTGAAATTGATTCGAAAATGTCTGTTTATCGAGGTTATATATGCGTTTATGTTTTTTGTTTTTATTCACGTTAATGATTGGCAATGCCATTGCTAAAGACCATACCAATGGGCAACAACACAGAATAATTGAAGTCTCAGGAGTGGGCAACATACTTAGTATTCCCGATCGCTTTAGTTTTAGTTTATCTATTGAACAAAAAGGTAGAGTGGCTTCAGAATTAAACAAGGTAATCGTCGAAAAAACA
>Ga0307492_10000207_pt1 | contig 25308 bp, 25 predicted proteins | sample SI3LmetaG_FD_202365 | JGI IMG/M metagenome (GOLD analysis project Ga0307492, IMG submission 202365) | Sea-ice brine microbial communities from Beaufort Sea near Barrow, Alaska, United States - SI3L | ecosystem: Environmental > Aquatic > Marine > Coastal | place: USA: Alaska | collected 2017-05-06 | reverse complement strand
TTATCTTTGTTTAAGCTTATTTTGACGCGAAACTTTTATTGGTCTGGACTTGTTTTGCTTATGTGGACTAGCCTGATAGTCTCTACTTTTATGACTGCTGTTGTTTTTCGATGTGTAAGTACGGGTTTTATTTTGAGTGTTGGCTGTAAAGTGTCTTACTTTGTTGTTTCGCACTTCTAACGATGGAGATCTTTGTGATTTTCCGATGTTCATTTTCGGAGTATCTGCCCTATCTGTTTTGTTAGGTCGATAATGATTGCTTAGCTTTTGCCTCTGTTGGCTTTCACTTTGACCTTGCTTTTGAATTATATCCCGTTGTTTGTTGCTCGACTGTTTATTCGGCCTAAGCGTTTCTGTACGGTCAACTGACTGTTGCTTGCTTAAGGCTTGTTTTAAACGTTTAGCGGTATTTTTACTCTGTTTATTCGAATAGCTGTTAACGTTTAAAACTCTTTTTTTATCAATCTGATGGTAAACTTTACTTTTACTGCCACCACTAATGTTACGCACAATACGCTGACCATTAACTCGATATTGTGCACCCCGTCTATGTTGTTGGTTATGTCTCCAACGAGGGTATTCTTTAACTCGAACCACTTGACGATTATTGTGACCATTGTGATTATTTGACCAGTATCTGTCTGCATGACTGCGGTAGTGATAGTTAGCTACTACATGTCGATTACGCCAATGAAAACCACCAAAATAAAAACTGGGGCGAATGTAAAATCCTGTGCTCCAATAAAAACCAGCATTAAAAATGCTATGACTTGGTCTGTGCCAATAGTAAGGCTGATGGTCTTGCCACCACCAATTTCCATAAACTACGCGCGTATCGTAGTAGGGTACATAGACTACTTCTTTACGCACGGTTTCTATGACTATTTCACCTTGTTCTTGTTGTATATTGACATAGTCATTAGCAGTCAAGTTACCTTGCTCATAGGCTTTGCGCCGTAAATTTTGGACACTTGTTAATATCTGCTGTTCATTCACTAAGAACGCGCTACCTAAAGATTGTAACCAATCCAAGTCTTCACTGAGCTTCTGTAATAATTCATTAAACGGCACCAAGGCTTGGACGCTAGGATCCCAATCTTTATCTTCCACTGCATTTAGAGCTTGTTGTTCATCTAAGTCTGCATTAGCCGAACGCCAACGAGCGGCTTGGATCACTTCTAAAGGGTAGGTTGATGCAACTAAAATGTGTGACAGTAAAGTGTCAGGATAAAGGGCAATTGGCGCTAATATTTGATCGAGTTGTGCTTGATCAAGCACCGCAGCTTCAGAGATTTCTGAACTGACTTCTTCTTGTGCTTGAGCAAGTTGCACAACGCTGGCTATCAATAGGCATAGAACACATAAATAGATGTATAGGTACTTGGTTTGATTTCGCATAACCCTTTCCTTCCGTAATGGAAAAATCCACTGTTCCCCAAAGTATAGGCAACATTTAAAACTGTGGATTAGGTTATACGATTGTCAGCCTTAACCATGGCTGAATATTCACTGAAGAGGTGTTATTTGAGTAGATTTTTATCGAACTGATGACCTAACTTTTCCGTTTTAGTGCGAATGTAATTTCGATTGTCATCGGTTATTCCGTGATCAATGGGAGTGCGTTGTGCCACGTTAATGCCCATGTTGGTTAAGGCTAAACTTTTCTTAGGGTTGTTAGTCATGAGGTTGACGTTTTTAATGTTCAATTTATCTAACATCAATTTACAAATACCATAATCCCTAATATCAGCATCAAAGCCCAAGTGCTCATTTGCTTCGACAGTATCCATACCTTCATCTTGTAATTGATAGGCACGGATTTTGTTGAGCAAACCTATGCCCCTGCCTTCCTGACGCAAATACAATAATACTCCTTTGCCTTGCTGTACAATATTTTCTAACGCTTTTTCAAGTTGAGCACCACAATCACAGCGCGTACTGAACAATGCATCACCGGTCAAACACTCGGAATGAATACGAATAAGTACCACATCGTCTGGATCCCATTCTCCGTATGAAAGAGCGATATGTTCTTGCGTTAGTTTATTATCAATAAAACCATGGATGCGAAATTTACCCCAGTGAGTGGGTAACTTGGCCGAACTAACATATTGATATTGGTCTAATTTAGGCTTCATATTTTGTAAAACGTACTTAATTAAAGGGAAGTTGCAGGCGATTTGCCCATTTACTAGTACGCAAACACCGGTGTTTAGGTACACGCTTCTTTAAATTGATTTGATTATATGGGCATGATTCAATCTTTTACAATAGCTTACATTTATCTATGTTTAGTAAAGTCAACCAGTGCATGAGGTTTAGCAACGCCATACCCTTGGGCAAAATCAACCCCCATTTTTCCTAACTCCACCATTATTTCAGTTGATTCAACAAACTCGGCCACGGTCTCCATTCCCATTGCTTTAGCCACATCTTTAATTGAATTAACCATAGCCATGTCTACAGGGTCAACCAGTATGTCTTTTACAAAACCACCATCTATTTTGACCTGATCAACGGGCAGGTTTTTTAAATAGCTATAAGAAGAAAATCCACTACCAAAATCATCTAGAGCAAACAAGCAGCCCAATTTGTGGAAGGTATTAATAAACTCTAAGGTTTCATCCATCTTTAAAATGGCCATGCTTTCAGTAATTTCGAAGCATACTTTTTTGTAAGGAACTTTGTACTTTTCAAAAGCATTCAAAACAAATAGTTTAAGCTCTTTATCTGCTAATGAATGACCACTTAAATTCATACTTACTCGGCTTAGTTCTACTTTATGCTGGGGGTTATCCCCCAACCAACGAAAGTAATTCTCAACTACCCAACGGTCTATTTGTGCCGTGAGGTTGTAACGTTCTGCAGCGGGTAAAAAGGTACTGGGAGGGACAATGTTACCTTCCTGATCGCGCATTCTAAGTAATATTTCATAGTGATGTCCTTCTACACGTTTGCTCAGCGCTTGATAATGCTGGTAATACAGCTCAAAGCTATCATTTTCCAGAGCATGTTTGATATGTGACACCCAAGACATTTCAGACTCATAGCGCTGCATGTGTTCATCTTCAACCGAATAAGTATGTATTTGGTTACGGCCACGCTCTTTGGCTAAATAACAGGCTGAATCGGCCATGCTTAATAATTGCTCTGGCGAATAAATATTCGGTTGCCAAGGCACTTGGCCAATACTGATACCTAAAGTGAAGATTCGATTTTCCCATATGAAACGAAATTCTTGCACTGCATTGAGTAATTTGTTGGCCAGTAAGTAAGCCATTTGTGCATTATCGCCTTCAAGCAATACACCAAATTCATCACCGCCGAGTCTTGCCAAAATACCTTTTTCCATCACTACCGCATCAAATTTTTGTGATAGTTGTTTGATTAACAAGTCGCCCGCTTTGTGTCCGCAGGTGTCGTTAACTACTTTAAATTGGTCTAAGTCCATGTAAAGCAACGTTAAATCACTGTTTTGATTTTGCGCTTTAAGTAAACCATTTTGCAGTCGACGTTCAAATTCACGCCTATTGTAGACCCCCGTGAGTGAATCGTGTGTGGCCAAATATTCCAAACTAATATTTGATTGCTTTCGCTCAGTTACATCTGAAATGGAACCAAACAGGTACTGTTTCTCGTGTTCTTGCTTAATTTGCCCTGAGATTGAAAACCAAAATTCACTGCCATCTTTACGCACACCTTTTATTTCTTTGCCAATGACCTTACCACCCTTATGTATCTCTCCCAGCATGATCGCACGATCTTGAGGGTTGGCATAAAACTGATCGGCATTACTTACTTCCCTTAACATCTCAGTCTCGTCTGTGTAACCAAACAGGCTGCACATGGCAGGATTGACAGTGATGAGTTGACCGTCCAGACTGGAAGTATATAAGCCTTCTGCGGAATTCCTAAATAAGTCGTAAAAGTGTTGTAAATCTTTAATTGCTAACTGTTGTTGCATGTTGTGACGGTATGTTAATACCCGCTCATGCGCTTCAATAGCGAGTGCGATTAACATAATGCCTAGCATGATAAACACCGTAAAAATCAAAGAGGCTTTTTGCGTTAATGGCATGCCAGATAGAAATAACGTGACCTGGACAAAGCCACTTATGGCGATAAAGGCTAGCCCCAACAAACAGACTAAGTTAGCTATTTTTTTATCGGGTTTATGATAGAAAAATGCGAGTACCCCGATAAGTGCTCCTGATAGAGCCGACATCAGCGCTGAAAACGTGATTTGCTGTGCGCTATCTGAGGAAAAAGCCATGCCCAGAGTAATAAATCCAAAGCTATATAAAGCATAGCGCCAGACCGTTGGGACTTTTTCTAATATTGCAAAAGTAACTTTTGCAGACGTTAATAACAACAATCCAAGCAATGCACAGCTGAGATTGGATATGTAGGCAGTGATCCCTGTGATTTGACCCAACACGCCTTTGGTATTTAAAAACAACAATAAAAATGCGGCACTAGAAAGAGCAAACCAAAAACGCACGGGGCTGCGCATAAAGATATAAGTAATCAAGAAATAACAGGCTAGTAAAGCAAGCCCACCACTAATAAAACCAATGATTGCTAACAGCAATTGTTCTCTTTCGACCAATGATGACTGTTTGTCTAGGTCTACAGGGAAAACCAATGGGCCATCGTCGTTAACTCTTAAAAAAACCGTTACCGTTTGTTGATCTGCATTGATCGGGGTAATGAATAATCTGTGTTTTAAAGGACGTTTTGAATAATTCCGATTACCACCCATTAAGTAGGAACCTAAGATACGCTCTTTTTCATCCAGTAAAAAAACATCTACATAATCCAGTTGAGGATTGCCAACTGTCAAAAAATACTGTTCCTCTTCTGGATAATCAAACACAATGTTGAACCTCCCCCACAAGCTTTTATCTTGGCCTACTTGATTGGGAATATAGCCAGTTTGCCAATCTTGTAAATTTTGAATGTCTGACAACTGCATGCTTTTTTCTTTGACCAACCAGTCAATTTGACTAAGTAAATTTATATGGGAGTCGTGTTTTGATATCACTACTTGTTCTGATGCAATGTTTTTTGAGTGCCAAAAAGCACTGAATAAACATAACATTACACCAATTGAGTAGAGTGATTTCATGGCTGTCCTGTAGATATGAAGCATCATATACGTTGGCGTATATTGAATATTAATGCCACTACTTTTGAAAAAAATCTAAGTTGATACAAAGATAATATGTCTAACTACTACAAGAAACTTCTAAATTTTTCCCCGAAACGGGTGGGGGGGCGGAAAATTTGTGATACTCCTGAATATTTTCGTATGGTTTTTTCAGTGCCCCAATAAACTGGTGAAACATCTCAAAATCACCTTGCTCTGCCCGATCAATTACTTCCTGGGCCAAATAACTACGCAACACAATATGTGGATTGTTTTGGCGCATCTGCGTTTGTCTTTGTGTTGAGTTCATACCTTGCTCCGTTAAGACTAAGGTGTAATGTTTAGCCCACTCATCAAATCTTTCACGATTAATAAATTGATTACGTAAACTTTGATTATCGCCGAGGATATCAAACTCACACAGCTGTCTAAACGTTGCAGAATAGTCCTTTTTTTCAACCGCTAAAATGTCTAACCAAGTATTGACGACGTGTGAGTTAGCTTCGCCGTGTAATGCTCCAGGCAAAAGACCTAGTTTACTATGCATCAGTGTTGAATACTCTTTTAGCAATGTTGGCTCATAGTTGCTAAGTGCTTGTTTTATTTGTTCTATTTCTAGATGTGGAGTGAATGTCTGTGCTAATGCATTTAAGTTCCACAGCCCTATTCCAGGTTGGCTATCAAAGGAATACCGACCTTGAGGATCGGAGTGATTACAGATAAAATCAGGCTCGAAATCATCTAGAAATGCATAGGGGCCGTAATCGAAAGTAATGCCATGAATAGACATATTATCGGTATTCATTACACCATGATTAAAGCCAAAGGCTTGCCATTTTGCGATTAACAGGGCTGTGTCATGCACAATTTTTTGAAGCATGGCTAAATAGGGGGATTCTGCCTGAGCGCACTCGGTGAAATGATATTTAAAACAATAATCAAATAAGTTTTGTAGTTTTTTAGGTTGTTTACTGTGATAAAAGTACTCGAAGTGTCCAAAACGCAAGTGACTTTGGCAGATACGGATCATCTTGGCAGCATGCTCTTGTTTTTCACGATATACAGGTTCATCACTGACAATTAAGCATAATGCTCGTGAAGTAGGAATGCCCAAATAATGTAATGCTTCACTGGCTAAGTATTCCCTTATTGTAGAGCGCAATACCGCTCGCCCGTCAGCAAATCTTGAATAGGGAGTGGGGCCTGCTCCTTTGAGATGTAAATCCCATCGTTGCTTTTGGTTATCTATGGCTTCTGCCAATAAGAGTCCACGGCCATCGCCTAATTCAGGGTTCCAGTGTCCAAATTGATGTCCGCCATATTTTTGTGCCATAGAATGGCGATTTAATATACCGTTTTCAGCATATATAGCGTTGAATAAATGGCTCTCGTGTTGCCATTCACTTGGCAGGTTTAATTCTGTCGCAAGGTTATGATTAAAAACGGCTAAGCGTGAATTTATCAACTTAATTGGCTTGACTTCACTACCCAGTGCAGTAAGTTCTTTAGCAAAAGAGAAATCTAACTTCATATGTAACGCTTATTTAATAACACTAATTCTCTACTCATACATTTGGGTATAACGCTAAGGTTCAAACATGAAAAAAATTCGGAATAAGATATTAATAATACTTTTCGCTGCAGGCGGGCTAATTTCACAACCATTACTTGCTGCAGATGTTGCAGCGGGTAAATCTAAATCTGCAACTTGTGCCGCCTGTCATGGTAACAAAGGAATTTCTATGATCCCTATGTATCCTAACCTAGCTGGGCAAAAAGAGCAGTATTTGGTTTTACAAATCAAAGCTTTTCGTGATGGAGACCGTAAAAATTTGGTGATGTCGCCTATGGCATCCAGCTTAAGTGATACTGACATTGCTAATCTATCTGCATATTATGCGAGTTTAGATCCAACAGGAAAATAAACGAGGTGTAGTCACAATACACCTAAATACGATCACCGCCCTTAGCTTAGCGAGTAATAAATGACTGAAAATTTTCAAGCTATTACCCGGTTTATAGTTGAAATAGAAAAATTAAAAAATGTTGAGCGTAAAATTAAGCCCGTTGGCTTCACACGTTATGAAAATAGCGCTGAACATAGCTGGCAGATTGCTTTACTAGCTTTAACTCTTTTACCTTATGCAGCTCAAAATCCAGACCCGATAACAGTGGTGACTATGTTGTTATTACATGACATCGTAGAAATCGATACAGGTGATAAATTCGCCTATGATGCTAATCACGATGACTATGAAAATGAACTGGTATCGGCACAAAGAATTTTTGCTATTTTGCCAATTGAACAAGCAGCATATTTTCTTAAACTTTGGATTGAATTTGAGCAAGCCCAAACCCCAGAAGCACAATTCTCCAAGGCTATTGATAGATTAATGCCTGTGATACAAAACTTACATAACGGCTGCCAAAGCTGGATTGACCACGATGTTTCTGTCAGCCAAATATTACTTAAAAATGCATCTATCGAAAAGGCTAACCCGCTATTGTGGCAATGGGTAAAGCAGCAAGTTATAGATGCAGGTGTTCGGGTAGGTTTGAGACGCTAGAAAAGAGTACTAATAAAAAGTACGCATACATACAAGTTTTTATATTAAAGTGGTCTTAGACAATGTCTAGGCATATAAACCTGCATAATTTGTTATTAAGGAAGGCTCGATGATTGTACTCCACCATTTAAATAACTCCCGTTCGCAACGTATATTGTGGCTGCTAGAAGAGCTTGAACTAGAATATGAAGTGAAGCTTTATCAAAGAGATAGTGAAACCAATCTAGCGCCTAACACTCTGACATTAATCCACCCTTTGGGTAAATCCCCGATAATTACAGATGGTGATATCACGGTGGCTGAATCAGGTGCCATAATTGAATATTTAATCGGGACTTACTCCAAAAATGGAGTTGCAGGGCAGTTAACTGATCCGCAACGAGGTACCGAGATACATAGGCAATATACATACTGGCTGCATTTTGCTGAAGGCACGCTAATGCCGCCTTTAGTGGCTAAACTAGTGCTAGATCGAGTCAGGACAAATGCCAAACCATTCTTTGTTAAAATAATTGCGAATAAGATTGTGGATAAATTAATGGCAGCCTATTACGGACCGATTATTGCCAAAAATATGGATTTCATTGAAAGTCATCTAGCGCACAACGCTTGGTTTGCAGGTGAAGAGCTATCAGGTGCAGATATACAAATGAGTTTTCCACTTGAAGCTGCAGTGGCAAGAGGCAATACTAAAACCTTCCCAAATATTAATAAGTTCGTTAATAAATTTCATGCAAGACCTGCTTATCAAGCGGCCTTAGAAAAAGGTGGGAAATATGATTATGTTTAGGATAGCGGTAGAGTCGTAAAATCTCAGCTTGTGAATGAAATCTGCTGGTTTAGAGTCTACTTTTTAACATTTAGTCTTCATCTGTTTCTTTTGATAAGTTCATCTCCATCATCAGTTTTCTGACTTCTTTGGGAATAAGCTGGGTGTTGTCTTTCTCTAAATCTTCATCATCTGGTAAGGGTTGACCTGTAAAAGCATGTAAAAATGCTTCACATAATAATTCAGAATTAGTCGCATGCCGTAAATTATTCACTTGACGACGAGTACGCTCGTCGGTGAGTACTTTTAATACTTTGAGTGGTATCGATACTGTGACTTTCTTCACCATCTCACTTTTTTTACCATGTTCTGCGTAAGGATGAATATATTCACCGTTCCATTTTGTTAAATTTGCCATTTTTCAATCTTTTGTCTTTCTTATGCATTGAAATTCTAAACAATACGGGCAAAAGGTCAATGATAGACTGCTAAACATCTTGACGGCTTTACGTTCAAAGCTTATTTTAGACGTCTAAACGGCTAAATACTTTGGAGTTACCCATGGCGTCTTACGCACAAGGGATAGATGCATTAAATCAATCATTATCAGAGGTGAAAGGGATTGATGTATCGTTTGAATTTTTTCCACCTAAAACCGAATCAATGGAACAAACGTTGTGGAAATCGGTAGAGCGTTTAGCGCCGCTAAAACCGTCTTATATGTCAGTGACCTATGGTGCGAATAGTGGTGAACGAGAAAGAACCCATGATGTGGTGAAACGTATTCAGGCTGAGACAGGTATTCAAGCTGTTCCCCATTTGACCTGTGTGGATGCAACCCGTGAAGAACTCATTGAGATTGCCAAGGACTATTGGCAAAGTGGGATCAGAAAAATTGTCGCATTGCGTGGTGATTTACCTGAAGGTGTTGAAAAGCCTCAGTCTTACGCATCTGATTTAGTGGCATTGTTAAAAGAGGTGGCAGACTTCGAAATTGCCGTCGCCGCTTATCCTGAGAAACATCCTGAAGCGCCAAATAGCCAATTCGATTTACTTAATTTAAAACGTAAAGCTGACGCTGGTGCGACTGAAGCAATCAGCCAGTTTTTCTTTGATGCTGAAGTGTTTTTAAGGTTTCGTGATCGCGCCGCAGCAGCAGGGATTGATTTAGATATCGTGCCAGGAATATTGCCTGTGACCAATTACCAAACATTGCAACGTTTCGCCGGTTTTACCAACGTACATGTGCCACAGTGGTTACATAAAATGTACGATGGTTTAGATAAAGACGATCAAACCACACGTAATTTGATGGGCGCTAACATCGCTATGGATATGGTCAAAGTATTAGCTAAAGAAGGCGTCAGAAAGTTCCATTTTTACACGCTTAATCGTAGTGAACTGAGTTATGCTATTTGCCATATGTTGGGTGTTAGAGCAGACTAGCATTATCAGTTTACTGAGGTTGTTTTACTAAAATGTTGTTTAAGTCGATTCAAATTCCTAACTTTCAACAAAGTGTGATTACAACAAGAGATTTTTTGTTGTTATTTGCTGCTCATTGTAAGCGAGACAAAATAACTGTGTCTGCTGGGCATTTAGCCTATGTGTCACTGCTGTCACTCGTGCCATTTATAATGGTGTTTTTTATGATTCTATCGGCTTTTCCGGCTTTTTCAGAGGCAAGAGAGGATTTAGAGACGTTAATTTTTGATAGTTTTGTGCCAACTGCTGGCGACCAAGTGCAAACTTATATGGCTGAGTTTGTGGGTAACGCATCAGGAATGGGCGCTATTGGTATTTTGTCATTGATGTTTGTGGCCTTGATGTTGATATCCAATATTGATAAAACGTTGAATACGATATGGCAGTCAAAAAGTGAACGCCCGCTGATTTTCACTTTTGCAATCTATTGGATGGTTTTGACGCTTGGACCGCTTTTAATGGGCTCGAGTGTCATTATGAGCTCTTACCTAATTGGGCTGGCTAACTATGCTGAGGAGTACACCCCAGGTCTGACAACGATATTACTCAAAACGTTACCTTTTGTGACGTCAGTTCTCGCCTTTTTTATTGTCTACATGCTGGTGCCAAATAAAAAAATATCCCCTAAACATGCTGCGTGTGGTGCAATGGTGGGGGCTATTTTATTTGAAGCAAGCAAAAAGCTATTTGCGATGTATGTGACGAGTTTTCCTTCATATCAACTGATTTATGGTGCATTGGCGGTAATACCCATTCTATTTGTTTGGGTGTATTTATCGTGGATGGTAGTTTTAGTGGGGGCTGAGGTAACTCATGTGTTGGAAGTGTTTCTAAATGAGCAATCAGAAGATACGTTTACTGACGAGGCAGATGAAGATGACGAGCTAAGCTCGCCATCATAAACTTACTTTGATTCATTCTATTTACTTTTCATACTTGATATAAAGCTATTTGATTCGGAAATAGCTTTATTCATCTCTAAAACGAGCTGGTTGATTTCTTTCTTAATGCCATTGAACTCGCCTTGTAAAGCACCTACCGCGCTGGCGTTAAGGTTATGTTTCAAATACAACACGTTGTCTCGCAACGCAGATAGTACCGGTTCCATTTTACTTTCAGCTTTTTTCATTGAGCTAACCAAAGACTTGTAGCGGCGCTGTGTATCTCTTAATCTATTTTGACTTTCGCGTTTGAGATTGTTGTTGGTATATTTTTCTAGCTCTTCTTCCCATTCATCAAACAGCGCCTCAGCAACACTTTCCACCTTATCAATTCTATTTGTTACCGAAGCCGCAGATTGTTCACTGGCTTCAAGCTGATCTTTGAGTTGGTTATAAATATCTTGCAGTTCGCCACCGTTATAACTAATTAACTGGCTAAACTCATCCAATGCGGAGCTAAATTGTTTTTGAGCATCTTCTTGCGATTCTTTTGCATCTTCTACCCTGTCGACTAAGATATCGCGTTTTTCAACACCCACCTTTTCCCAAGCAGCATAATAGGCGCTTTGGCATCCAGCTAAGAAAATGATCAATGATACGAATATTAGTTTATTCATAATCAGCCTTTATAAAGGGCTGCATTAATGATGGCCCATAGATGGAAAATAAAGCCAAAAATGGCCATGAAAAATAAAATTCCAGTAGCGGCTAATGAATAATTTACACTGACTAATACAAAAAATATTATGGCTGCTAAAATTCTGCCTTGTACTAATTGACCCAATCCGGGAATAAAAAAACTACATATTGCGGCTAATACATTGCCACCTGAACCTTGTCCTGACATATTTTGTCTCCGTAAAAATAAAGTAACTTTTAATCTGCTTAAGTAGTAAATTATAGCATTACTGAAAAATAAACAATTAGGATATGTAAATTCGTATGATTCATCTGTTCCCCGAAATTCACGCCTTCACATCTGAGATGTTAGCCGTATCGAACGGACATTCATTATATGTTGAACAAACTGGAAACCCTAGAGGCATCCCAGTACTTTATTTACATGGAGGTCCGGGAGCTGGAATAGGCAAAGATTACCGGAGATTTTTTGATCCTGATAAATATTGGATAATTGGTTATGACCAAAGAGGGTGTGGAAAATCTATACCTTTTGGTAAACTTGAACATAATGATAGCCATTCTTTGGTCGACGATGTACTTGTTATTCAGCAACATCTTAAGATTAAAAAATGGGTGTTATTTGGTGGTTCTTGGGGCTCGACGTTGGCTTTATTAGTGGCGATTAGGCAACCTGAAAGTGTTATAGGGCTTATTTTACGGGGTGTATTTCTAGCAAGAGAGCAAGATTATACTTGGTATCTAGAGCCATCAGGTGGCGCTGCACAGCTTTTTCCAGAATATCACCACGACTTTTTAGCGCCAATAAAAGGAAGGCCTAGCAATGTCTCTATCGTCGATGCCTACTACCAAATATTCAATAGTAATAATGAAGTTCAGAAAATGGCGGCTATCAAGGCATGGTGTTTGTGGGAAGCGCGAATAAGCCGTTTACATTGCCAGTTCGATGAGGAGCAGTTGGTTTCAGATGTGCATCGAGCTATTAGTTTGGCTTTGTTGGAATGCCACTACATAAAACATCAATGTTTTATTTCAGAAGATTATATTTTGCAGAGCGTGGATAAAATACAACATCTGCCAGTTACTATTATTCATGGACGGTATGACTGCGTATGCAAAATTGAAGCTGCTTATTCATTAAGTCAACGCTGGCAAAATAGTCAACTCAATATCGTACCTGAATCAGGGCATAGTGCGGGTGAGAAACTGATCACTCAAGCCTTATGTGCGGCCAGTAAATCTATGTCTGCCTTTTGGCTAGAGCAGCAATGATTGCGCTTATCCAAAGAGTTAAGCAGGCTAAAGTACAAGTGGCTGGGCATACCGTAGGTGAAATTGGCCAAGGGATTTTAGTGTTGTTGGGAGTAGAAAAAAACGATGATGAAATCAAGGCACGAAAGTTGAGTCAGAAAATCATGAACTACCGCATTTTTTCAGATCAACAAGGCAAGATGAATCTCAATGTGCAGCAAGTGGAAGGGGAATTGCTAATTGTTTCTCAGTTCACTTTAGTCGCGGATACACAAAGGGGTAATCGGCCCAGTTTTTCCAGTGCTGCGCCTGCAGAGTTAGGCGAAGCCTTATACCAATACTTTATCGAATGTTGTCAAACTAACGAGATACCTTGTCAAACTGGGGAGTTTGGAGCAGATATGCAGGTTTCATTACTGAATGACGGTCCAGTCACTTTTCATCTACAAGTATAATTTGCTGCCACTCGTTTTATAGTTTCTAATAGCTGGCTAATGTTGGGGTTAATCGTCTTCAGCCAACTAAATACATGGGAGCCTTGATTAGATGTATAAAATTGATACGCCATCGAGTGAACAAGATTTTACTGAGTATTTTGCATTTCGTTGGAAAATGTTAAGGGAGCCATGGAAGTACCCTGAAGGTTCTGAAAAGGATGAATACGAACAAGTCAGTCAACATCGAATGATCCGTAACCCCGACGGGGATGTTATTGCCGTTGGCCGAGTACATATGAATTCGGGAGAAGAAGCCCAAGTGCGCCATGTTGCGGTTGAAAAAGACTACCAAGGCAAAGGATTAGCAAAAATGTTAGTGGCTTCTTTAGAGGCGGTAGCCAGAGCTGAAGGTGCGGTGCGCATGGTGACTAACAGCACTCAGGCTTCGATTGCTTTGTTTACTAGCTTGGGGTTTAAAGCACAAAAGGGATCAATTAAAGAGCTAGGAGAGCAGCAACGTCAGCAAATGGTGAAAAAACTTATCGATCCAAGTAGTATTCTACTGCATCCAAAATGGTGCAAATTATTACAACGTACCTGGCATGAAACAATCCCTATTAGTGAACAAATGGGGATCAAAATACATCAATATAGCGGACGTACTCTCGAGACTCGGGCATCTTTGAATAAGAACATTAATTTACATGGCACAATGTTCGCTGGCAGTATTTTTTCTCTGGCGACATTGACGGGTTGGGGTATGATATTTTTACAGCTCAAAGAAAAAGGGCTAGACGGGGATATTGTGTTAGGTGACGGTAATATTCATTATCATAAACCTATTACTATGCAGCCCAGAGCGTTGTGTAATATTGAGTCACTGAGTGGTAAGTTTGAACCTCTGGCTAAAAACAAAAAATGCCAATTTAAGCTCAATGTCGCTATCCTAGACGGTGATAATACTGTAGCTGAATTCTCTGGTGTATTTTGGGTGTTGCCCACTAAAGAAACTGAGACCTGATTTTCTTTTAGACAATAAAAAAGCGCGATATTCGCGCTTTTTTTGTAGCTATAAATTTAGCAAAATGTGATTAAGCTACCATCGATGTCTGTAACTTTTTCATCGCGTTCTTTTCAATTTGACGAACACGCTCCGCAGACACTTGGTATTTATCAGCTAGGTCTTGTAATGTCGTTTTGTCATCTGACAACCACCGAGTTTGGATAATATGCTGGCTACGGTCGTCAAGTGTTTTCAACGCCGCGTATAATCTACCCGAAGCGTTCGAATCCCAGTCAGCATTAATAACATCAGACTCTACATCTGTGGTTTTATCTTCCAGAAATTGTACCGGTGCAAAACTACCACTTTCATCATCATCAGCAGATAAATCGAAAGGCTGATCATGGCTACTCATACGAGCTTCCATTTGCAATACTTCTTTGGTACTTACACCTAAAGTTTCTGCTACCTTTTGTACTTCTGCATGTGTAAACCAACCCAGACGCTTTTTGTTCTTACGTAGATTGAAAAACAACTTACGCTGAGCTTTGGTGGTCGCGACTTTGACGATCCTCCAATTCTTTAATACAAATTCATGTATTTCGGCTTTAATCCAATGCACAGCAAAAGAAACAAGACGAACACCTACCGTTGGGTCAAAGCGCTTAACCGCTTTCATCAAACCAATATTACCTTCTTGAATTAGATCCGCTTGTGGCAAACCATAGCCAGAATACGATTTTGCGATGTGCACAACAAAACGCAAGTGAGACATAATAAGCTTTCTGGCAGCTTGTAAATCATCGTCTTGTTGTAAACGTTCAGCTAATCCACGCTCATCTTCAGCGCTAAGCATATTAATGCTGCTTACTGCTTGAACGTAAGTTTCGATACTTCCCGTTTGCGGTACGGTTAATGTCAATGCGCGTAAATCTGTACTCATAGTTACCTCGTATTCAACTTTGGTTCGCGATTTTAGCAAAAAAAAAACTGCTCTGCGACCTTAATTCATTCCATTATTTTCGAAATATTTCAGTCTTACTTAATGGACCGTAACTTTTCGAAAAAATTCCCCAAAAGATTTACACCACAGGTATATGTTGTGTCTTAAATACGATTTTCAAGTGTAAATAAAAAAGTCCGCATAAAATAATCACGTGTTAAATAATCACGTGTTATTAGATTCAAATTTAATATATTGTAAGTTACGTTGTGATGATGCCTAAGGGATCAATACTTTCAACCGTAATAAATCCTATATAGGGAAATAATCTGATGTTTGCATACATTGCGCGCCAGGCAATATTGAATAAAAACATGGAATTATATGCCTATGAATTATTGTTCAGAGATGGCGAAAATAATTGCTTTCCAAATATTTCGCCGGATGAAGCAACATCAAAAATATTAACCGATAGCCATTTAGATTTAGGTTTGGAAGATATATCTGCAGGTAAACTAGTTTTTATTAATTTTCACCAAGATACACTATTACATCGTTTTCCAACTTCACTTGACCCCAAAACAGTGGTGATTGAGGTGGTTGAAACTGTAAAGCCAACCCATGAGTTGGTTCAAGCCTGTAAGACCATTAAAGAATTAGGTTACACATTAGCACTGGATGACCACGACTTTGATCAACAGTGGGACGTACTTTTACCCTATACCGATATTATCAAAGTGGATATTGTTGAGTGCGATCAACAAGCTCTCACTGATAACATTGGTAAATATGTAGATTCCAATATAAAATTAATTGCCGAAAAGATTGAGACTATGGAAGATTTCGAAAAGTATCGAGATATGGGGTTTGATTATTTTCAAGGCTACTTCTTTTCCAGACCAGAGATCATAAAACAAAAAAAACTGCCTACTTCAAAGTTATCTTTAATTGAATTGATAGGCGCAAGTTCGTCTGCAGAGTTTGATATAGAGAAGGTCAACACTATTATTCAAAGCGACGTGTCTTTGTCATATAAGCTGCTGCGCTTTATCAATAACCCACTCGTCAATAAAACTAATAAAATTAGTGATTTGCGTCATGCACTCAATTATATGGGGCAAATAGAAGTGAAAAAGTTTATTGCGTTATTAGCCTTGGCTAATTTGGGTGACAATAAGCCAGTCGAACTCCTACATTTATCTTTAGTTAGAGCCAAGTTTTGTGACTTAATTGGACATGCAAAATCATTGAGCAACAATCCCCCTACGGGGTTTTTAGTCGGGTTATTTTCACTTCTTGATGCTTTACTCGACAAACCTATGCAGGGCATTGTTGAAAAGTTACCTTTAGGTGAAGATATTAAGGCTGCATTATGTGGTGATGAAAATGAATTAAAACAATTTTTGGTTTTAATCAGGGCTTTTGAAAGAGGCTACTGGGAAGGAGTCGCCACTATTTCGAAACATTTATCACTAGACGTAAAAATGGTCCATGCTTTCTATAATGAATCGTTGAAGTGGGGCATAGCAATGAGGCAATCGGTAAGTAGTTGATTTCAAAATTTGTCGAATCAACACCGGTGTATTCAAGCATATTTTTTTAGTGTTATGATAACTCGCGTGCATCGTTTGAATTATGTGAATTAATACACTCGGTCGGCTCTTATTGACCTAGCGAATAACCACAATAAAGAAAATACTTAGACAGGACTGATATGTTTGCTTTTATAGCTCGCCAACCAATATTAGATAGAGACAAAAAAGTTTTCGCCTACGAGCTGTTTTTTAGAGATGGTAAAAATAATTGTTATCCCAGTGTCGAAAGAGATACGGCTACTTCCAAACTTATTGCTAAAAATTATCAAACACTTAATTTAGACGATATCTCTTGTAGTAAAAAATCTTTTATTAATTTCCAACCAGAGACACTTATAAGTGGCCTGCCAGCGTCTCTTGACCCTGAAAATGTGGTGGTTGAGTTACTTGCTGACCGAAGTGGTGATAGCAGCCTGTTAGATATGTGTAAGCATGTTAAAAAAATGGGATTTAAAATCGCTTTGGAAGACTCTAGCTTTGAGCCACGTTGGAATGAGTATTTACCTTTCATTGATTTGCTCAAAGTGGACACCAACACCGAAAATCTGGATTTTTTGACAAAAAATGTCAATCGATTTATTGATGCGAATGTGCAACTGATTGCAGATAAGGTTGACACACAAAACAGCTTCAGTACCTTTAGAGATATGGGCTTTGATTATTTTCAAGGGTACTTCTTCGCTAGACCAGAATCATTATCCAATAAAAACCTGCCTACTTCCAAACTAACATTAGTTGAATTAATGGGGGCTAGTTCTAGTGAGTCTTTCGATGTAGAAAGCATTAATAATGTTATTGAGCGTGATGTGGGTTTGTCTTACATGCTGTTGCGATTTATCAACAATCCGACTATCAACAAGCGTTACAAGATTACTTCATTACGACACGGTCTAAATTATATGGGTGAAGTAGAAATTAAGAAGTTTATTGCTTTGCTGGCCCTGACTAATTTATCTGATGATAAACCTTTAGAGTTACTGCATTTATCGTTAGTGCGAGCAAAATTCTGCGATCTATTAGGCACTGAAAAAAATATAGGTAGTAATCCTCCTACAGCATTTTTAGTAGGATTGTTTTCAATGTTGGACGCCTTACTTGATCAACAAATGGGGTATTTGATCGAAAAATTGCCTTTAGTGGACGAGGTGAAAGAAGCCTTGTGTGGCGGTCAAAATGATTTATCTATGTTTTTGATGTTAGTTAAAGCCTTTGAAAGCGGTAATTGGTTAAAAGTGATCAGAATATCAAAAATTCTAAACGTTGATCAAAAGCTGCTACATAGTTTATTTAACGAAGCTATTCTTTGGGGCAATGGCGTTCGCAAGTCAATATCCCCACACTTTCCATCCTCCAAAGCCTAGGGCTTTTCGACAGGACCCTCGAGTAGCATGAATAAGTTGTTAAAAGAACATATAGTGGTGGCTCAAAACGCATCTGGCCGAAACATGAATGTGCCCTTGTACCGGTTTATTGGGGAGAAGCCTGGGCCAAAGGTGTATATCCAGAGTTCAATTCACGGTGCCGAAGTGCAAGGTAATGTGGTTATTTATCAACTTATTCAATGGCTTAAAACGTTACCTATCTGTGGCGAAGTGTTATTGGTTCCCAATTGTAATCCGGTCGGCACTAACATCAAAGCAGGTGAATATACCTTGGGGCGCTTTGATCCTGTGAATGGAACAAATTGGAATCGTGGTTACTATTACGATGACACTTTTATCCATACATTTGCCCAAAGCATTGATAATGATGAATCTGTTGAGTCGATAAAATCCCGGTTTCGACAAAAAATGAAACAACAATTACAAGCTAGATTAAGTGAAACTTGGGGGATCGGTCTAGCCCAGCATCTTAATTTAAAGCTGCAACAGTTAGCATTTGACGCCGATTATGTGCTGGACTTACATAATGGTCCTGTGTCAACGCGGCATATATATGTTCCTGAATATGCTAAGGCTTCTGCTAGTTTGTTCAATATTCCCCATGTGATATTTATGCCAAATGTGTTTTCAGGCGCTTTGGATGAAGCCACGTTTTGCCCTTGGTGGCTGCTGACCGATTTAGTCAGTAGTAAACGCCAAAAGCCGGTCGATTTTGGCGTTGAGGCTTTTACATTAGAGATGGGAAGCCAAGAGGTGATCAGTTTTCAAGAAGGCGAATATGACGCAACAAGTATTCTGACTTATTTGACTGCAAAGGGATGTTTACCCGATAGTTCCACTTTACCTGAAAACATGTCTCGCAAGGCTGTTATGCTAAAAAACTACAAGACACTGTTTACCCAACAAGGTGGCATAGTAGAATATATTGCTAAACCTGGCGATTTTGTCAAACAAGGAGGGGTATTAGCTAGAGTGCTGAATGTTGATAATTTAGACACAGATAGAGCGACTACAGATATCTTAGCCCCTTGTGATTTAGTGGCTATTTTGCATTTCCCCTCTGCCTCAGTGTTAAGTGGTACGCAGCTGTATAAGTGTTTTACCGAATATTATGAACTATAGTCGAAGTGTTTGAAGTTGAAATCACTTCAAACCTTGGGTAGAACGGTTCCGTTTATTTGATCGTAAATCAGAGCCGTTTCAACGTGGTTGACTTCTTTTCTTGCGGTAATCGCATTAAACACAAAGTCTCGTAAATGTTCTGTATCACCTAAACTCGCATGCAGTAAAAAGTCGTTTTCGCCCCCCATATGATAAAGACTGATCACTTCTGGCAATAAAGCCAATTGTTTCTGAAATGTGTTGATGGTGGGCCGACTGTGATCAGCAAGGCGAATAGAAATCATCACTTGGATATTGCCACCTAAGGCTTGGAAGTCGACATTTAACTGTGCGCCTTTAATAACCTTTTCACTTTGTAATTTTTTAATTCTTTCAAGGCATGTGGAAGGTGCCAGCCCAACTAATTCGGCAATGTCTTTATTATTCATTCTGGCGTCTTTGTATAAAGCCGCTAAAATGGCGATGTCTGTTTTATCTAATGGGCGTTTTGGCATGACTACTCTCTACCTGGACAATAAGTGCCTAATATTGCACCTTTCGACGCACCTGTCACACTGGCGATACTGCCCTGTATCTTATTAACATGTGCATAGGCCAGCCAAGCAAATGCCATCGCTTCAACCGCATCAGCTGTTACGCCTAATTCATCTGTAGTGAATAATTCACATTCATGTAGTTCGGACTCAAGCTCTTCCATTAAAAACTCATTTCGTGCTCCGCCACCGCAGATATATACTTGCTCAACATCTTTAAATTCTAAAATTTGCTTGGCAATTGTTGAGGTCGTCAACATGACTAATGTTGCCTGCACAACTTGTGGATCGATATGCCTATGCATACTGGTTAAATTTTGCTGCAACCATGACAGGTTAAACTGCTCACGCCCAGTGCTTTTGGGTGCTGGCGCTGCAAAGTATGGATGTTTGCTCAATAGTTGTAATAACTCAGGATCGGCAGAACATTGCGCCGCCCATTGTCCTTTTTCATCATAGTTTTGCCCAGTATGTAATTTACACCACACGTCTAATAAGGTATTTCCAGGACCTGTGTCGAAGCCAATAATGTGATCGGAATTACTTTTTGGTAGGTAGGTAATATTCGCTATACCACCAATATTGATTACCATTCTTGATTTTGTTGAGCAGGCAAACATCGCTTTGTGAAAAGCCGGTACCAAGGGCGCGCCTTGACCGCCTAAGGCGATGTCTTTTCGTCTAAAGTCAGCAATTACATCAATGCCTGTTAGTATCGCTAAGGTGTTAGGGTCACCGATTTGTAAGCTAAAGCTATGTTCGCCGAAGGGTATATGCCGAATTGTTTGTCCGTGTGAGCCAATGGCTATGATTTGGTCAGGTCGAATATAATTGTCTTTAAGCAGTTGCAGTGACGCCTCAGCAAAAAGCTCAGCCACAGCCCTGTCTGCACGGCCCATCAGCTCTATTTCATTATCGCTAGGTGCGCTCAGCTGGTGTAACTCATCAGATAAAGAGCGAGGGAAAGGAAATGTTTTACAATCTAACAGCCTAGGGTGAGAGCCAGAGAAGTCTACTAATGCTACATCCACTCCATCAATACTGGTACCAGACATCAATCCTAGATATAGCTGTGGCATAACTGCCCTTAATTCATTGCTAACATAATACGTTTGTTATTATTTAATTGCTGTAATCTGCTCGCTGCAATATCAGTAAATTTAACTTTTTCTTTTTTTGCAATGGATTGTGCTTTAGGTAGCGTCACCGTGCGTGGGTTGCGATGCACTCCATTGACCAAAAATTCATAATGTAAATGTGGCCCTGAAGCCAATCCTGTCGAACCGACAGTGCCTATAACCTGTCCTTGTTTAACTGTTTGGCCTTTTTTGACTTTTCGTTTTGTAAAGTGCAGATACTTAGTCACATATTTTTCACCGTGCTGAATGAATACATGATGACCATTATATTTGTCGTAAGCTGCTTTGATGACTTTACCGTCACCTGCGGCCATCACGGGGGTACCACGGTCCGCGGCATAGTCTACGCCTCTATGAGCTTTCCAACGTTTTTGTACCGGATGAAAGCGGTTTTTCTTGAAACTTGAACTGATATACCTGAAGTTGACCGGTGCGCGTAAAAAGCTCTTGCGCATACTGCGTCCCTCAGGCGTGTAAAAGTTGCCATCATCATAACGAATAGCGGTGAATGCTTCACCTTGATTGACAAATTGTGCGGCGACTATATCGCCATTTTCAATAAATTCACCATTGATGTAGTGTTCTTCAAACATTACATAAAAACTGTCACCGGCTCTAAGACCTAAAGCAAAATCTACATCCCAGCCAAAAATTCCTGCTACCTGCATGATTTGATTATCAGTTAAATTGGCCTTCAGCCCTGCATTCCAAAAGCTTTTAGTCACATCACCTTGGGTATAATTTAGACGGACATCTACTTCAAGTGTTTCAATTTTACTGGTAAATGTGTTGTCTTCGCCCTTAGTGACAATCAAGGTATCTGTGCTTGAAAATGGGTACTGCAATGAGATTAACTGACCTTGTAGATCAATTTGTAATTCTAATACGTCGCCTGGCATTATTTTTAGGAGTTTTTTTGCCAGTTTACCTGCTTTGCTGACACGGTAGGTCTGCTGAGGAGACAAACCGCTGCGTTTAAATATCATCGCCAAGTTATCACCTTTTTTGACAACGACAGACTGCGCTTCATTAATTTCTTCAAGACCAGAGAAATTTTCTACAGGAAAGTTATCAAAGTTAACCTGAAGCTCATAACGTTTACCCGCTTCTAAAGTCGAGGCAGTGCTTTTGTATGCGCTGACTGGTTCAGAAGGCAAAAGAAACAAAACAAACAAAAATCCAGCCACCACAGACATAATCCAGCGGTGCGGTTTAGGCATATTTTTAAAGGTTTTTTTAATCACAAATACAACACACTCTTTGAAACTTAAGTGCAGAATATATGGAATACAAAGGATTTTCCAGTTGTAGCTCGGTTTTTGAACTATTTATTGAGTGTAGGTAATCACTTTTAGTTATCATAAAAAATACCTTAGCCCTTTCATTGCTTGGGCTTGGCAAGTAAAATATAAACGATAAGATAAATATTAGATTTTTTACAAGGTATAAAAATGTCAGATTGGCAAAGTGCGATGGCTGAAATTCAGCGCGGAGCAGAGGAAATATTATTAGAAGATGAGCTGGTTGCCAAACTAAAAGAGGGTAAGCCATTAAAAATTAAGGCAGGATTTGATCCTACCGCACCTGACTTACATTTAGGCCATACTGTATTAATCAATAAGTTACGCACTTTCCAGCAGTTAGGTCATGAAGTTATATTTTTGATTGGCGATTTCACAGGTATGATTGGTGATCCAACTGGCAAAAACGTCACCAGAAAACCACTGACTAAAGAAGATGTACTAGCCAACGCTGAAACCTATAAAGAGCAGGTCTTCAAGATCCTTGATCCAGCAAAAACAACTGTTCGTTTTAATTCTCAGTGGATGGAAAAGTTGGGTGCTGCAGGTATGATAAAACTGGCGTCTAATCAGACGGTAGCGAGAATGTTGGAAAGAGATGATTTCAAAAAACGTTATGCCGGAGGTCAACCCATAGCGATCCACGAATTTCTATACCCTCTTGTACAAGGTTGGGATTCGGTTGCATTAAAAGCCGACGTTGAACTGGGTGGCACCGATCAACGTTTTAACCTGTTAATGGGCAGAGAATTACAAAAATCTGAAGGCCAAAGACAACAAACCGTATTGATGATGCCGTTACTTGAAGGATTAGATGGTGTTCAAAAAATGTCTAAATCTTTAGGTAATTATATTGGGATTACCGATGCGCCAAACGATATGTTTGGCAAGGTGATGTCTATATCTGATGATTTAATGTGGCGTTATTACGAGTTACTGAGTTTTAAACCTAAAGACGAAATCGAAGCTATTAAACAAAAAGTGGTAGCAGGTTTAAACCCAAGAGATACAAAAATCGAGTTAGCGAAAGAGTTGATTGCGCGCTTTCATAGCGAACAAGATGCAGAGTCGGCACATCAAGATTTTATCCAGCGTTTTCAGAAAAATGCCATTCCGGATGAGATGCCAGAGTTTGATTTTTTGTTGCCTGCTGAAGGGATAATGATTGCAAATGTTTTAAAAGACGCCGGTCTAGTCAATTCGACCTCTGATGCTATGCGTATGATTAAACAAGGTGCGGTTAAGATTGATGGTGAAAAAGTTGATAATACTAAACACCAGTTTACGCTACCTCTACAAACGGTGTTGCAGATTGGAAAACGTAAATTTGCTCGCATAACGTTTAAGTAAAATGTCGAGGCCAATTTCCTTTAAAGTTGGCCTCCCGAAGCTCCTTGGTGACGGTTTTCTAATTTATCGATTGGTATTAGATTTGTTCCAAGAACGTTTTTTAGTGGGTAAATTCAAGTTACTCAGATGCATATCTAGGGCTTCGACAGATATATGTATTTCCCTTACTGACAGCCACAGCGAATACAATAGTAACACTAAGCTGCAAGCAAATATTGTGCTGCCTACTGTTTGATATTCAGCGTAAATAGCTAACATGGATAATACACACAAAAAAAAGCTCCCCATGCCAGCCCCCTGCATATTTTTGATCAATTGAATACGTGAGCGTAGATTTTTGATTTGCCCCTGATCATTTTCGTTACTACCACTGAAGTCAAAATTTCTAATGATACTGGCAAGCGCTAGAAAACGGTTGGTATAGGCTAATAACAGCAAGGATATGGCCGGAAACAACATTGCTGGCGTGGTTAGAGTGATATCCATAAGTTGAATCTACCTATATTACTAAGATTATTTTTCAACAGACAAGCCTGCTTTTAACCAACCCTGCATATCACCCTCAAGATGCCGCATGTTTTGATGACCCTCCTTGTGTAAAGCCTCAGCTGCTTTGCCCGCTCGATAACCGGAACGACAATACAGCACGATTGGTTTTTCCTTGGATGACCTCAAAATAGCAGGATTATCAATAATATCGCTCAAGGGAACATTTATCGCATTCGGTACATGTCCTTGTTGGAATTCTTCAGGTGTGCGAACGTCTACTATTATAACGTTGTTGGTATTGACTTCGAGCAATTCTTGTTGGCTTATATTGCCGACGTCAGCAGAGTAGGCTGTAATACTTAGTAAGCTTAGTATCCACAAAATAGCGTATTTGAACACAGTATGTATTCCATCTTGTTGAGTGAGTGCCGATAGTAGATAGTGCAGTGCAGTGTGTAAAGGGGATTAGTATTTGACTCGCGAATTTATATTGGGTTTTTACTATTTAGCGACTAAAAACGACAGCGCACACCCAAAAAAATACAAGGTTAACCATACCCATGTTGCTCGATTGATTGCGGCTAAAGCTCTGATGTTATCGGCTAGGATGACTTGTCTGTTGCCACCACATTTTCTGGTACGTACTTTTTGTTGTTCGTAGTAGGCTGGACCGCCTAGCTCAATGCCTAAACTGGCTCCACACAGGCTTAAAACAAATACATGATTACATTGGTAGCTTATACGCTGGAATATCGCAGCTGAGCCTTGGCTAATGTTGACTGCTATCACCACACTCAGGCTGGCTAACTTGCTAGGTAACCATTGCAGTATATTGACAAGGTTACGAATAGGTAGGCCAAAATACTTAAATTTAGCTAATTTAGTATTCCAACATAAAGATAATTCGTAGACTAAACGATAGATCAGGGCGCCCACTCCTCCAGTGAGTAGGTACCAGAAAATCACTGAACAATATTGATAACTATATCGAAGTAATAATGACTCGATATTCGCTTTTACCATGCCTAAGGGTGACATTTTCTGTGTTTCCCTTATGACTATTTGTGAGAGTGCATGTCGAGCTAACATTTTTTGCTGCTTTGATAACGCGGCACTGACTCGGCGCGTTTGTTTAGGGATATCCTGGAAGCGTAAAGCGACAAGTAGCATCAAGGCTTCAAAAAAAATTGGATACTCAGATAAGTATTTAAAC
>Ga0307492_10000206_pt1 | contig 25380 bp, 18 predicted proteins | sample SI3LmetaG_FD_202365 | JGI IMG/M metagenome (GOLD analysis project Ga0307492, IMG submission 202365) | Sea-ice brine microbial communities from Beaufort Sea near Barrow, Alaska, United States - SI3L | ecosystem: Environmental > Aquatic > Marine > Coastal | place: USA: Alaska | collected 2017-05-06 | reverse complement strand
CAAAAGACATCACCATTATCGCTGACAAAGGTTATTTTAGTCGAATCGATATCAAGGCGACACAGAAAAAGACATGTATATTTGCCCTGCGGGCGAGGAATTACCCCATCAACGTGACGTGACACAATGAGGTCTTGAGCTAAAGGTATACGTTAATTTTTACGCTTGCCGAGATTGTAAGATGAGAGATAAATGCACGACATCATCAAAGGAGCAAAGGAAAATGAAACGTTGGGCTCACGAAGATGAGATAGAAGCCATGCAGCACCGGCTCGATGATAATCCAGACATACCGGTATATAGAAATGAACTTGCATGTGCTGGCTTACAACCTGAAACGCATGATGACTATAATGGGAACAACAGGGTTAATGGAAACCATCAGCCCATAAAGGCGCATTTAGCCTCAATTTTCGCTATAAAACACCTTCAAAACCTCATATTTATCATTATTGACCCACCTTAACGCTACAAAACTATCATTCCGTGATAACGCTAATTATTCAGTGACTAAGACATTTGATAGGTTGGTTATGACACACGACGAAGTTTAGTGGTCGTATTCTGATTTTTTACACAGCTTGGGCACAAAGTGTGCGTTCGATATTTTAGCATGCGTTAACGCTTAGTGCCCTCCCGTGCGGTGTCCGCATGGCAGGTTTCTCACAGAATCCATTCTGTGCGACTTACTTTTTTTATTAAGTGTATCCTTGCACTTAACCTTTCAGACCAGCTAAAGCTGTTCCATATTTATCCCGTCAATATGTTCTACAGGCAAAAAAGGAACCAAAAAAGCATCGGCTTCGCCGATACTTTCTTACTTACTTCTTTTGGCTATTGAATTGTCTAAAATTATGACTAATTGAAATCACTGCCGGCGCTCAAAAGGGGTCACATGCTGTGCCCCCCTTTTACATAATTTCTATTGTTTAGAAATCATATTTTAAAGATATACTGAGTTTTGTTCCACGGGTTTGAGAACGCAACAGTACATCCTCAAATTCTAACGTTTTGTTTTCACCTAAAAGATTTTGCACCTTAAAGGTCAAGGTAGTATTAAAATTCGGATAATATTTATAAACCGTATCCAAAGAATGGAATGGTTGTTCATAACTATCATCAAACCCATCTATACCCGGTATGAGTATTCGCTCACCAAATACATTGTAGACCACAGATAAGGAATGTTCACCGTTGGCTGAATCATAACCCGCTTGCAGATTTGCCACATATTGAGAATGGCCGGTTAGGCGACGAGTCAAATTAGTGACCGCTGCTGACAACCCCGTTTGATCAACAATATTTTGCCTGTCTAAGGTGATCTCTGAATCACTAATGGTCAAGTTACCGGATAAAAATACATTCTCCCAAAGGCCATCACCAAAGGATTCTAAGCCCTGAAGGAATTCAAATTCTACCCCATATAACTCCCCCGTCTCAGCATTCGCAATTTTAATGAGTGGAGGGCCATCTTGTGCTGGTGATTGCACCGATTCTATTGGTGCATCCATATCCTTATAAAACAAACCAATAGAAATGTTATTACCCGCTTCGCGGTACCACTCCCAACGTAAATCGTAGTTTAATATTGATGTCGTATCGATGCCAGGTGTTCCAGAAGTGGGGAAACCGGTGAGAGGGTCAATAAAGGTTGATGACGACACTTCACGCAAATCAGGTCGAACGACGGTTTGGCCTACACTTGCTCTAAACTGCATTGAGTCATCTTTAATGTAGGTAAAAGCTAACGCGGGATAAAAGTCATCTTCCTGAAATGCTAGTTGGCCTCGGTCAGCATCATCTGGCAAATCGATTTGATTGGTTCTTGGATCAAAGGGTGCCACTACTTGCCGAAAGTCTTCAAATCTAGCACCGCCACTAACACGCCATTTGCCTTTGTAAAATAAATCTGCTTCCAGATAATAGGCATCGACCTTTTGCGCTGCGACATAGTCATCACCGGCGATAGTGGTATCACGAAGAATAGCGGTGGTATTAAAACGACTTGGGTCTGCCAATACCTCATCACTCAATATAGAAAAGAATGAACTACCCACTAAATCCGTACTATCTGAAAATGCTCGGGTATTAATATCAAATGTTCGGCTTTGAGAACTACGTGTTTTTGTGAGAAAGTCACCGCCCACTTTAATTTCAATTTCCCAATCTTTTACAGAAATGGGATAGGTAAAGTTATATCCATAGTTTTCTAGGCGATCATGTAGATTTTGAAACGTATAGCGTGCAGCAGTCGTCGAGTTGTTCAATGAACTTTCATTTTGAGTATCAAAAAAACCATCTTCATTGGCATCTGCTAACACAAAACGCGATTCGACATTTCCAGGGGCGTCTCGAAGCGAGCGGCCTAAGGAATACTTCCAATCCAGCCCTGCAAAGTTAAGTGACGGGAAAGTATGCATACCGCGTATTTGGTTGGTATACATTTTTCGTTCTTCATATTCCACATCAATGTCGCGAATACGCAAACCTTCTGCAAGGTTCAAGTTTTCTGTATTACCAAAACGTTCACTGATTTCATCACTGGTATCGCTGAGTAAAATCAAACTATAATCGATACGATGATTTCGATTAAAATCAACACCTAAATTAAGCATATTTGACCATTTAACAGTCGTTTCAGTGACGGATATATCATCAAAGAAACGCACAATGTTTATTGAATCTCCAACACGGTCAGCTTGCTCTAACTCATATTCTTCAGACACAGTGGTTTCGTTGTCGTAGCTGGTTGTCCATAAAAAACCGATACGCCAGTTTTCATTTAAATCAACACTATTACCCAAAGAAAAACCAAAACCAACATCTGGGCCTACACTTTTCAAGAAGGGATCATAGTCTCGATTCACATCCTTTAATAAAGATAAGGCCAGGTCTTGGTCTAAATTATCTAAAAATTGTTTATTATCCCAACGAGTCTGTATCGCGGTAGGTACTGCTCTTGTGCCATCATCCCGACCAAGCCAATCCTGACTACCACCATTATAAGAAAAAGCATCGCCTGAATTTTCGGTGTTGTAACCTACATTGCCTGACATATTAAACAAAAAGTTTTCTGGAATAGTTTTCAGGCGAATATTCACATTACCCCCACCAAAAGATGCAGGCATCGAGGGTGAAAACGCTTTTTGAACAGATAAACTTTCGATAATGTCTGAAGGGAACAAATCTAATGGAATAACATTACGGGTAGGATCAGGACTAGGTACTGCCGCTCCATTTAACTGAGTGCTCGAGTATCTCTCACCTAAACCCCGTACGTAAATAAATTTACCATCAACCAGCGTTAAACCGGTAACACGACGTAGTGCTGATGCTGCATCACTGTCACCCGTTCTGGATATTTGTTCAGCGCCTAATATATCGGCTACAAACGCCTGATTTTTTCGTTCTTCTATAACAGCAGTAGCTGTTCCTTTTAAGCGTGTTCCTGTTGTCACAACCTCATCAAGCAAATCGTTTTCATTTTGACTTTCTTGGTTTTTTTGGCTTGCTTGCCCTTCTTGTCCTATCACGACTTGCGACAGTGTTAACGAAGCAAGCACGGCAAGAGTGAGTGGTGTGACTCGGAACCTATTTTCAGGCTTATTCATTTTAACCTCATTAGCTGCTAACTACATTGCAGCCATGTAACTGAACATTGATAACAATTCATTGAAACCTAGACATTTGAAACGCAAGTGCGCTACTTTAAGTAACGCACTTGTATTCTTCTTTTTAAACGTCACTATTTCTAATTAAAGGCCAACCGTCCAGTTGGCAGTCCAGTCATTATCCGCATCTTTAACGGCACCAATAAAATCGACACTAGAGAAGAACGTACCTAAGGTTGTGACATCAGTAGGAGCAGTGGTATCGATGGTGTAAACCCCGTTGAGTACAGCACTTTGTTCCGCTGCAGTAGAAGTACCAGATTGCGTTGTAAACCAAGCTTCTTGGTCAAAATCACCTGAGTTTTTAATGTTTTCACCACAAGCTAATACGGAGCTGGCAAATACGAGTTGAGGGGCGTTTGTGCCATCCATATTTGCTTCAAGGGTGGTATCGCCATCTGACAAGTCAGCTTCAAAACACTCGCCCATTCCGGCAGGTCCAGTGACCACAAAATTGTACAATTGAGCATTAGTCTGATCTCTTAATAGCACACCTTCAGAGTCAGATTCGGCGGTATCAAAGGTATTACCAATAATAGTCATGTTCGCCACTGTAGGGTTTGAGAAAGCCTCACCGTCACCGCCGTCACCATCCCCTTCAATACCGCGGTTGGCATCTGAATTATCATCGGCGTGTTTAACTAAAACAAACTGCATATTACCTTTAAAGCCGTTGTCCCAATCAACAGAATCATCTTGAATACCCGTTAGCACAAGGTATTTAGCGTTGACAGCACCACCGAAGAACTCCACACCGTCATCAGCATTTTTATGTACTTGTAAATATTCGACTGTTGTACCAGAGCCTACAGCACCAAATGTGATGCCATTTAATTCGTTATCAGGTGCAATTTCGAATCCACCGTGCATGACGCGAACATAACGTAAAGTGCCAGAGTTGTCGGTATCGTCTGTGCCACCAAAAACAGCACCTTCTTGAACACCTTCAACTTGTAAAGAGCACTGGGAACCATCTTGAGGGCATTTAGTGGAGTTACCATTGCCTAATAGAACTAAGCCGCCCCATTGACCCGCTTCACCATTAACCAGTCCATCAATCACACCGCCGGACACATGTTGCTTAGAAGTGAAGGTAATAGGTGCTGCTGCTGTTCCATTGGCTTCTATTTTAGAACCGCGGCTAACAACTAAATAATCATTACCTGAACTACCGTATACAACCACACCAGGCTCAACCGTCAAGGTAGCACTGTCAGTCTTATCGTCACCAACAAACACCGCACCAGAAAGCGCATAGTGATTACCTTCAGTAAGAGTAATGTCTGATGTAATACGACCTGAAACTTGGCAAGTATTGGTTACGCCATCGACCATAGCGATAGTAGTAGTGCCTGCGGGGCAACCAGAAACAGACGTCACAACCCCCACTTCACCACCACCATAGCCAAATGCCCAACCTTGACGCCAATCATTAGCAGACGTTCCAACAGCCCCAACAAATGTATTGGTATCAAAGAAACCATCAACAACAGCAGGATCACCGCCAGCAGTCAGTAGTGTGCTTTGAGATGTTAAAGTGCCATCTATATTTAAACCGATATTTGAGCGGTCCGCATAAGCTACAAGCTGGTTACCTGACTGGCTTGTAGTAAACCAAGATTCGAGGTCAACCGCTCCTTCAGGCGAATTGAAAGCTTCAGCACAGGCGATAACAGAATTAGTTATCGTGATGTCGGCATCGGTAAGGTTATCTTGAACAGTATCATCGGTGTCCATTTCTAAACATTCACCCATACCAGCAGAGCCAGTGATCAACATATTCATGATATGCGCGCCAGTTTGGTCACGCAGCAACACACCTTCTGAGTCAGCGTCAGGTGTATCGAAATTATTTCCCACAATCGTAATGTTAGCAAGCTTAGGAAGTGAAAAGTCTAAACCATCACCGCCATCACCATCTCCTTCAATACCACGGTTAGCGTCAGAACCATCTGCAGCATGTTCAATATAGACATACTGTAACTTACCGTTATATCCATTGTCCCAATCTACAGAATCATCTTGAATAGCGGTAAGGACTAAGTGTTTCGCACTGACGGAGCCACCAAAAAATTCCACTCCATCATCGGCATTTGCGTGAACTTGAACATAATCCACCGTTGTGCCTGAACCTACACCACCAAAGGTGATGCCATTAAGTTCATTGTCAGGTGCAATTTCAAATCCAGCATATTTAATCACAACATAGTTAAGGGTGCCTGAATCGTCTGTACTGTCGTTGCCACCAAACACTGCACCACTCTCAACACCTTCAACTTGCAAAGAACAATCAGTGCCATCTTGTGGACATTTGGTAGAAGGTGCGTTACCCAAGATAATCACACCACCCCATTGACCAGCACGCACTTCATCACCTAACACATCGTTGTAAGAGGTCATGATGATTGGCTCAGCTGCGGTACCTATTGCTTCGATATCAGAACCTCTGCTAACAACAAGATAATCACTGCCACTGCGGCCAAAGACTATGGTGCCTGGCTCCATCACTAAATTAATTGAGTCGGCATTATCATTACCAACAAATACAGCCCCTTCAAGCGCCCACACAGTATCGTTCGTCAATGTGATATTGCCACTCGCATCTGCATCTGCTGCGACAAGCCTACCTGAGATTGAGCGAACTTCGACTGTTTTGCCAAGAGCCGTTGAAACCTCAGAAGATAAAAAAGAACTGGCTTCACCTGGGCGGTCATCGTTTACAACAGGCGTTTCATCGGTGCCACCACCGCCACTGGAATTGTTGGTCACACTGTTATCTGTGACGCTGTTATCAATAGCACCTTCACTAATATTGATATCTCCGCCACAACCGGCCAAAAATAATGCGGCTGTAATTGCACTAGCTCTAAATATATTCATAAGTTCCATTGTGTGCTCCGAATGCGAATGATTTTATAAGAATTAAAAAACGCAAGAAGAATAACCAAGGAGCATGACACTTTTGTTACATCAGATAGATGTCACAAAAGTTTAATATAATGAGTCAATGTAAGTTCTAGAGTAAAGACAGAAAGGTGTCTGAAATGCTTATTAAGGATGTGCTTAAAATGAACTTAAGCAGCTTAAGTTCATTGCTTTGGTTATGATGCAACTCATTGTTAATGAAACTGGATGCTGAATTCACTGGGGTGAGATAGTTACATCCAATGTTGCTAAACGTGAAAGATTGTTTAAAGGGCTATTTGTAAACGAGTACGAAATTCACTGCCGTTATCATCAGTGATATTATCTTTCGCGTCAGTAAATGTCGCTCCGATGCGAATAAAATTATTTAGATAATAATTGACACCAATACCGTATGAAGTCGCATCGGTAGAACCAAGCTCCTCGTCTGAGTATGCACCATCCCCATCTTCGTAGCGAACAACTAACTCCCAAGCACCAGATGAATTGCCTGGTCTAACTCGCTTAAAAACACCGTTTTTATAGGGTCTTGTTTCACCAGTGATGATCCAACCTGCTTGCACATACAATCCTTCACGACTTACGATATTTTTTTCAGAAGAAATAAATTCAGACTGAATATGATAAGGGCCTTTCGCATAGGCCACTTCTAGGCCAGTAATTTCCATATCTTCGTTACGGTTACTATGGGCTAGCCCAAAATGAAGAACCTGATCCACAGACTTGATCGGGGCATAAGTAACGCGGCCGGTAACAGCCGTTCCATCGTTTGCCCCGTCGTCTTCAAATACGCCAAGGGCATAAGTGATATCACCGCGCTGACCACTGAAGAGTATTCCTTCTTGGCGTCCGGGAACATAAGCATCAGTAACAGCTGAGCGTTCAAGGTAGCTTATATCTTTCGATGACTCTAATCGTTCCAAACCGAAGGGTTCATTTTGATTACCAATAGTGACAACAGCTTGTTTACCCCAGCCGTTGTATCTTATATACAAGTCCTCATGCGTTCCGCCATTTCCATTACCTACATTGAATTGCACTTTGTAAGACCAATCATTTACTTTACCAGACAGATACAAACGGGCTCGACGAATACTAAAATCATCTTCATCAGCCACACCATTTAGCTCAGCATAATTATAATCCCACTGAAGACGCCCACCCAGTTTGGCTGAGTAATGACCATCAGATGTTTTAATTTCAATGGGCCCTTTAATATTGACGACTACATCATCTCCATCTGTCGTTACGACACCGGCGAGCAGGGTATGAGGTAACAAGAGTAGTGCGCACAGCGTAACCAAATTACGTATAAACATAGTTTTCCAATATTAAAAGTTGTAGACGATTGCCATGCCCCTGGATGAGCTCCTGATGACAGTTTTGTGACACTTTTGTGGCATTTATGTGGCACTTTTGTGACAGCAGGGATTATTACATTTTTAGCTGTTTTTAATATAGTTTTATTGAATGATTTTAAAAACTCTTTGCCATTTAAATTAAATAACACTCAAGACGCCAACACAAAAGCAGCGGTCAGGTGAAATAAAGCCATCAAATAGGGTCCAGAAAGGATGTTTTACAGTTATATAAGCAAGATATTTTTAATGCCCATTGACATTAAAAATATTGCTATAAGTTTATACATTGTAATTAAAGGTTTTGCATATAAAAAAAACCAGCTATGAGAGCTGGCTTAAACACTGTTAATCTACTTTAGAACAAGACAGTCAATTACAGAATGTTTGTCTATGGAGCAAAAACACCTTTAATCATGAAGAAGAAGATTATTGATAAACCCGCACCTGCCGGTAGTGTTATCACCCAAGAAACCACAATATTTCTGACGACACCTAAGTTAATTGCTGCAATACCTCTCGCCATTCCTACACCTAACACCGCGCCTACTAAGGTTTGCGTAGTTGAAATAGGTAGCCCCGCACCAGAAGCTATGACCACTGTAGTAGCAGCGGCTAGTTCAGCGGCGAAACCACGGCTTGGGGTAAGGTGAGTAATGCCATTACCTATGGTTTTAATCACTCTATGACCAAACAATGCCAAACCCGCAACGATACCAATGCCCCCAAGAGGTAAAATCCACCATGCTAATGCGGATTTTGCGCCTATTTCGCCACCGCTTTCCACAATACTCACTACCGCAGCCAAAGGTCCTATTGCGTTGGCCACATCATTTGAACCATGAGCAAAAGCCATACAACATGCCGTCACTATCATCAGCACCGCAAACACTTTTTCAACATTAGCGAATTGCGCTTCTTTTTTAGTTTTTGGATCGATTTTTATACGTCGAATATACAACCATCCAACGATGCCTATAAGCACTGCAACACTAACTGCAATAACATAATCTTGGCCATTTGGGATATCTAATCCAACGTGTTTCAAACCTTTTTTGATCGTTACCAAAGCCATAACAAAACCAGCAAGCCCCATGTAAAGAGGCACATAACGTTTTGCACTTTCAAAAGGATTATCCGTATCAAAAATGAGTTTTTGCGCAGATTGAAATATTAGGAAGGCAATAAAACCTGATATGGCGGGGGTAATAACCCAGCTACCCACAATCCCTCCTACTTTAGCCCATTCTACGGCATCTGAGCTAACACCTACTGCGGCAAATCCAACTATCGCGCCTATAATTGAGTGAGTAGTCGATACAGGCCAACCAAGGTAAGAAGCAAACGCTAGCCAAATACCCGCAGCAAATAGCGCTGATATCATACCAAAAACTAATAACTCTGGTGTATCAATGAAAAATGCCGAGTCAATTATACCTTTACGGATAGTTGATGTGACTTCACCACCAGCCAAATAAGCACCGGCAAATTCAAATATCATCGCAATAAAAATAGCTTGTTTAATGGTCAGTGCTTTTGAGCCAACCGATGTTCCCATCGCATTGGCTACGTCATTGGCACCGATACCCCAGGCCATTAAAAAACCTACCGAAGCGGCGATTACGATTAAAATAAAACCGTAATTGTTAATTATATCCATTGTAAATCTCTTAGTTGGCTAACATCAATTCGAGTCGAGAACCGACTCGTTCGGAAATATCGGCCAACTCGCCGACCCAATCGATAATGCTGTATAAAAACATAACGTCTACTGGATAAAGATCTTTTTCAAGTGCCAACAATCCTCTTCGCAGACTAATTTGCAATCTATCAGTATCGTCTTCAATCTCATCTAAACGTTCGATCATATTTTCAACGACTCGAAGTTCGCGACCTCTAAAACCTGTTTCTAAGAGGTCATCAAGCTCGTTAATCACTTTTTTAGCTTGATTTGTCGCATCTAAACAACGCTTCAAATACTCCAAAAAAGACTCGTGAAGTTCTGCAGGGATCGCCAATTGACGACCTAATATACGCCCTGATATATCTTTAGCCTTATTGGCTATTTTGTCTTGTTGAGTCAGTAGGTCCAATACGTCTTGTCGCTGAATTGGCATGAAAATACCCATAGGTAAATTAATTCGCAGTTCACGTTTTATCTCATCTGCTTCTTTTTCTAACATCGAAATTGTTTTCTGATGTTCTTGCGCAGTTTTCCAATCTTGGGCATACACAGCTTTAAAAAAGGGCAATAAGCCTTGGCTACATTTATGTACAAGATTGATGTGATCTTCTAGGGGCTTAAGCGGTGATTTTGCAAATACCCCCAAAAACGTATTTATTGGCATAACTTTTCTCTTCAATATAAATCATAGTTAACGATAGACTATTTCGAGGTTCAACACTCGGAATTTAACCATCGCTTGTAAAGTCACATTCATAGTAACAATTGATTGTGGCATTATAATTACATAGAAAACTTTATATTTTAAAGCAATCAACATATTCGGTATTTCGTTACTTAATTCTGTTAAATAAGACCTTACATTCAATAAAGAATGTATTAGTCTATTTAGTAGAGCATCCGGCTCGTACTTTTAACTCTATTACAGAAATGTGACACTTTTATGAAACCCATGATATTTACTTTAGTTGGAAAGGACAAACCAGGATTAATAAGTGATTTAGCCAAAACGGTTTATGACTTGGGTGGCAACTGGTTAGGCAGTAACTTTTCACATATGGCAGGACATTTTGCAGGTTTTGTGGAAGTAGATTTACCCCTAGAAAATCACCAAGCACTTATCGCACGTTTATCAGAACATTCTGATCTAAAAATACACCTGTTACCTGGAATCACTGAGCGCACTGCAGAGCAACAAAGCGTACAGATTGATATTACGGGCAACGATAAAGCAGGGATTGTTCAAGAGTTAACGCAGATATTAAGTCAATTTAATCTGAACATAGTTAAATTTGATTCGTACCTCGAAAGTGCACCTAACTGGGGGGGCGCTTTATTTAAAGCTAAAGCCACCATTACTGTTGCAGTTGATTTTGATTTCGATACGTTACGAGAAAGGTTAGAGGGCGTAGCAAACGATTTAATGGTAGATGTTGAAGTCCAGTAAACTAAATGGCTATTGTCATCAAATTGTCATATTAGCAATAGACGATTGATAACGTTAAATATCTTATGAGTGATGTATGCCAAATTCCCAAAATATTTATTATCCTAAAGAACTTAGTTGGCTTTCCTTTAATCAGCGTGTGTTACAAGAAGCAGCCGATATCAATAACCCCATCATTGAACGTATTCGATTCTTGGGAATTTATTCAAACAATATGGATGAGTTTTATCGCGTTCGAGTAGCTGATGTAAAACGCAAAATATATATCCACTTAAACGAAGGAGAACTTGAAGAGGCTGAACAAACAAAGTTATTGATGGAAAAAATTCAGGGAAAAGTCTTGATTATGACCACAAATTTTGACCGCATTCATTCCAACGTAGTGAAAGGTTTAGCCAGATATAATATATTTTTACTCGGCGAAGAAGATCTAAACGACTACCACACCGAGTGGTTAAGTCATTATTTCAAAAATAAAATTTTACGCCACATCGCCCCTGTATTACTCAACAAAAAAGTGAAGTTGCTATCCAGATTAAATGACTTTGCTACCTACCTTTATGTAGGCATTCACAAAGATGATAAAGCCATTGCTTACGCAACTATTGAGGTGCCAAGCCAAAACATGTCACGCTTTGTGGTGATACCGCCAGAAAAAAGCCGTAAAAAGAAGTACATCATATTATTGGATGACATTATTCGGTTGAACTTAGAGAGTATTTTTAAGGGGTTTATTGAGTTTGATACCTTAGAGGCGTTCTCTTTTAAAATGACACGGGACTCAGAGTATTCTCTTAATGATGAAATAGATGAAAGCTATGTCGATAAAATGTCAGAAAGCATGAAACAAAGGTTGATTGCAGAGCCTGTACGTGTGGTACATGACAGCAGAATGCCCAGCGATATGCTTAAGGATTTAAAGAAACGCTTAAAAATATCTTCCTACGACAGTCTTATCTCTAGTGGTCCGTATCGTAACTTTAAGGATTTTATCGGATTTCCAAATGTGGGCCGTAATTATTTAGAAAACCAAGGGCTAGCCGCGCTAACCTCTAAAGATTTTTCTGACTACGACACCGTATTTGATGCGATTACCGCTAAAGATATCCTACTGCATTACCCCTACCACCGTTTTTTATATGTAACTGAGTTTATTCGCCAAGCGGCGTTTGATCCCAGTGTGAAACATATACGCTTAAATATATACCGAGTCGCAAGCCAATCCAGAGTTATCAGTTCATTAATTGATGCGGTAGATAATGGCAAAAAAGTAACGGTGGTAGTTGAGTTACGCGCAAGATTTGATGAAGAAGCAAATATCCAATGGTCTAAAAAAATGACCGACGCCGGTGTGCAAGTAGTATTTGGTATGCACGCGTTGAAAATTCACAGTAAATTGTGTGTGGTCAGCCGCGAAGAAAAAGGTCAATTAATCAACTATGCCCATTTTGGTACCGGTAATTTCAACGAAAAAACCGCAAAGATTTATACTGACTTTAGTCTATTTACCCGTAACCAAGAACTCGCTAATGAAGCTGAGGCGGTTTTTACCTTTATTCAACAACCCTACAGAAGACAAAAATTTCAGCATTTACAGGTGTCACCTCTTAACGCTCGAACCAAAATTCAAGCCTTGATACGACAAGAAACACAAAATGCTAATGAAGGACTGAAATCTAAAATAACATTAAAAATCAACAATTTAGATGATAAACTTCTGATAGATGATTTATATAAAGCCAGTCAGGCTGGAGTCATAATAAAAGCGATTATCCGGGGTATGTGTTCATTAGTACCTGGGGTCAAAGGTTTAAGCGAGAATATTAGTGTGATCAGTGTTGTTGACCGTTTTTTAGAACACCCAAGGGTGATGGTGTTCGAAAATGCAGGCGATACAAAAATGTTTATTTCTTCTGCGGACTGGATGACTCGCAATATGGATTTTCGTATTGAAGTGGGGTGCCCTATCTACGACGAAGATCTTAAGCGCAGAATTATGGATATATTACACATCCAATTTAATGACACACTTAAAGCTCGCGTAATTGACAAACAACAAACCAATCATTACGTGACCAGAGGAAATCGTAAAAACCTGCGCTCACAAACTGAAATTTATCGTTATTTAAAAGCACTAGAAAAGGATAAAAATGTCTAACTCTAAGACGGTACTTGATACGACCTTCGATAACGTAGAAATAAGAGACAGTAGCAAGGTCGCTGCGTTAGATATTGGGTCGAATAGTTTTCACCTAGTCGTTGCACGGATTGTTGCAGGCTCAGTACAGATATTACACCGAGTTAAACAAAAAGTGCGCCTTGGAGATGGTTTAGGTACAAACGGCGTTTTATCTGAAGAAGCCATGCAGCGTGGCTTAGATACCTTAGAGGTAATAGCGGAGAGCCTTCAAGGATTTGAGCCGCATTGCGTAAGAGTCGTTGCCACCCATGCGCTGAGAAAAGCGAGTAATGCAAAAGAATTTTTAAGGGCAGCTAAAAAGATATTTCCTTTTCCTATTGAGATCATATCAGGAGCAGAAGAAGCGCGGCTTATTTATCAGGGCGTCGCCCACACCAATCATCAAGAAGGCCAACGCCTTGTAGTCGATATTGGTGGTGGCTCCACTGAGTTTATTATTGGTGAGGGATTTAATACTAATGTATTGCGCAGCCTACAGATGGGTTGTGTGAGTTATACCAATCGTTTTTTTAAGCAAGGTGAACTCAAACATAAAGCATTTAATAGGGCCATTACCAGTGCTCAACAAGAATTGGAGATGATCGATAAAAAATATAAACAGATAGGCTGGAACACTTGTATTGGTACTTCAGGCACAATTAAAATTATTATCGAGCTAGCTGCTCAACTTGATAGTACTAATAGAGAAAACCATGTGTGCCTGACAGATTTGCTCACATTGATGGACTTGTGTTGTGTAGCTGGCACTAGCAAAGATTTGCAGATACAAGGTCTTACGGATGATCGTCGTCCAGTATTTGCAGCTGGTTTGGCAATTTTAATTGCCACGTTCAAAAGCTTGGATATTCAGGAAATGGAATATTCTCAAGATGCTCTGCGTGAAGGTGTTTTATATGAAATGGAAGCGCATCTAACCCATCCTGACATAAGGCAGCGCAGCGCTGAAAGCTTAGCCACCCGTTATGACGTCGACGTGGAACAAGCCAAACGTGTACTGGCGACTACCATGGAATTGCATCAGCAGTGCAAAAAAGCATGGAAAATAGACAATGAAGAGCAGAAAAACATGTTGGCTTGGTCTGCCTTATTACATGAGGTGGGTTTACAAATTAATACCCGTGGCATTCAGCGTCACTCAGGTTATATTTTACAAAATATCGAATTACCTGGATTTGGACAAGAACAACAAAATTTACTGGCTACTTTAACTCGCTTTTATCGCAAAAAAATTAAAGTGGCAGAAATACCAGAATTTACCCTTTTAGCTCAAGAGCAAGTGTATAAGCTTATTGCATTATTACGTTTGGGCGTATTGCTTAACATAAAACGTCAAGATGATATTTTACCCATTATTACTTTAAAAGCAGTTGGAGATACATTGCACCTGCAATTTCCTGATAAATGGCTTGAGCAAAAGCCAGTATTTGGTGCGGATATAGAACGTGAGAGTCACTACATTCAAGAGCTAGGTCTAAAGTTGAACTACACATAACCCCCCTTTTTACACTTTAAAGTTACCTGACACTCTACTTAACCTGAACTCGATGTATGGCTTATCCCAAGCTCAGGTTACTTAATGCCTCGTAAGCAACATTTGAGTATTAGGTTATGCTACGAAGTTTGAGTCTAAACCAGTTAAGCTCAGATGCATTTTATAATAATAATTCCTAATCAATGATTCACACAACCAACTTATAACCTACGCCATAAACTGATTGGATCCAATTTTCATTGCCAATTACGGCAATTTTCTTTCTGAGTTTTTTGATATGACTGTCGATAGTTCGGGCGCTGACAATTCGATGGTCGGTGTAACATGTGTTCATCAACTGGTCACGAGAGAAGATCCTGCTTGGCTCAGAACTGAGCAAAGACAACATCTGGAACTCTACTGACGTTAAGGCTATGGCTTGCTGATCGATAGCCATAATCATTCTGTTGGCATCGATGATAAAAGGCAGAGAAATATTAGACGATGACCTTATTGCACTAGCTCGACGTAAGAGTGCTTTAACCCTAGCAACCACTTCTTTGGGGCTAAAAGGTTTACAAATATAATCATCAGCGCCTATTTCTAAACCGAGTAGCCTATCAATCTCCTCCACCTTAGCAGTGACCATAATAATGGGAACTTGGCTTGTTTGACGGATCGAGTTGCAAATTTCAATTCCATTTTTACCCGGCAACATAAGATCAAGTAAAATAACATCGGTATGTTGCTCACTAAGCCAAGGACCCACCTCTAAACCATCATGAATACAGCTGGTACTATATTCAGACACGGCCAAATAGTCAGCCAGTAATGATGCCAGTTTTTTCTCATCTTCAACAATTAAAACATGTGGTTTTTTATTCATCTACAATGACTCCTTGGGTAAGACAATCAAAATCCCTAAACCACCTAAATCAGACGCGAACGCACTGATTTTACCATGATGAGCTTCAACAATTTTTTTGCAAATAGACAAACCTAGACCACTCCCTCCCGTTTCTCTATTTCTAGAATCTTCCACCCGAAACAAATATTCAAATAAATGAGGCAGGTTGTTTTGATCGACACCTAAACCGTTGTCTTCGATTCGCAGATGATATTCTTTAGCATCTTGCGACAGCTCTAGAGTAATTTTTAAGGTATTTCCTTCAATAGCATATTTAATAGTATTGGTAATGATGTTACCTAACAGTTGCTTCAAACGTTTTACGTCAGCAAATATGATTGCTACCTCAGGTAGAACCGCAAATTTCACCTCGATACCACTTTCAAGTAACAAGGTGTGATATTGAGCAGCCACTTCAGATAATAAAGCGATCAGATCCACAGAATCTTTACGATAATGCATACTGCCTAAGTCATTTCTGGTGAGTTCGTGTAAATCATCTAACAATTGTTCAAGTTGCACAATTTCTTCACTCGAAGACTGGATCCGCTCTAACGACAATGGCCTTACACCATCAAGCATCGCTTCCATTTCCCCTTTAAGTATGGCAACGGGAGTGCGCAGCTCATGGGAAATATCGGCTAACCAGCGTTTTCTAGCCTGTTCATTCTGCTCTAAGGTGGCAGCCAGTTCGTTAAAATCACGGGTTAACCGGGCAAATTCATCTTTTCTTTTTAAATCAATACGTTGCTGATAATCGCCAAGCGTCAATTTACTCATAGCAGCCGTCAACAGCTTGATTGGTTTGACAAAGTGTGCGGCCAAAGGCATCGCAATTAGCATTGCGATCAGTACCAATCCAAGGGCAATTAACAAAATATATCGTTGCTGCTCTTTCACAAAATTCAATTCATAACCCGCGGTTAACTGAACACGTTTAGATACAGCTAAAAAGCCAATGACTTTTTCTTCAACTAGGATATCAATGTAACTAAAGCTTAAATCCGCAGAGTACAGGCCCGCTATCAAGGTTTTATCAATGTCTAGTAAAGCATAACTAACTTCGAACGCAGGTAGACCACCTCTGCCATGTGGGGGGCCATAGCGTACACCTTGTCCACGTATTGGATGACCGTTACCCTGAGGTTGATTTTGGCCCACATCTGGGTGCGGTCGGCTAGGCGGTCGGTTCCCTTGTGCAGGACTAAATTCTGAATCAACTAAGCCCTTATCGATAATTTTCTTGAAACCTCTATGGTTCCCACTAATGCTTTGCCAAGCCCCTTCTTTTTGATAGAGTTCGGCTAATGAAGAGGCGACACCACTGAGCACTTTAAGCTCTCGCTCATTAACGTAATCAATCATGCCTTTGCCAATACTCCACTGCATCACAAGTACTTGGGTAACGACTAACAGCACGCTAGTGAGGAAGAAAATAGTAATAAGTTTATTTTGTATACGCATAAAGTAGCGAAAACTCCGACATGAAGCTGACACATTTCAGCCATCATCCATTCAGTATCTGAATCAGCCATAGAACATAATGCTATTCATGCCACTTGTCTGCTGTCTACTGAATGATTCCTTATTATTTACACATTTGAGGAATTAATTAGCGACCAAGATATTGATCGATTAATATCGATAATTTGTCTTGCAGATGTTCTTCAAAATCATCTAGTTCTTTACCAAATACCCTTAGGTATTTTTCAGCTTTGTCATGATCGAGACGTTTGTTGTTAGTTTTATATTCTGTTTCGAGCAATGTTTTATCATAACGGGGAATGATGACACAGCGCACAAAATCTGAGTCTAGTCCGGCCACTTCTTTTTTGGCAAACTTACAAAAACCTTCAATATGATCAATGCCATCAGGGCCTAAACATCCGGGTTCAACTCTAAATGTCACTGTCAGTTTTTTATACAGAGGTAGGGGCAAATCATGAGTCATCTTAATTGGTTCTCATCGACTGAAGGTCAAATAAAATAAATACTATCCTAATCAACCCAATCTTCCGATCAAAAAAAGTCGGGCGTACACCCGACTGCTTTTATTATAATAATATAACTAACTTTTAGAAGCTTGATAAATACTTTCGATAGACGAATCCATCGTTGCATCGAATTCAGCATCACTTTGTTTGGCGCTCAGCCCTTCGGAAAGTGCACGTGAGAAACTAGCAATCATGCCATTATTTTCTGTCAATCTGCTGTTAGCTTCATCCCTTGAATAACCGCCAGATAATGCTACAACTTTTAACACTTTAGGATGATTAACTAAGTCTTGGTAGAAGTTAGCAGTCTCAGGCAACGTTAATTTTAACATCACTTGCTGATTGGCCGCTAAATTTTCCAACTGTATAAGGATTGACGCTTTAAGCAAGGCTTCAGCTGCCACTTTTTCAGGGCTGTGAATATCCACTTCAGGCTCAATAATTGGCATAAGGCCAGCAGCTAAAATTTGTTTGGCGACTGCAAATTGCTGTGCAATCACCGCTTCAACACCTTGTGCATTTGCCAGCTTAACCACAGAACGCATTTTGGTTCCAAACACATTTTGTGCATTGGCCTTGGCTAACAAATTATCTAAGTCAGGCATCGCTTTTAACAGCTGTGCACCATTAACTTCCGCTTCTAAGCCTTTGTCTACTTTCAAGAAAGGCACGACTTGTTTGACGTTCCATAAATAGCTAGAGGTACTTTGACCTAAAATATCTCTATCCAGGGTATCTTCAAACAAAATCGCGCCTAATACACGTTCGCCGTTGAACACACCTGAAGTTATAATCCGAGTGCGCATTTCATGTACTTTTGCGAACATTTCTGCGTCACCTTGATACTCAGACTCATCTACACCATACAACCCTAAAGCTTTAGGTGTACTGCCGCCACTTTGGTCTAATGCAGCGATAAATCCTTTTTGGTTATTAATTTTTGCAAGCATATCTTGTTGGGCTTGTGATGCCATGTGCAGCACTCCTTTTTTATTGTGTTGTAAGCCGATGTGTATAAAGACTCGTAGAGATCAAGGTATTATAATGTAAAGATCGTGTGCCGATTAGCTATTTAGCTGCTCTAGCTTCTAACATTGCCACTGCAGGTAGTTCTTTACCTTCAACAAATTCAAGGAAAGCACCACCGCCAGTAGAAATATATGAAATATGGTCGCTTAAATTCCATTTATCAATAGCCGCTAACGTATCACCGCCACCCGCTATTGAAAACGCATCGCTAGCAGCAATAGCCCGCGCTACCACTTCTGTACCTTTAGCGAAATTGTCAAATTCAAAAACACCACAAGGGCCATTCCATAGAATAGTTTTAGCACCTTTTAAAATCGCTGCCACGTTTTCAGCTGTTTGTGGGCCATAGTCCATGATTTCTTCGTCATCTTGCACTTCGCTGACATCTTTTATCACCGCAGGCTCTGACTCATTAAAATGTTTGCCGACGCGCACATCCACTGTTACTGGGATATCTAAGGAGTCCATTAAACGCTTAGCTTCTGGGATTAAGTTAGCCTCATGTAAAGAGCAGCCTACATTATAGCCGCGCGCTGCAATAAAGGTATTTGAAATGCCACCACCAACTATTAACTGATCAGCAATGTTAGATAAGGCGTCTAATACCGTTAACTTTGTTGATACTTTTGAACCGCCGACTATTGCCACCAATGGACGTTTTGGATTGTGTAGTGCTTTACCTAAAGCATCAAGTTCACCTACAAGTAAAGGGCCACCACATGCAACTGGCGCAAATACCCCTACACCATGGGTAGAAGCCTGTGCACGATGGGCAGTGCCAAATGCATCCATTACATAAATATCGCACAACGCTGCATATTTTTTAGCTAAGGTTTCATCGTCTTTGCTTTCGCCGACATTAAATCGCACGTTTTCTAAGACCACTACTTCGCCTTCCTTAACATCTACACCCTCTAAATAGTCTGTCGCTAGACGAACGTTCAAATCGGTTTTTTCTTTTAAATAATTAACCACCGGTAGTAATGAAAACTCAGCTGCAGATTCACCTTCTACAGGACGACCTAGATGCGACATAATCATCACCTTAGCACCCTTTTTTAAAGCAGCAGTGATACTCGGTAGTGAAGCGCGAATGCGCGCGTCAGAGGTCACTACGCCATCTTTTACCGGCACGTTTAAGTCTTGACGAATTAATACTCTTTTACCGGCTAAATCAAGCTCGGTCATCTTCAATATGGACATAATTTACCTTGTAAATAATAACTTAGTTACTTTGCTTAACTTGCTTAACTTGCTTTATTGGATGCTGAACATGGCAATAGCATTATCAATCATTCTATTAGCAAAACCCCATTCGTTGTCACACCAGACTAAAGTTTTCACTAGTTGTTTGTGACTAACACGTGTTTGACTACCATCTACTATACAAGAATGAGGATCGTGATTAAAATCAACCGACACTAAAGGTTCTTCAGTGTAGTCTAAAATCCCATCTAAGCGCCCTACTCGGGCTTGTTTTAGTGCTTGATTCACTTCGTCAATACACACATATTTTTCCAACGTGACACTTAAATCCATAGCTGTAACATTGATAGTGGGTACTCGCACCGCTATGGCTTCAAATTTACCTGCAAATTTAGGTAAAATGCGCTCTATTCCTATTGCTAACTTGGTATCAACAGGAATAATCGATTGACTTGCAGCTCGGGTAAGCCGTAAATCTGTATGGTAAGCATCAATCACTTGTTGGTCGTGCATTGAGGAATGAATAGTAGTAATCGTTCCGCTTAACACGTTGAAAGCGTCATCTAACACTTGGATCACCGGCACAATGCAATTAGTAGTGCAGGAGCCACTGGATACGATTAAATCGTCAGCTTTTAATTGATGATCGTTGATCCCATAAATAACGGTGGCATCCATATCTGAACCACAAGGTTGCGAAAACAACACTTTATTAGCACCTTGATCTAAATGCGCTTGGCCAGATGCTCTATCATTATGTACACCAGAACATTCGAGCACCAAGTCAATATCAAGCTGATGCCAAGGAAGATCAGCAATGTTTTCATGCTGCAACAGCAGAATTTCATCGCCTGCAACAATCAAACGTTTCGCTTGTAAATCGACAGAAAAACCAAAGCGCCCATGAGACGTGTCGTATTTGAGCAAGTGTGCAATGCCTTTTGGCTCGGCTATCTCATTGATCGCCACAATTTGAATGTCACTATTGCGGCCACTTTCATATAAAGCTCTGACAACGTTACGGCCTATACGACCAAAACCATTAATTGCAATTCGTAACATAACACTCTTTAATTTGATTCAAGATGAGCCATCCCATCTGAGACTTTTTCTAATAACAAAGACCTAAGAATAAAGGCGCTTTTTAGCGCCTTTATTCTGAGATAAGTTTCTAGTTTAAGCCTTTCGCAGCCTTAACTACTGCTTCTGTAGAGATACCGAAGTACTTCAGCAATGTAGCACCCGGTGCAGATTCACCGAAGGTGGACATACCTACAACAGCACCACCCAATCCAACATATTTATGCCAAAAATCGACATGAGCCGCTTCGACTGCAACACGTTTAGTCACAGCTTTAGGCAATACCGACTCTCGGTAGTCAGCGTCTTGTTTATCAAAAACTGAAGTACTCGGCATAGACACAACGCGCACTGCCATGCCCGCAGCAGATAATTGCTCCGCAGCTTCAACCGTAATGCCTACTTCAGAGCCTGTAGCAATTAAGATAACATCAGGGGTACCTGTACACTCTTTTAATACATAACCACCTTTAGCAACATTGGCAAGTTGCTCAGCATTTCGTGATTGCGCAGGCAAGCCTTGACGACTAAAGATTAATGCAGATGGGCCATCTTTACGTACTAGCGCAGATTTCCATGCAACCGCAGTTTCTGCACCGTCACAAGGACGCCATGTAGCTAAGTTTGGAGTAAGGCGTAAGTTGGCTATTTGCTCGATAGGTTGATGAGTAGGTCCATCTTCACCTTGACCAATAGAATCATGGGTATATACAAATATATTTGGAATCCCCATCAATGACGCCATACGCACTGCATTGCGTGCATATTCCATAAACATCAAGAAGGTAGCGCCGAATGGACGGAATCCGCCGTGCAGCCCAATACCATTCATGATGCCACTCATACCGAACTCTCGCACACCATAATAAATATAGTTGCCGCTAGCATCATCGGCTGAAATGCCTTTGGTGCCAGACCAAATGGTAAGGTTTGAGCCAGCTAAATCAGCTGAACCACCTAACACTTCAGGTAACAACGTTGCGAAGGTCTCAATTGAATTTTGTGAAGCCTTACGGCTAGCTAAATTTTCAGCTTTGTCTTGTGATTGCTGAATAAAGGCATCCGCTTTTTCAGCAAAATCAGCAGGTAAGTCACCGGCTAAACGACGCGTTAACTCTGCAGCTAATGCTGGATGTGCTTTGTGGTATGCAGCAAATTTCTCATTCCAAGCTTGTTCTTTTGATGCACCCGACGCTTTTGCATCCCAACCGGCATAAATATCTTCAGGAATTTCGAAAGGGGCATAAGGCCAGTTAAGGAATTCGCGCGCTGCTTTGATTTCTTCTACACCTAAAGGTGCGCCGTGACAGTCGTGGCTTCCTGATTTATTCGGTGAGCCAAAACCTATAACAGTTTTACAGCAAATGAGTGTTGGCTTAGACGTTTCAGCTTTAGCAGCGGCAATCGCATCAGCAATAGCTTGGGAGTCGTGTCCGTCTACGTCAGCAATGACATGCCAGCCATAGGCTTCAAAACGAGCAGGAGTGTTATCAGTAAACCAACCTTCAACATGACCATCAATTGAAATACCGTTGTCATCCCAAAATGCGACTAACTTACCTAAGCCTAATGTGCCTGCTAAAGAACATACTTCGTGAGAAATACCTTCCATCAAACAACCATCACCTAAGAAACAATATGTGAAATGATCAACCACATCAAAATTTGGTTGATTAAACTGTGCAGCTAGGGTTTTTTCGGCAATCGCCATACCTACTGCATTACTTACACCTTGACCCAAAGGTCCAGTGGTAGTTTCAACACCTGGTGCGTAACCATATTCTGGGTGACCTGGGGTTTTAGAATGCAATTGACGGAAATTTCTTAACTCTTCAATCGGTAATGCATAGCCAGTCAGATGCAAAAGAGAATAAATCAACATCGATCCGTGGCCATTAGATAATACAAATCTATCTCTGTTGGCCCAATCTGGGTTGCTTGGATTATGTTGCATATGATCTGCCCACAACACTTGCGCTATGTCAGCCATACCCATTGGTGCACCAGGGTGACCTGAGTTAGCTTGTTGAACGGCATCCATACTAAGGGCGCGAATGGCGTTGGCGAGTTCTCGACGTGATGACGACATGTGGTCTCCTGACTGATCCAATAATTATGGGTATCCGTAACTGTTCGTTAGAGACACCTTAGTTAGCTATACATTTTGTATTAGGCAGCATGTAACTGCAATCTTAAATACTCTATGAATGAGTATTTTCATATGACTTTTGTTTACACCTTAGCAGAATAAAATTCATAGCCGTTTGGACGTCTAGAAGTAAAGACTGGTATTTTGTATTTGAATAGTTAAAATACACGTATTAATCCATACAACAACTCTGACACAAGGTGCTTTTATGACCTCACATTTATTTACTTCTGAATCTGTATCTGAAGGACACCCTGATAAAATTGCAGATCAAATTTCTGATGCAGTTTTAGATGCTATTTTAATCCAAGATCCTAAGGCAAGAGTGGCCTGCGAAACCTTTGTCAAAACAGGCATGGTATTAGTGGGTGGAGAAGTTACAACCTCGGCATGGGTAGATATAGAAGAAATTACCCGCAAGACAGTTAGAGAAATCGGATATGTGCATTCAGATATGGGCTTTGATGCAGACTCATGCGCCGTATTAAATGCCATTGGTAAACAATCTCCTGATATTAATCAAGGCGTAGACCGCACCTCACCAGAAGAGCAAGGTGCCGGGGACCAAGGTTTAATGTTTGGTTATGCCAGTAATGAAACAGATGTGTTGATGCCTGCACCGATTACCTATTCTCACCGCTTGGTAAAACGTCAGTCTGAGTTACGTAAAAATGGCACCTTAAACTGGTTGAGACCTGATGCCAAAAGCCAAGTCACTTTTATCTACGAAAATAATCAACCCGTGGCTATTGATGCGGTGGTGTTGTCAACTCAACATGATGAAAGTATTAGCACCGCAGATCTACGTGAAGCCGTGATGGAAGAAATTATTAAGCCAGTATTACCTGAAAAATGGCTTAGCAAAAAAACCAAATATTTTATTAACCCAACAGGTCGGTTTGTTATTGGCGGCCCTATGGGCGATTGTGGCTTAACTGGTCGTAAAATAATTGTCGATACCTATGGCGGTATGGCAAGACATGGCGGTGGTGCATTTTCTGGCAAGGATCCTTCAAAAGTGGATAGATCAGCGGCTTATGCAGGACGTTACGTTGCAAAAAACATCGTCGCAGCCGGATTGGCCGACAGATGCGAAATCCAGTTGTCTTACGCCATCGGTGTAGCAGAGCCAACTTCCATCAATATTGATACCTTTGGCACAGGTAAAGTTTCAGATGCATTATTGGTAAAATTGGTTCGAGACAACTTTGAACTTAGACCCTACGGACTACTCAAAATGCTCGACTTAGAACGTCCTATCTATCAAGCCACCGCAGCATATGGGCACTTTGGCAGAGAAGAGTTTCCTTGGGAAAAAACAGATATTGCTGAACGCCTCAAAGCAAGTATTTAAAAAGTCAGTTCAGAACAAATATAGCCTCAAAATGAGGCCATATTTGTTTAGCCTCATTAAAGTTGTGAATATTGCCGCGCTGCACTTTTAACAAACTATGTTTGCTAGCCATCTAATTTATAGTGCGCCGACTCCCTCTAATACTGACAAATTGCCCCTGTACCGAGGCTTTATCTTCATCAGTCAGATTGCTAATAACGCAATTCACTGCGGCTAATTGTTATCCGCAGCCATAAGTATTGCCTTCAAAAACGCTGAATACTCCAGCAAAAAGCCGGTCGAGAATGACTCCTGCTAAGCTAACTATTACTTTAGGCATTATTTAGGATTCTATCCAGTTCGCCTATTGCAGCCCCCCACACCGATGTTTTAAAATTAACCCTATCGCTATTTTCTAAGAGAACATAAAACTCAGTAACAAATTGATTATTTTTTTGCTGGGAAAAATGGCTTGAGTTGCTGCATATAGATAATAAAATCATCTGTGAAAGTGTTAAAACAACATTATAAAATTGGTAGATCGTAGATTTCTACTTAAAAATTTGTCTGTCACTAAATAAATTTAACTAAACAGATACTTAATCGATTGCTTAATTCAAGGTATGATCACTCAATTATTAAACTTAACGAAAAAATTCCATGCGATGTACTCAATACTTGTGCTTAATTATTATTATCACTACCTTTTTATCATCATGCGCTAAATCACCACTGGGCAGAAATCAACTCAAACTTTACTCCAGCTCTCAGTTAGCAGGAATGGGAGAGCAGGCTTTTTCCAGTATGAAAACAGAACAAAAGGTTTCCAGCCAGCCAGTGTCTAATCAATATGTGAAGTGTATTGCTGACGCCATAACTCGACATGTACCTAAATCAGTGTTTACAGGAGAATGGGAGCTAGTGGT
>Ga0307492_10000205_pt1 | contig 25381 bp, 46 predicted proteins | sample SI3LmetaG_FD_202365 | JGI IMG/M metagenome (GOLD analysis project Ga0307492, IMG submission 202365) | Sea-ice brine microbial communities from Beaufort Sea near Barrow, Alaska, United States - SI3L | ecosystem: Environmental > Aquatic > Marine > Coastal | place: USA: Alaska | collected 2017-05-06 | reverse complement strand
ATAGGGTGTTATAATATACACCTTATCATAAAAGTAATTTAACAAACAAAGGAGAATAATATGTCAAACAAACAAGGTGAGTTCCCTAAGACCTATGCAAAATTAAAAGAATTATATTATGAGGAAGGTAAGACTAAGGAAGTACCTTGGTTATTCTTCTCCTCTGAGAGAGTATTACTGACAGAAGAAGAACTATTACAAGACTTTAGTAAGGTGGTAGAGGAAATACAGCAACCTATATGGAGTCTTTGTGAAGAATTACTATTAGGTAATTATGAGATGGAATTCCCTAGTGAAAACAAGGATAAATCAACAATTATAGTGGCTGATCAGAGGTTTAGTGTAGATAAGGTATATCATATGTACGAGGATGTGGTAGTAGCACCTACTGTGACAGAGAACAGGTCAGAGTCTGAATTACTTGTTTCCGTGATAAACCAAATTAGGCGATATGAGTTACACGGAAAGTTCCGTGAAGAGTTATTATATTATTTTAAGGGAGAGTAGTATGTCAAACAGACAAATACTTGTTAACAAAATCCGTTGTCCCGATGGGACTATCCTTGAGTCTAGGCACAGACACGATTATCGTGAACATGTACAAGAAGAGGGAGAAGAGTACCTTATTGATGGAGGATTAGACTATGGAAGCGTATAGTGAATTTTTGGCTACCCAAAAAGAAGAGTTAGGTGAATTTTTAGTTAAGCATAAAGCTCTCTTGGAAAAAGATGCAAGAGAGCTTGGTTTAACCTTATCGGATATTAAAAAACATAGCGACTCTGTACATTAGTCTCACATCCTTCCGTATAGGTCAGCTTCATCTGGAAGCTTTAGTTAGTTATACTAAAGACTCCTACGTTAAGGAGATAAATATGTTGTTTAAAGATGAATTTGAGTTTAGGAGAGGGGAATAATATGAGTGCTTACTCGGAAGTATGGGATATTCTACACCTAGAGAAAAGTTCCCAATTTGATTGGGAGTGGGTGGCTGCCTTTGATTATTGGGATTCAGGAGATTGTTCTGAAGCAGGGCTATTTTTGGTGTACTCTATGTACCTTATAGAGAATAGTATGGAAAAGGAAGGTGTGTATAGCACATACAAAGACTCCCCAGAGGTCGGGAAATATTTGAGTAAGCTGAAAGAAATGTGGGAAGGAGAGTAATATGAGTGCAAAAGAAACAGATAAGTTTCCCCTTAATAGTTTGGGTCTAGGATTAGTATTAGGGTTTGCATTAGCTGCAGTATTTATCTATAATGTAGATTCAGATAGAGTATCACTTGAATCATGTAATAGTAAATTAGAACGGGACAGGTATTGTGTTATGATAGCTGTACCCTCTGAGTATAGATTAGGTTTGGGAGAGAAGGATGGAGGGTGAGGAAGTCCTTTTGAGGAAGGATACTGTACTTAAAGGGATTAAAAGTTACTTCACAGGAAAACCCTGTTTGAGGGGTCATATATCTCGTAGGAGTACTGACTCTGGCTCTTGCAGAGAATGTAGGAGATTACTCCTATCCAGTTGGAGGGAAGGCACTAGAGAAGTCGTACCTTTCAAAACTAAAGAAACACCCACCAGAGACTACTTGTGTAGTAGGTTTCATTATAATGAGTATGAAGGTATTTTATTCTGGAAAGAGCGAGAACGAGAGGACTTCTCTGACTTGAAGTACCACAAGTCTTGGAATACTAGATACTCAGGTAATCCAGCAGGAAGTTTACATTATGCTAATAACTATATAGAAATACGACTAGATGGTAAGTTGTATAAAGCCCATAGGTTAGTATGGAAAATACTATATGGGACGGATAGTGAATCTATGTTAGACCACATAAATGGTGTTACCTTTGATAATAGAGTTAATAACCTAAGAGAAGCAACAGCACAAGATAATGCCAGAAACTCTAAAGGACGTAATAGGTACAAAGGCGTTACAGAACACAAGTCAGGTGGATTTATAGCAGGGTACTGTATAGATGATGAATCTACCTACTCTGAAATATACAGCACTGCCAAAGAAGCGGCACAGTGGTATGATAAACAGGTTAGGTTATTGTATAAAGATTTTGCATATTTGAATTTTAAGGAGAGTATTGATGATTTTTAAAGTAGACACTAAAGGTAGTACAAAAAGTAATGCCGCACAAGACCAAGATAATGGAGCAGGGAAGGGTTACCCTAGAGATAGCAAAGAGAATAAATATTTCAAAGAGATCCAAGTCTCAGACGTAAAAAGTATAATTACAGAAGATTTCTTGTTGTATGTGGATGCGGATAGTTTATGTTATAAAGCTGCTGCTGTACAAGATGAACCTTACATTATAGTTACTAATAAAGAGACAGGAGAAACTTCCGAATTCAAGAATAAGACAGAATTCAAGGGCCGCGCCAGAGGGGATAAAATCTCACAGGATAGCTTCTTAGGTAGAGAAAACCTTAAAAGGGAAGCTAAGGGGGTAAAACTTCTTGAAATGCCAGATTTTGAAATATCACCAAAACAAAGATTAAAGGTAGATGGTAATATTGAAAATGCAAAGACATTTATTAAGTCCTACGTAGATGCAATTAAGTTTCAGACGGGTGTAGATAACCTTAAATTTCTTATCGGCAGCGGGTCTACTTTCAGAGAAGACCTCTCCTTACCACAAAAGTATAAGGGGAATCGGGATGGTCAAGCAAGACCACTCTTGTTAAAAGATACACGAGCTTATCTGAATGAAAACTACCCTTGCGACTATGAGGATGCAAAAGTGACAGGGCTTGAAGTTGACGACAGAATTAGTATGCTAGCTTGGGCTGGATACATACACTACCGTAAAACTGGAAAGTTTAATGTTGGACAGGCTGGAATTGACAAAGACCAATATGGGACACCTTCTATCATATTTAATTGGGATAAGAATGGGGTTGTCTTTAAGCTGCCTCAGTTTGTCTTAGTGGAGGCATCTGACAAAGGTATAGGTACTATTGAGATGGTAGGTTCTGATTGTAAGTGTACGGGACTACTCCAAGTCTGTTACCAAGTGTGCACTCAAGATTCTGCAGATAACTATGCAGCTTATCTGAAGTTTCCTAAGACTATGCACCCAAAAAGTGCATATAGTGATGCGGGATTCTTTAAGGAGTTCTACCCACTAGAGAGTCCAGTAGAGTGTTTACAGAAAGTAGTAGATAGATTTTACGAATGGTTTCCTCAAGGACTTCAGTACACAGACTGGAAAGAGAAAGAGGTGGACTGTGATACCCTAACTTGGGTAGAAACATTATTTAGTTGTGTCTACATGAAGCGCAGAGAGAATGATCCTACTACTTTTAAAGTCCTTTGTGATAAGTTAGTTGTAGACACAAGCGCCATAGTAAATAACAACACTATGACTGCACCAAAACTAACTTTTAATAAAGATGGTGCAAAAGAAAACGTTGACAAGCTTAAAGCTTCATGTGAGAATATGTTGCCTGACCTTAAGGGATTCAAAGCTAAGAAAAAAGGTGATCTAGTAGAGTTAATAGAAGCTATCGTAGAAAACCATACAAGTGTTATAGGTGAGTTTGATGTATTTTATGAAATGAAACAAGAACCCAAAGAATTACCTTTGGTGGTAGACACCCGTTCAGTAAGCGAAGTACTTAAAGCTATGCCAGAATATTCAGAGTACAATGATGGAGAATTATTAGAAGTAATTGTTGACTGTGGTAAAGTTATATGGGAAGATAACTATATCGACGAACACAGATGGTTCAATCTGCGCGAAACTGTTGTTGAAGTAGATGAGATTTTTATCAAGTTTGACAAGTATCATTTCACAGGGGATCATTCAATGTGTGATATGGATTTAGAGTATAATCTAGGTGACTTTATTATTGTACAAAAGCAAAGCCGTACAGAAGAAGTAGTATTTTATAAATAGGAGGGGAAGTAATATGAAAACTTTCACATATGAAAGAGATGGAGACATAGTACATGCTCATGGTGAGGGTTGGGAATATCAACAGGTAGGTAACTTGACCAAGTTTACTCAGTCTGGTAAAGTACCTTCCCTGAGAGTAATAAAGATGTTAATAAAAGAATTAAATAAATCAAACGAGGAGAAGTAAATGTTTAGTCTTAAAGATGCAACATTAGAAGAACATGTAAGATTTAATCTTATATCACAACTATCAAATAGGGTTGAAGGAATGCAAACTCAAGAAGAAACAAAGCGCATTATAGCTACGGCAAAAGAACTTACAGCTTACATTTTAAACACAAAGGAGATTACCCAATGAATGGTAAGAAAAGTAAAATTATCCGCAAGCTGGCTAAACGTCTTGCACAAGAGAATCAAACATACCTAACAAAAACATCTATAAAAGTATTCACAGACTTACAAGGTAATAAGACTCAGTACACAACTGATCAGACGGTATTACACCCTATGTCATTTAAGAGTACAGTTAGTCTCTTGAAGAAATTCACCCGAGAAGGTTATAATGTTAACAAGTTAGCTGCAGAAGGTGGCATTGAAGCTTTAGTGTCAATCTTTAGTACAGGTAAGCTTAGTCAGCTTGCAGTAGACGGTTATAAGTAATACACGTGTAGTGTGAGTTTTTATGGGAGAGTGGATTTGCTCTCCCAGTATTATGATTTTAAAGGAGTGATTTTATGAATATGAACAAAGATAACAAACAAGAGTTATGCAAAGCTGTCCAAGACCTATATATTAATACACGTAAAGTGAATTCAATTGCGGGTAATAGCTCTTTAGATAAATCACGATTTGCTAATCAACTAGAGACTGTAAAAGCTGAGTTGAAAGAAACAAATAAAGGCTTAAAGGAAGGTAACTTAGGTGAAGTGGTAGATGGATGTGGGGACTTATTAGTTACCCTAAGTGAACTTATCATGATTATTGATGGTAACACAGACTTACTACATAACCCACCACAGTATTTAAACTCACAGGGTGCAAGCGTGGAGGAGTTAGTGGAGGGTATTAATGATGCTGTCAACTCTAGTAATTTCATTGATGCGCTTGGCCTGACAGAAGATTTAGCGTTCCAACTAAATGCTGACATGGTACACAATCTGTACTCCATAGGTAAATCTAACTTAAGTAAATTTATATTAGCTAAAGACCTAGACGAGAGTAGTGAGACTGAGTTCTCAATCTGTGAGACTATAGAAGCTAAAGGGCGTTATACTGATGTATATTCAGAAACAACAACTTTTGAGGGAGAAGATTGGGTGGTGTTCAAATCTAAGTATGACGTAGAAAATGATGAGCATTATGTAAAAGGGAAATTTCTTAAGTGTTTTTTAACTTTCCAAGAACCAGAACTGATTATTTATGAGTAATTACTATGAACTTTAACAAAGTACAAGAATTAGCAGAGGGTATTAACTACCCCCACCTATTATCCGTTTCATACGTAGTATGGGCTAAGTATGATGAAACTATTTACTGGCAAGATGATGGTGGGGTTTACTCAGCAGAAATGGTAGAAGGGTCTACTGTACAAGAAGATATGTTCATCTTTAATGGAGACTCTTCTATGGGAACATGGATGACTTATATATTTCATGTTAGTAAAGAGATACCTTATGAAGAGTTTGAAGAAAAGTATTCGGAGATGATGTAATGGAAGAAGAAAACACATTTGTCTACATACCTCAGAAGTACAACAACTGCAATAATAAGTACGAAAGTGTACGAACAAAAGCAGGTAATAGTTTACATAAAACTGAAACCCAAGCAAGGCAGAAGTTGGTACAACGATCATCTGTTTACCCACCTGATAGTTACATGGTAGGTAGGATTTGTAAGTATAAACTTGTTTTAGTAGAAGAAATAATTGTGGGGAAGATAGTGGTAACTAATGAGTATAAAGACCTTAGAGATGTGATCATTCAAGTAGGTGATTACGTAATGTATGGAAAATCCTGTAGGCATACACCAGTTAGCTTAGGTACTGTTCAATCTATAGGAGAAGAAGGTATCAAAGTTCTTGGTGATGGTTGTAAGAAGGAAGGACTCCTTCATGGGTATAATATTAAGAAGAGAGTACTTGTACTGCCAGATGATTATAGGAGTGATTAATGACATTAGCCACAAAATCAGATATAGAAAAAAGAAAGAAAAAGCTAGATACATGGCTGAAGGGTTTGAATGAAGATGGTAGTATGAGTGAGAAGAAGCTTTGTACACTATTACGTTCATCTGTCAGACAGGTTTGGTTCAAACATCCTGTGAAACTGTCTTATTTGTATAGTAAAACTTACCCTGATAAAAACCCTGCCACACGTACAAAGTGGTTGATAGATTGTGAAATGTGTGCATGTAGTTTCAAAACCAGTGATGTTCAGGTAGACCATATTATTGGTGAACACTCTTTACTTTCATTAGAGGATGTAGTACCATTTGCAACAAGTATTCTAGGTGTAAGTCATGAGGATTTAAGGATACTTTGTGTGCCTTGCCATGAGGCGCAAACATATAGTTCTAGGTACAATATGACACTAGAGGAAGCTTTTGCTGAAAAAGAGGTTATTGCTAAGTTGAAGAAACCTGTTGATAAACAGAAGCAGGAGTTGAAGCTCTATGGGTTTAAACCTAAAGATATTACCAATGCAGATAAGCGCAGAGAGTGTTATCGTAAAATGATAGGAGATAGAAAATAATGGAAGAAGACGAATACCAGATCATACCTATACTGAGCCGACATTTGGCATACGGAGATGCTTTATTTGAGGATTTAGTAGTACAACTAGATAAAACCTGCGGTGCATATATGGATACTCGTGAAGGCATAAGAAAGGAAGCATTCACAGAAATGTATTGTTGTTTAGTATAGACTTTGATTAAAGGTAGAGGCGAAACAGATATCAAAATACTACGTAAATCTTTATATAAACTTCTAGGTAGTATAGAACCATTACCAGAGGAAAGTAAATATGAGGAAGATAGGTAACATTAATCATGAATATGGGAAACTACTAGTCAAGCAAGAAGGGGATAAATTCTTCTGGAGTATTGAGGCGAACACCTTTGATAAGTGGGAAGAAATCCCTGAGTCTTTGTATGAGGAATTAGTTAGTTTTGAGGAGAAGTAAATGAACATAGAAACAGAAAATTATAAGTTAGGTCAGCAATTACACCGTGACGGGTTGCGCTACACACAAATCCCTAAAGCTTGTGGGGGTACAGTGCATTGTGATGTGTATAAAGGTTTTGATGCGGAATCTAGAAGAACTAAAGGAGGTTTTTTAGAAAAAAATTGGAACTTACCTTTCGGTTATAAAACATCCTCAGATATAAGAACTTTATTCTGATGAACAAGGTACTTAGTGGAGGAGTAAATAATTGACAGCAGATGAGCAATATCAATCTTTAGGTCTTGACCTCTTACAAAATGGTGTTTGGAAAATGAATGACCGAACAGGTAAGAGGTGTCTTACTACGACAACTAAAGTATTTGAGTATGATGTAGGGCGAGGGGAATTTCCCCTTATCACTACTAGACAGGTGTTCCCTAAGATGGCGCTTGCCGAGCCAGTAGGTTATTGGCAAGGTTTATCTTCTGCTAAAGATTTCAGAGCACTAGGTACTCGTACTTGGGATTCTAATGCTAATAAGACTAAAGCTTGGTTAGCTAACAAGAATCGAATAGGTGAAGATGACATGGGTCGTGTCTACGGATGGTTCGGTCATAACTTCGGAGGAGTTAATCAGTTCGAGAAGGTGTATAATAATCTTCGTATGGGTGTTGATGATAGAGGGGAGATCATTACCTACTGGAAACCTGATGAGTTTGAATTCGGTTGTTTACGTCCTTGCTTACATAGTTTGCAATTCAATTTACTAGGGGATACCCTACACATGACAGCTTCACAGAGGAGTACAGATGTACCTCTAGGTTTAGTTAGCAATATGCCTCAGTGTTATGAGATGTTAGCTTTAATGGCTCGTGTGACAGGTAATAAGGCAGGTACTGTAACTCATGTACTTAACCAACCTCACTTGTATGAGGATCAGCTAGAACTATTTGAGATGCAGATGCAACGCAGCCCTATGGTGAATATACAACCTAAACTTGAGATTAGTGATACTATTCAAGTGTGGGATGACATCATGTGTATACAAAATATGAAGGTCTTTACGGTAACGGATTATGAAAGTCACCCGAGAATAGATTTTCCTTTTAGTGAGTAGTTGACAACAAGAAAACCATGTGTAATAATAGCACCTCACCAACAATAAAGGGTAGTAATGGATTGGGATAATAAGAGTGATCAAGAGAGGACGGAGTACATGGGTTTCCTGTTCTTCAATCGTTGTGGAGAAGAAGACTGGCTAGACTTTAATAGTATGGTGTGTACTTTAGAAGAGAATTTAGAAAATGATAAAGAAGATTCAGATAATTTAGGAGCAGAGTATTAATGATGGAAGATAATAATATAAGTTTACAAGAAAAAGACTACGAAGAAGTGTACAAACGTGCAGAAGCAGTAGTAGAGACTCGTAGTTACGCTAATAGTAAGGGAACATCTATAGGAACACACAAAGCTATAGCAGCCCAAGCACTAATGGATTCTATTGATCAAGCAAGAGAAGATGGAGTAAAGACTCTATACTTTACCGAAAATGAAATTATGGTTTTAGCAGATGACACTTAGGGGTACTAATTTGAAACAAGTTGTTGTGTATGGAAGAAATGAGCCACCTTGTCCTCATTGTGAGACAGCGAAGAAAGCATTAGATGGAGCTGGCATTGAGTATACTTATAAAGATGTAGGAGAACCTATCTATTTAGAAGAACACAAGCTTTTCGGTGTACGTACAGTACCTGTTGTAGTAGTGGACAATATTAATATGGGAGGTGCTGATACCATACAGGGTACTATCAAGGTTATTTTAGAGGAAGAAGAAGAAGCTCCTAGACAAGCTATTGAATGGGTTACCAAGAGTGATGGTATAAAGGTAACTTTTGATAATGAGAAGCTTAATAAGAAAGCTAGGTGGGCGGCACAACGTAAGGTTAGCTGGTCATCTATTGCACTAAATGCCTTGAAGAGATTAAGTAATGGGTGTTCAACTAAGGATATAGATAAAGCATTAATTGACTCTTGTATCGAGCAATTTGATGAGAAAGGATTTATGTTAGCTGGACGTATACTAGCAGGGGTGATCTACAAAGAAGCTTATGGGGGTTTTACTAAAATACCTACTTTGAAAGAGCACCATGATAGTATGGTAGTACAAAATTACTGGGAAAAACTACCTTATTCAGACGAGGAGTTTTTGATACTAGAGGGTATTATTGACCATGATAAAGACTTAACTTATTCTTATCCTGAGATTAAACAGATTAATGATAAATATGTTATCCGTAATAGGGTAAAGGAAATTTCACTGGAGTCTCCTCAGATGATGTATATGGGGATGGCAATGGCTAATATGAAAAATATGCCTACAGAACGTAGAATAGAGGATGTGGTGAAAACTTACAATTATCTTAGCGATAAGAAGATTTGTGCTCCAACACCTTTTATGACAAACTTGCGCACTCCATCTCGTTCTTATGCAAGTTGTGCTACTTTTACTACAAAAGATACAGCAGCTAGTTTGGCTGCGGGAGACCATATAGCTTATATGCTTACCTGTGCATCCGCTGGAATAGGTTCTCATCTTAATACAAGGAGTAAAGGAGATGCTGTACGAGGGGGTACTACTATTCACCAAGGAAAGCGCCCTTACTATGTAATGACGCAAAGTGCCGTAGCAGCTAACCTCCAGAATAGCCGTGGTGGTTCAGCTACAATGCATGTTTCTGTACTAGACCCTGAGATTAAGGATATTATTACTTGGAAAAGTAAGAAGACAGCCACTAAGGTACGTGTAGACGGTATACACTACTCTATAGGTTACAATAGACTGTTTGCCAAAAAGGTTAAATCTGGAGGGGATTGGATGTTAATTAGTCTAGCTGATAGCCCTGAATTACACAAGGTTATGTACTCAGGAGACCAAAGCAGCTTTGAAGAGTTGTATGCGGAGTACGATAAAGCTAACCCAGATGCTACTAGGGTAAATGCTGCGGAGTTAGCGGTAGAAATTTTAGTGCAGGGACAAGAAAGTGGGCAGGTATACCTGCATAGGACAGATGAGTTAAATAGACATACTCCCCATAAAGACACAATTTATTCAAGTAACCTTTGTGTTGCCCCTGAGACACAGGTACTGACTAATCAAGGTTACCGACCTATTGCAGAGATGGAAGATGAGAGTATTAAGGTATGGAATGGAGAGGAGTTCACGGATACAATAGTGCGTAAGACAGGAGAGGGTAAAAAACTACTGAAGGTTTTAACTACATCAGGTTATGAATTGGAATGTACACCAGCTCATAAGTTCCATGTATTTACTGGTTACTGGTCCCCTTGTGTAGTTAAACGTGCCCATGAGTTGAGGGAAAATGATAAACTTATTAAGTTTGACTTACCTATTATCGAAGGTGATAAGACAATAAAATTTCCTTATATAAACGGTTTTTACTCTGGAGATGGATGTAATTCTGGTGGTAAAGCTCATATATACCTCTACCATGAAAAACGAAAACTTGGGCACATGTTTAAGGGTTCTGGGTACTATAGTTGGAATACTTATGAAGATAATAATAGGGAGACAATCTACTATAAGTCAGGACTAAAAGACAAGTTTTTTGTTCCTTGTTCTAATTATACTATAAAGACTAGGCTGGATTGGTTAGCAGGGTACTTAGATGCTGATGGTTGTGTGTATCGTAATGGTAGTAATGAGTCACTGACTGCTTGCTCTGTAGAATACCATTTTTTAAGAGAAGTACAGTTTATGTTACAGACATTAGGTGTATCTAGTAAAATAACAGAGATGGCTGAGGAAGGGTATAAACCACTACCTGCGAATAACGGTACAGGACTGATGAAAGATTATTGGTGCAAAAAATCATGGAGATTGTTAATAAGTAGTTGTGACTCCTACAAGCTTTTGACACTAGGATTAGAATTACACAGACTTAAGATAAAGAAGAGATTGCCACAGCGGGATGCTAAGAACTTTGTCAAAATTAAAGCTGTTATAGATGAAGGACGCATAGATGACACCTTTTGCTTTACAGAAGAAAAACGGAATATGGGGATGTTCAATGGTATTTTAACAGGTAATTGTCAGGAAACTAGTTTTCCTACAGAGGGTTTTGATAGAGTGGATCAGTTGTATGAGGAAGCTTCTGTTAATAAAGATGGTAGTACCCCAGAGATCGGCTTATGTAGCCTTTCTGCAATCGTAGCTAGGAGAGTATCAGCAGAGGAATGGAAGGAGGTTGCTTATTATTGTGCATTGATGATTGACAATGTTATGAATATTATGGATTACCCCTTCCCTCATCTTAAATATACAGCTCAGGCTAGGCGTAATATTGGAGTAGGTATTACCGATTTAGCTGGACATATGGCTGAGAAAGGTTTACAGTATAGCTCTTTGGAAGGTAAGCAGTATATACATAGGCTCGCAGAACACCACATGTTCTATATGATAGAGGCTTCTTTACGTCTTGCCAAAGAGAGAGGAGTTAATGATTGGAGTCATAAAACCAAATGGGCTGATGGATGGTTACCCATAGATACTATGAATAAGAATGTCTATAAGGTACTTAAACAAGAATTGACTATGGACTGGGAAGACCTTAGAAGCAGGGTAGTGGATAACAAAGGTATAAGACATAGTGTATTAGTTAATTTTATGCCAAATGAATCTAGTTCTATTGCTACTAACGGGACTAATAGTATACTTCCTGCCAGAAGCATTAAGACGATAAAAACTAATGGGAGTAAGAAGACTAGATTCCTTGTACCTAATAGTGATACCTTATCTGAACAATATGAATTGGCTTGGGACATTAAAACTAAAGACTTAATGGATGTTTACGGAGCAATACAATGCTTTTGTGACCAAAGTATTAGTGCAGATATATATTTGGATTTTACTAAAGGTGTTATATCAGGAAAGGATATGGTTAAAGACTTCCTATACCAAACAGCAGTGGGTATGAAGACGAGATATTACATAAATTCCAAGACTAATAGTGAAACAGCTAAGAAGACAACAACCATAGAGGAAGTGCAAGATATAGGTTGTGCAGGTGGTGGTTGTAGTTTGTAAGTAATAATAAACAAGTACCTTACAGGGAAGTAGGGTCAATAGGAGGTACAATGAAGAAAAAAATTACTGTGTTTAATGAAAAAGGTACTGCACATATTACAGGGGATTACCCTATATTTTTTGGAGAGGAGACTAGTTTGTACGACAGTATCAATCAACCTTATCCTTATTTGTATGACCTTATGGAAAAACTTAAACAACTTGACTGGTCTCCTGATGATGTAGACCTAACACAAACCCGTATGGACTTACTACGTTGTGACCAGAATACGAGAAATTTGATGCTATATAATCTTGCATATCAATGGGAGTTAGACTCTATAGCTACTAATATTGCATCTTTACTCGCACCATTTATTACAAATAGTGAATATGGGCACTTAGTACAACGTATCTCTGAGAATGAATGTAATCATAGTGTTACATACTCTAACATAGTTAGGCAGTGTGTACCTGATGCCCAAGAGGTCTTTGATTTAGTCTACAAACATGAAGAGGTGCTAGAACGTGCAAGTATAATTGGCGAAGTATTAGGTAAGCTTAAGGAAACTGGGGCTAAGTATACGTTAGGTCTAATGTCTGCTGATGAATGTAAGCCTTATGTACTAAAAGGTATGGTGGCTATTTACGCATTGGAGCGCATATCTTTTATGACAAGTTTCGCCTGTACTTATGCACTAGCAGAACAAGAATACTTTGTTGGTGGTGCGAGACTAGTACAGAAGATTAACATTGATGAGCTGATCCACATAGAGGCTGGCAGGTTTGTCCTACAGGAATGTTTACTAAAAGACCCTTTATGGTTACCTATCTATGAAGACCATAAAACAGAATTAACTGAAATAGTTAATGGCGTGGTAAGCAATGAGTTAAATTGGAATAAATATCTATTCAGTGAAGGGCGCAGTTTAGTAGGGCTTAATGAAGGACTCCTTAATGAGTGGACTAGGTTTAATGCTCAAGAAGTTTATGACAATTTAAGACTAAAGCAAAATTTTCGTAAAACAATAACAGATCCCTTGCCTTGGATAGCAGAGGATTGGTTAGATATAAATAAGGTACAAAATGCAGCAATGGAAGCAGACCCAACTAACTATATGGTAGGTGCTGTATCTAAGGATGTAAGTTCTGTTGATTTTAATATGGATTTGGAATTTTAACAATTAAGCAAGGGTAAAGCTGTACCGTATTCTACGGAGACCTTGTTCATTTATATGGGAAAATATAGAATAGTTACCTTAATGGAGAACAGGAGGTATTGTACTATTCTCGGGAAGGTGTATAGTGAGTAGGACTATAAGGTTACTATCTAGGTCAAAATGGTCACATTGTGGTATGATAATCATTGACCCTAGTTATGAATACCCATTGCTATATGAGGCTACCAAGAACAAAACTTTAGCTTGTAAGGATTTAGGTTATGGAATTGAGGGAGTACAACTTATCCCTCTATATGATAGGGTTGCGGATTATAATGGAGATGTAGGTATAAGGCAGTTAGAAGGTATTAATTTATCAGATGAAGCCTTATATAGTCTTTACCTATTTAGGAAGTTTATGATCGGGATTGAGTTTGAAGATAACTTTATGACATTCCTAGCAGCTATTTATCCCTTACCTTATACAAGCAGGTACGGTGACATACGGAAAGTGTTTTGTACTGAGTTAATAGCTCAAGTGTATATGGAAATGGGTTTGTTAGATAGACTGCCACCTAGTAATAAATATGCCCCTCCTTCTTCGATGAGGTGAGGGGTAATAAACTAAAAGAAGGTTATCTTGGAAGTGAGATACTTATAAAATTAAAGGGGTATAATGATAATGGACTTGCAAGATATAGGTAAAGATGCTAAACTCACTCTGAAGGATAAAGCTTGGCTAAATGATATTGCTAAGTTACTACATGACGAAGGTTGGTATACCAAAGCAATTTATCTATGGCAAATGGTAGATAACGCAAAAGAGGTATAAACAAGATTTTTATGAATGAATGTACATATAGCGAGTTGTTATGTGTTTTAACTGAAATTTAAGGAGAGAGATTATGAAAATTAATATAGAAGATGTTTTTAAACTGCAAGAGCAGAGGTCAGAAATAAATAAAGGAACGGTATCTGAAAAGGAATTTTACAAAGAGGGTAAAAAAGTTGACATACCTAAAGCTGAGTTGGATGAATGGGATTTTATAGGGTTGAACAATACTGACTTTGTAATTGCGCGAGATTGGAATTAATGCGCGCTGGAGACTACATTTTAATAGGCTAAAACGAAATAAACACTAAATTAAATTAATGCGACAGTAAACTGCACGTTAATAATTAAGGTTAGCAGGAAATTAACGGAGAACACAAAATGAATTTAGATAAAGACCGATTTGATTTGGTAAAGAGTTTTTTAAAAGATAATGATTGTGAATTAAAATTGCTAGAAATTGATAACAATATAACTAGCGTAACTGCAAAATTAGAAAATGGATGCTTGGTTGAAGGGTATGAGTTAACCGAAATATGTAACAGTGATTTGATCGCGTATATGTGGAGAGTGTTTTCCTGATAACCTTTATGTTAAGTGCGCTGCGATATTAAATAGGAGTACAAAAATGAAAGAATTTGAAATGAAAGACGTAGGTAATTACTACGGCGGCTTGATAGTTAAAGAGGTTGATGGAAAATACTTTTGGGCTATAGAGAATTATGATGGTGATTATTTTGAAGAAATACCAAAGGCACTGTTCGATGAGCTACTAAAGCATTACGAAGCAAGCTAACCTAGAGCTAAGAGCGCGGCTAACTGCCGCAAATACTAAATTAATGGAGAATTACAAATGTTAAAATTAAATACCAAACTGTTAGCCGTCCTTTTGAGCGTGTTGTTAGTTGCTGATGACACTTAACTATAAGAGAGAATATTATGAAAAGTGCAGAATTTTACAAGAAGAAAGTACAACCTTACGCTATTGACGATACTATTAACTATGAAGATTTAGGTTGGTTTAGCAAGTTTTTAGTGTGGATAGACGCCAGAAAATATAAAGAGAAATCCAAAAGCACTGAAGCCGGTAGTGTTGCTATGAAAATAGATTGGCAGTTAGCCCCCGAGGGTGCTGATTGGTATGTTGATGCCTGTGGTTGCGATGTTAAAAGTGGCTTTTATTGGCGGCAGGGCGTGAAGATGTTTCGTGTAGCGGATATTGATGGGAATAAAAAGGATGATGGTTATATATTTAGATCAGATGATTATAATAAAAACTTAGTGCATTGCTACCCTAAGCCAGAAGCAAACTAACCTTAGTTTTAGGCGGCTAGCAACCTCCACTGAAATTAATTAAACCGACTAGCCAACTGTTGCTAGTCCGACCTGAAAACCGTTGTTATACGGCATAAACACAAAAGGCAGAATCATGAAATACAGAAAAAAACCAGTAGAAATTGAAGCAGTAAAGCTAGAAAAAACACAACACTCCATTAAGAAAGCACTTGAATTTATGGGGCAACAAGTTTTATTAAACTGTAATACCGCCAGTGATGGGTTTGAGAGTTACTGCAAGCATTGCATTAGTGATGGCTGGCTGCTAATTGACACTTTAGAAGGGGTGATGAAAGCTAGTTTTAGTGATTATATTATCAAAGGTGTTCAGGGTGAATTTTATCCATGCAAGCCTGATATATTCCACTTAACGCATGATGCCGTATAACCTTAGATTTAAGAAGCAAAAACCACGACAAAGGCAGTTAGAGCGAACAACAGACTGTTTTTGTCTTTTTTAAATTGTTGTTATACGGCTTTGTATACAACACAACTATAAGTGAGAACTAAAATGTTAGAACATGAACGGCGCGCAGTAAATGAATGCACAGAACTTGAAGCCAAAATTGATAAATTAATTGATTTCATGCACGGTGATTTTTACCCGACTTTACCAGTGATTGATCAAGGGTTGATGATGGTGCAAATTAGAAATATGCAATCATACGCTAGCGTATTGCGTGATCGGATTGATAGATTTGATAGGAATGGCAAAGCCTTATAACCTTTATGTTAAGCGCGCTAAAACCGAGCAGCGAACAGTTTTAATCCGCTTGGACGTTTTGTTAGGCGGTAACTATTGGAGAAAAACAAATGTTAAGTGAATTAGAGGGATTAATAGGTTGCTTTTATATTGGAAAGTTTTGCAGTATGGCTGACTGCTACATACAGGACAGTAATAGAATGGATTTAAAAAACGCTAAAGAGTTGATTAAAAGTAAAAGGGACAATAACGAAAATAGCGAGTACACGATACTAGGTGTAGTGGATTACTAGCCGCATAACCTAGAGCTAATGGTGCGAAAACAGGTATATGAGCGTAGCGAACTGTTATGAGTCCGATGAATGAAATGAATGTACATATAGCGTGTTGTTATATTTGCCGATTACATAGAAGTAGAAACGAATGAAAGAAATGACTTTAGATTTAGATGTTGGTGAAAGTTTAAAAATTAATGTTGGCAATGTTAGGGTGCATATCTGGCGTGAAGGCGATAAACTTTTATCAATTTCCACAGCAATAAGCTCAAGTGTAGATGACATGCAAATAGAAGTAGATACTGACACAGGCACTATAAACGGGATAAAACACCCAAGTAGCAACAAGGCAATATAACCTTATACATAACGTGCTGCGGAATGAGCGCAGCGAACTGTAGCGGTCACAGTTGATGTGGTTGTTATGTTACGCACTGATTATTTAACGGAGATTTTAAAATGAGTACAGAAATAGAAAAAGCGATGAAAGTTTTAACCGAAGCTATGCAAAATACAGAGCTTGGTAGTTATGCGCATAGTTGGCATTGCAATATAGCAATGAGCGTTTACGATGAATGCACAACAGATATTAGCCATGATGATGCGCACAGAATTGGCAACGATGCTGCAACTAGATTTATGAAATTGTGCTTCGGTGTTGATACGAAGAACGAGTAACATAACACTGCACTAACACGCAAAAGGCCCTTTTTCTACATTTTAATTTTGATGAATTTAAAGGGTTGCGTTAAAGGATTACAAATAAAATGCGGAAAGAAGGCAAGATGTTAAATAGTCAAAATACAGAACATTACAAAAGAGGAGATGTAAATTGGAAGAAGAGTTAAATATGTATTCAGGTGTTTCAGAAGAAGATTATAAGTCATTAGATGCAACATTTAAAAACCTACTTACTGAGGTGTTACCTCACATAGCAGGTCATTCTGAATTAGAAGAAGTTTTTGCTGGCTTCATCACTAAAGTAGGTATGCAGTCTCAGACTATACTCCAGAAGTTTGCTAATGATAACCATGTAAAGCACTTAGAAGTAGAAGATTACAAAGAGAAGATGTTTATTATGAAACAAAAGCTTATTAAAACTGAGATGTTAATGTTGCCTTTAACCAAGGCATGTAATAAGCTAGTTAATAGTATTGAGAGTGCAAAGGAGAGTAAATAATGACACTGATTAAAGCGGCTAATTTAGACATTTACACATGGAAAGAATCTAGGTATATTAGCTTTACTTATAGACCTGCAGATGGTTTAGTTAGGGCAGCTAATCGTCCTTCTATTGAGAAGGCAATCGAATATTTTTGCTATAAGCAATATCGTGTGGATTGGAAAAACTCTAATACCGCACAAGGTATCTTGCAAGTAGTTATACCTGATCACTTAGAAGCTGACCAAGAGGAGTTGTTATTGACTTCCTCCTTAGAGGATATGGTTGCAACATCTCTTGTTGCTAGAGAGAAAGCTAAAGCTGAGTTATTACTATTGAATATTGACAGTAATACTGGCGAGATTATTAAGGAAAAGTACTTATCTGATACTATGGGTAGATTAAATAAGTCAGCAAATAAAACTCGTGAGGACATCGCTAGTTGGTTTGACAAATATAACTTGGAAGGTGTTAGACCTGACTACCCAACTATATTAGTGAGTACAAAATCAAAAAAGACTATTATAGAGGAGGGTAAAGTGTTAATTTGGAAACTCTTTGAGCAAGGTAAACTTAGAAAACTCACTAAAGAAGAGTATGAAGCTAAGATAAACTCTCCTACTAAAGATTAGCCAGATAACAAGGTTGCTTTATAGTAAGAATTAAGTGTATAATGAAGGTAAGGATGAAGTAATTTACAAGGAGTTTTACACTTAATTATTTAGGGTAAGAATGATAAGACGTAGAAAAGTTAGTACTAGGAAGAATATAACTAGACGAAGAAATACATTTAACAATTGCAACTTTAAAGAGAGTACTAATATGAAAGATGAAAGGATTATGACCCACGAACAAGAAGATAGTGCTGATAGTGGTTTCACAGTGGTTATCTACCCTGACTGGGATATTTAAATATAATAATTAAAGAGGTATGTTGAATGGAATTGTTGCAACAAAGAATGGCTAAAAGAGATGACTCATCTTATAGTGTAATCTTTTTAGAAGGAGAACATCAATGTTTCGTCATAGAGGACGAACATAGGGATGTTAAAGTTAAAGGGGAAACTAGAATCCCTGCACGAAGATACGAGATTAAGTTTCGCAAAGAATCCACCCCCCTTACCAAGAAGTACAGGGAGAAATTTGACTGGTTTACTCATCACTTGGAACTACAAGATGTCCTTAATTTTACATCTATTTATATCCATATTGGTAATTATGAAAGTAATACTGATGGTTGTTTACTTGTAAACAAAGGAGTCAGCGAGGTAGATGGAGAGTTTAAGGGTGCTAACTCTACAGGAGCTTTTATCGAGTTTTATAAACTAATTTCTGATACATTAAACAAAGGCGAACAAGTATTTATAACTATACGTGATGAACAGCAGATATCAGTTCCGTTTTGAAAGAGTAAAGGTTACGTTGTAAATTAGTACCAATAAACTATAGAGGTATCATTATGTCAAGAAATAAGAAAGGAAGTTCTAGAGGAACACAGAGCCAACAGTTCAGTGGTGTTAACCGTGAAGACAGACGAGGGGGGAAACGTAATAAGCAATCTGTCGTGAATGAGCGTTGGGAGAAGAAGGAGATTAAGGGTAGGGGTACATCTGAACACCATATGGAAGATCGTATGGAACAGATCAATCAACGACCAATTGTACCTATGAACCAGCAACAAGCAGAGTACATTGAAAATCTGCGCGCGCTACCTTATAATATTGCATGTGGGTATGCGGGTACAAGTAAAACATACCTAGCAACAAGAGTAGCTATAGAAAAGTTACTGATGGAAGAAATCGATAACATTATTATAGTTCGTCCTGCGGTATCAGACTCTAAATCACTTGGTTTCTTTGGTGGAGATCAATTGCAAAAGATGAAGAATTGGATTTTACCTGTATTAGATGTACTGGAAGATTTCTTAGGTAAGAATAATGTAGAGTATTTGTTAGCTAAAGGTACAATACTTCCTGTACCACTAGAGACTATTAAGGGTAGGTCTTTCAAGAATGCTTTTATCATCATTGATGAAAGTGAAGATTTATCAGATAAGGAAGTTATTAAGTGTATCACAAGACTGGGAAAAAACTCTACCATGGTCTTTGCTGGAGACGTAAAACAGGTTGATATAAAAGGTGGTAGTGGTTTATCCTTCGCTCTAGATATGGCAGATGATGAAGACTTATATGAGGATTGGGGTGTTGTGGACTTCGATGATGTGGACGAGATTGTTCGTTCAGAGGCAGTTAAGCGCAGTATTGTACGTCTGACCGAAATGGGTAGGATGTAATAGGATGAAGACACCAGTGTATGAAGTTGGGGAAAAAGTAGGCAATTATACCATACTAGGGGGTGTAGGTAACAGGGTTGGTAAATGGGAAGTACGTTGTACTTGCGGTACGGTTGAAACATTAAGGGGTGTAGACTTAAGGAGTAAAAGGTCTTGCGGGTGTATAACAGGCAAAGATGGTAAAGATATTACAGGTAAGAAACTCAACAGGCTTACGGCACTAGCTACTACAGGCGTTAAGAGTGGCAATGGAGATTTTATTTGGAAATTCGCCTGTGAATGTGGTGGTATATTAGAGACCACAATAGGTAGGTTTAATTCAGAGCATACTAAATCTTGTGGCTGTTTAGCTAAAGATAATATGAAATTTAGAGAGAACTACCACGGTATGTCTGATAGTCCTGAATATAGAACTTGGTTGCACATGAAAGATAGGTGCTATAATGAGAAGGATACTTCCTATGTGAACTATGGAGCTAAGGGAGTTATTGTAGACCCCTTGTGGGTTAGTAATTTCATGGCTTTCTATAACCATATAGGTAAAAGACCTAAAGGTGCTTATAGTATAGACCGTATAGATAACGATAAGGGATACGAGGTTGGAAATGTACGGTGGTTACCTATGGTAGAACAGTCCAGAAATAAAACACTCCATAAGAATAACACCACAGGTGTTTGTGGGGTGCGGTGGGATAATAAGAAGCACCCTACTACCGATAAGTATACTTTATACGCTAAGGCTTTTTGGAATGACGAAAACGGTAACTCTAAGTTCGCTTATTTTTCTACCAAGAGATATACAAAAGAGGAGGCTTTCGCATTAGCTGTTTCTGCCAGAGAAGAGGGTATACGGAATGCCAATGCTAATGGTGCAGGGTACTCACCAAAACATGGTAAAGCTAAAGAGATAGTATTAAAAACAATAGAGGAGATATAATATGCAAACAGAGACAGTTAACAATAGTGTAGTCGTAGAGCCAATGGGCAATAAATACAAATTACGGTTTGACGATATTGTAGTATGCCCTAGTTATTATAGGTTTGAATTACAAGCACTAGAACAAGCTACATCATCCGATGAAGTTATTGTGACAATTAACTCAGATGGTGGTAGCCTAGCTACAGGGATTGAAGTAGCTAACGCTATATTTTCTTGTCAAGCAAGTGTAGAAGGAGTTTTACGTAGTAGTTGTCACAGTTGTGGTAGCATCATCTTTTTAGCTTGTAACAAGCATGATGTAGGTTTGGCAAGTGAGATGCTCTTACATAGTGGAAGTGGTGGTAGTGGTGGTACACCAACACAGGCTATAGAAAGAGCTAAAAGCTATAAGCGCCAAGTACGTGCCTTGTTTGAGACCGTCTATCAAGGATTCCTATCTCCTACGGAGCTAGACCAAATGATAGAGGAAGACAAGGAATTTATCTTTTGTGGAGAAGAAATTGTCCCTCGCTTAGAATCTATGTATAAATACCGTGAAGGGATGGAGGAGTCGTACCATCAAGAATTAGAAGACTCTCTTTGGGAACAAAATAATGTCATGGTCAGCGAAGCTATCTCGTCCCTCGATATCTCTCAGTCCGACAAAGACACATTTAATCGTGTCAAGGATTTACTTGATAAAGAAATGATGATGGGTTCTCCCGAAGGAATAGATTCTGAATGTGACTCTCCTGCCCAAGAGGTATGTCCGTCACCAGAGAAGACTACGATTGTAGATAGCCTTGAACCTATTTATGCTTGGACAGAAGATATTAGTGTAGAAGCTTTTAACTATCCTGAAGACCCATTGTTCTTGTTTGATACAAACATAGTAATGGAGTTGGAACTAAAGTTAAGCTATATGATAGATCAACGAGAAGAAGTTATTCACTTCCTCAGGGAAGTTACAGGTAAGCAACCCTCTCGTAAGAAAGCCACTAAAACTCTAGCTTTGGAGTTGATAGCATTAGCTACTAAGTTTATTATTGAAGTTGAAAAATAAGTAGTTGACAAAGGGTATTTAGTTTGCTACTATTTATTTGTAAAGAAGATTAACGCTTTACTAAGAGGATTTAACGTTTAGTTTGGAACAAACTGTTAAATTCCTTTTAAGTAACTTGTTATGTTTATTTTAAACTAATACTAAGGAGAATATTATGGAACTAGTAAAAGTTAATGAAACTTTTATCTTAAAAGAGACTTGTTTCCCGCAAGATATGGCTGTGTGTGGTAAACACTGGGAAGAAGGTAATAAAGTTAGGCTCATCTCACAAAAATGTTACGAAGAAATTCTAGGGCTTCTTCCTCATCTGAAAGTCCTTGAGGAGATTGAAGATAAATACCTAGATCCAGCAAGGGAACAATTCCATCTTGTGACGGGACAGGCTTATCGTTAAAGCGTTTTACATAGCCCCTGAAGTCTTCATCGGAGATGGTAGTCTTGACATGCAGATCCCCGTTGATAAATTCACCCTGCCCCAAAATTATTAGAGGATGAACGGAGATACCCTAGATCACATAATTGCTTGAAGTTGTTTATAAAAGTTTTATCTTCATTGTCATAACCCATATCACCAAGTTTATTGATATCCATAGGGTCGTGGATGAAGCATTTAAGTAATTTAATATCTATATCCATAGTACATCCTTGTGTTGTGTGAGAGTAGAAGAATACCTCTCCTAGCGGAGAGAAACAACTAACGCCTCAATAAGAGGTGAATGAGGTTGGCTTATAATCACGAAGTGATAGCCAACTGTAGTGAATCCTGCTTAATTGACTTGTTAGTTGTTGTATAAACTGACTTTCTTTTAAGTAGTTTAATTTATTTAGGAGGTTGCTTTGAGTCATTCAGATTACTTTTTTCTAGGTTGGTTTTTTGGGATGGGGGTACTTTTCCTACTTCTGGTTTTGTGTAACCTTTCCAAAACTCCGTCCCTACCAAGGTTATTACAAGCATTAAAATCCCGTAAATAGTGGGTTTTAACAACCACTCTTTCCAAGATTTAGTGCCATATTTATTATCAATATCCTCTAGAGTAAGGGATAACAGCGCCAAATGCTCCACACCATCTTTAGTAAGTTTCAATTCTTTCTTGAGTGGTTTATTTGGTTCAATTTCATAAGATTCACCACTTATTAGGTTAGGGCTATTATGAACTAAAGCCTTAGTTTTAAAATCTAACTGAGCAGTGGTGTTAATACTACCGTTATCTATTTCGGCAAGTAATTCTTTAAAGTTAAGGGAGATTAGCAATATACATCCTTGTGTTGTGAGAGTAGAAGAATACCTCTCCTAACGGAGAGAAACAACTAACGCCTCAATAAGAGGTGAATGAGGTTGGCTTATAATCACGAAGTGATAGCCAACTGTAGTGAATCCTGCTTAATTGACTTGTTAGTTGTTTTTTATAGACTGACCTCTTTTAAGCAGGTTAATTTTAATAATTTATTTAGGGGGATTTGATGTTAGTTTCAATTTATTGGGTTGCTGTTGCTTCAGGTCTTGGTTTAATTCTTGGTCGTTACCAAGAAAAGTATATCCAAAGGAAATTACAGCTACAATACCTACAACACATACACCAGAAATGATCGGATGAGAAGTGATTTTACTAATCACTGTAAACTTACTCTCTTGTGGAGGATGTAAGAGTAGTCCACCACTTTCAGTGAGATGTAGGTCTATACATGTCCATGTCGCTTGACCATCAGCGCTTAGGTGTAGCCCACAAGAGTATGAATCAGACGTTATCAAATTAAGGTCACAAAGCTGTTTAAAATTACGAATAAATTGTCGGTCTTGATTGTTAAATCCAAGTTCCGATAGTTTGTTGATATCCATAGGATCGTGTACAAAACATTTAAGTAGTTTGATATCAATATCCATAATACACCCTTGTGTTGTAAGAGTAGAAGAATACCTCTCCTAACGGAGAGAAACAACTAACGCCACATTAAGGGGCAAGCTGTGCTTGTCCTACTTTAATTGTGTATTATATTATAGTTGACACACAAAACCCATTAATGTAATATTCATATTATGTTGGTGGGTTTTATTATTTGAGGGGAATAAAAATGAGAAAAAGAGATAAAATTAAAAGTTATATACCTTACTTAGTGGGAGGTATGTACTTCTTGCTATTGAAGTGGCTCATAGGTGCTATAAATATTAATGCAGAAGAATATATAATATACTTAGTGGCTCTCTGGGGGTTTATCACTGCTTGGAGTGTTGTGGTACTTGAAGAAGTCATTGACCTATTTGATATTAGTATGAATAACGGAAATGAGGAGGAAGAATGAGTAATAACAGGGATTATCTAAATGTAGAAAAATCACATGGGGATTTCATGTGTTACTCAGGCTCAAAGCATCGTTATGCTTCGGATATAGCAGAAGTCTTGCCTATGGAAGATGGCCTCCTTGTTTGTGATATCTTTGCGGGAGGAGGGAGTATTACCACTGCTTTACCTAAGAACTGGCGCGTTGTAGGTAATGATAAAGAGTCTCGTATCATTGAAATACATAAAGATTTCCAAGGTTTATTAGAGGTAAGTAGTATCCATGAGGTTTTTGATTATATTAAAGACTATTGTCATTCTCAGGTAAAGGACAATAAAGACGAAGATGGTTTTGATTTACTAAAGAAAGACTATAACACTAACAAGCACCCTATGGCACTTTATGCCTTAGCTACTTCCAGTAATAGTAACTATATAAGGTTCAACAGTTCAGGTATATTTAACGTTAAGTTTGGCAAGAGATGGCTGAACCCTTCTTTGCAGAAGAAATTATACAATTACTTAGATAGGTCTAGTTCTAGGGATATTGAGTGGGTAAGTAAGGATTTTAGAGAATTAAACTTCAATGAGTTTGATTTAGTTATAGTAGACCCTCCCTACTCATACAACGGTAAATCCACGGCAGTCTATAACGAACAAGGAGGGTGGCAACTACAGGATTTAGTTAATCTACTCACTAAATTAGACAAGTACCATGCTAAAGGTGGGAGATTCATCTTCTTTAATGAAACAGTAACAAAAGGTATAGATAACCTTGTAATTCAAAATTGGGTAAATAAGTATAAAGTTAAGATATTAAAAGATACACTGACAGGTTGTTCTTACCAAAGAACTAAAGATCGTAGTGTGGAAGTGATGACTATAAATTTTTAGGAGAGAAAATGAGTAAAAAATTAGTTTGTGGTATTGGTGTAAATGATGCAGATTATCCTTTAACAGAATGGGAAATTACACAAGAGTATTACTTTAATGGTAAAAGAAAGCGCAAGATGATATGGGTGTGTCCTTATTATAAAAGGTGGAAATCTATGTTAAATAGGTGTTATTCCAGAAAATGTCAAGAGAAAGCCCCTACTTATAAGGGTTGTACTGTTTGTGAAGATTGGTTACTATTTAGCAACTTTAAGAGCTGGATGGGTTCACAAGATTGGGAAGGTAAAGAATTAGATAAAGACATACTAATAC
>Ga0307492_10000204_pt1 | contig 25404 bp, 24 predicted proteins | sample SI3LmetaG_FD_202365 | JGI IMG/M metagenome (GOLD analysis project Ga0307492, IMG submission 202365) | Sea-ice brine microbial communities from Beaufort Sea near Barrow, Alaska, United States - SI3L | ecosystem: Environmental > Aquatic > Marine > Coastal | place: USA: Alaska | collected 2017-05-06 | reverse complement strand
CGCGGCCAGGCGAGCCCTGTTTGTCTCTGAGCCATTTGGACCTAGGCTGTTATTGCCGGTCATAAAATTAGTCCTATGCGAGTCATAGAATATAAGCGGGTCATAGAATATAAACGGGTCATAGAATCAGTGACCCCAAGCCTAAGAAGACCACAAAGCCGACTATATCCGTGACCGTGGTCAGCACCACCGAACCGGACAGTGCCGGGTCCAGCTTGAGTTTAGTGAGCACGATGGGGATTACCACGCCGGACAAAGCCCCAGCACAGATATTCACCAGGATGGCCAGGGCAATCACAACACCAATCATCGGATTGGCAAACCAGAATGAGACGATGATGCCCACTGTGATGGCCCAAATAATGCCATTTAAGCCGCCGACGCTGAGCTCTTTTTTGAGCAGGTCGCGCCGGTTGGACTTAGTGACCTGGCCCAGCGCCAAACCGCGGATGATCAGGGTTAGGGTTTGGCTGCCGGCGATGCCACCCATACTAGCGACGATCGGCATAAGCACCGCCAAGGCGACAATTTCTTGCAGGGTAATGGTAAATAGGCCAATAAACCAGGACGCGGTAAAGGCCGTCAACAGGTTGATACCGAGCCAAAAAGCCCGGTTTTTGGCGCTGGTGACCACCGGTGAAAAGAGATCCTCGTCTTCATCCATACCGGCGCCGGCCATGATCTGACCCTCGTAATACTCGTTAACGATTTCACTCGCGGTACGAATATCCATGCGGCCTAACAGCAAGCCCTGGGCGTCGACCACGGGGAGTGCGGAATAGCCACTTCTCTGCACCCGAAAGGCAGCATCGACGGCCTCGTCGGTCGCCGCTATCATTAAAAACTCATGCGGATCCGGCTCGCTGAGGTCGGTCATCGGCAAGTGATCGGGCGCGCCAATAATATCGCCGATATGCACGGCTCGGGCAAAATGGCCGGCCCGATTGATGAGAAAGACCGCGTCGACATGGTCGGGTATTTCTCGGCGCAACAGGCGCAAGCCATCGCGCACCTTGGCGTTTTGCGGCAAAGTCAGTTGGTTGTGATCGACCCAGTGACCGGCCAACCCATCGGCGTACTTTTGCGCGCCTTCGTAATATTGGCGCTGTTTTGAGTCCATCGCCTGCAGGGCTCGATCGACCAGACGGTTCGGCAGTGAGTCGGCTAACTCGACCAGGTCCTCGGCGTCCATTTCATGGAATAGGGCATCCAGCTCACCGAGCGTCATGGCGTCCAGTAAGGTTTCACGCGGATCACCGCGCATCACCACAAGGATATTGAGGCGGCTGGCCGTCGGAATTTTTGCCCAGCGCTCTAGACGTCTGTCGAGCGGCAACGATTCCAGGATGAGCGCGACGTCATCAAATTCATGATGCACCAGCATCTTGCCAATAAGGATTTCCTGCTCCTGGTTCAGCACATCCATAACGTCTTCAACTGGGGTTGATAATTCATCGGCCAATCAGCGAGCATCCTTGTATCGGGGCAGTTGCAACGCTTGCAGTGCCAACAGCGGAGACCTTAATTATAGGGTTATCCAGGCGGAAAGATATGCGCCTAGGCCTTATCTTTTGCCGCCCAGCACATTTTCAAGGTGATTTGCAGTACGGCTTTAAGCACTGGCTTGCTGAGCTAATAGTTTGTCAGCTGAGCGGCAACGTGTGCCCTGGCGAATAACGCAAAATCACCGTTCAGTCAGGGCGGCGATGCGCACGCTCAGCTGTTTGATGGCGGCCAAGGCGGTCAGAGTCTGGCCTTGGTGGCGCAGATGCGCGAAGGCCTGCGCTTGCCGATCACTGTAAAAGCGCTGCTTAGCCGCCTCCGTGTCGTCCTCCAATAACCAGAGTACTTGGGCATAGTGGGCTAATGCCAGATTGCCCTCATTCATGGCACCGATCGGGAAGTCACAGACAATAGTCAGATCGGCTGATTCGACTAAGGCTTTGGCCTGCTCGATGGCCGGTTGATCGATTGGCGCAAAGGCCGGTACGGCACTGTGCGCCATGCCGGTGGCGGCCCAGAAATCGGTGTCGGAGTCCTGTTCGTGGCCAATCCCGCCGCTGACCCTGACACCGCGCTGCAGTAACCAACGCGCCAATGCCACAGTACTGCCGGCTCCGCCGATCAGATGAATATGCAAGGGCACAGGGCGGGGCGCCTGTTTAATTGGCAACACGGTCACCGTGCCGGTCACCGGATGCTTACTGACCGTAACCTGCTGCTGGTAGAGGGCTGCCATGTTCGCCTGGGTGATAACCTGATCTGGCGTGCCACTGGCGATCAGCCGGCCCTTGTCAATGAGCAGCAGACGGTCACAAAAGACCGCGGCGATATTTAAGTTGTGCAGAGCGACTAGAGCCGTATGCTGCCGATCGCATTGGCGACGCAGCAGATTCATTAGCTGCGCCTCATGGCCAATATCCAGACTTGCGGTGGGCTCATCCAACAGCATCAGAGGCGCCTGCTGCATGAGGATGCGGGCAAACTGGACCAGCTGGTTTTCACCACCGGACAGTTCGGTGAGTTTGCGCTCTAATAAGTGGGTCAGTTCGAGCTGCTCGGCCAGTTCTGTTACGCGCTGGTCAAGTGCACGCTCAGTCGGTAGGTGACCTTGCAGCCGACTGTGGGCCCCGAGGCCGATGATGTCGCGCACCCGAAAAGGCAGTGCCAGGGCAGAATGCTGTGCCATATAGCTGATCCGTCTTGCTCGTTCCCGATGTCCGAGCGCTGCCAAGGGTGTTCCGGACAGTGTAATGCTGCCTTGCGAGGGTTTATGATAGTCGACCAGTAGCTTGAGCAGGGTGCTTTTACCGGCTCCATTGGGGCCGATAATGCCGACCAGTTCCCCCGGCTCCAGGGCAAAGGACAGATCCTCTACGAGCGCTCGATCCTGGCGATAGAAGGAGAGACTCTGTACCGCTAAGCGAGGCGCGGTCACGCCAATTTCCCCTGTCGTTGTAGCCGTACAATGAGGAAGATAAAGTAACTGCCGCCCAGTATCGCGGTGATGATACCGACCTTGATTTCATGAGGGGCAATCAGGATGCGGCCGATCAGATCAGCGGCCAGCACCAGCCAGGCCCCTAGGCAAGCGGACAGGGGCAATAACAGGCGATGATTGGGACCAAACAGGATGCGCACCAGATGCGGTACCATCAGGCCGATAAAACCAATCGGACCGGCAATCGCAATGGCCAGGGCGGTCACCACCGAGCATAGAATCAGGGTCCGGCGTCGGGTTTGTTCAACATCGAGGCCCATGCCGTGGGCATTTTCTTCACCTAAGGAAATTAGATCCAAAGCCGTTGCCAGGCGGATCAGCAGGCTGCCAAAGAGCACTAGAAAGGGTGCGGGCCAGAGCACATGGGGCCACATTCGGCCTTCCAAACCGCCCATGGTCCAAAAAATAAATTGGCTGATCTCATACTGCTCGGCCAGCAACAGGGCCGCAGACGTCGCGCCCGTCAACAGACTCGATAGCGCCAAGCCGGCCAATATAACAAACAGCAGTTGTTGCCCGGTACCGGAGCGTAAAGCCAGGGCATAGATTAGGGCCGCACTCAGCAGAGCGCCGACTATGGCGTAGGCCGGCAGCACTAAAGGATGCAGTAACGCGGTTCCGGTGGTAATGGCCAGCACGGCTCCTAAGCTGCTGCCGGCACTGATGCCCAAGATATCGGGACTGGCCAACGGATTCCGAAATAGGCCTTGCATGGCGGCACCGGCAATGGCCAGGCTACTGCCCGCCAATAGAGCCGCCAGGGCTCGGGGTAAGCGAATGTGCAGCAGAATAGCGCTGGTCCGGGGAAAGAGCTCGCGCGCCGTGTCGACATCGGCCAGTAAGGCATATTTTAGCACGCTCAGCAGCTCAGCCACCGGCAGCGCAACGGCACCCAACGCCAGGTACATCAACAGTAAGAGCGGACCACTGAGCACTAAAGTGACCAACAGGCTGTTGCGGAATATCCGTGTCATCGCCGGGCCGCCTAGGGTAGATCGCGACTGAGGCGGTCGGTGACATAGCGGATCGAGCGGACGATATATTGACTGTAGGTACCCCGCAGTGCACCTGGAATTTGATAAATGCGCTGGTTTTTTACCGCCTTAACGTCGGCCAGGGCGGGATCATTAATCACCTGCTGATAAAAACTATCGGCGCTTGGGTCGACGCCATAGCGACCACTGGGTAGAAAGAGGATGTCCGGGTCGATCTCGACGATCAATTCTTTGGACATGGCCACCTGGCCAAACTCACCCTGCTCATAGGTTGCGGTGCCATTGATCAGCCCCACGGCGTCCAAAATGGCTTGCCAGGTGGTGTTCACGCCACTGGCGGTGCCCCAGCTATTATAGTCCAGAGCGACCCATTGTTGCGCCTCAATGGCCACTTTCTGATCGGCCAGCAGGGCTAGGTCCTGGTGCATGCTGGCTATCAGAGCCGAGGCTTGGTCAGTGCGATTGACCAGTTCGCCCAGCTTGGCAATTTCGGTTTCAATAGCATCTAGGGTAAAGGGCGTGTTGACCAGATATACCGGGATGCCGGCCTGGCGCAATTGGGCGACCTTACTGACCTCGCTCCAGTTGGCCGCAAACACTAGATCGGGGAAATTGTTCAGGATGGGCTCAACATAAAAATCGAGCTGGGCCAGTCCAGCTGGTAATTGATCGGCAATATTGGAGAAATTCGCATCGCTTGCTAGGCTAGTGATACTGCTCAGGCGCTCGCTATCGAGGATGGCTGTTAGAACTTCATCGGTAAAGAGCGTCTTGGAAGATATTTTTTGCGGCTGCCGGTCGAGCGTTAGGGTCTGACCCATGCCATCAACACGGCTAATAGGGTAGAGCGTTTCGGCGTGAATCGGCGCGGCTAAAAATAAAGTGGCGAAAACTACCACTGTCTTCAATGGAAAAGACATCTGAATCTCCTGTATGGCGCGTACAGTATGTATTAGGGGGTGTTTCGTTCACGTCTTCTGGCTGATGACCCAAAAACTGTCAATTACAGTGGCGCGACCGCTGCGGGTTTACACCGCATTCCGTAGGAACGAACGCGAATTTGACAGTGAAAGGTCAGGCAAGTCAACCGGAAATCCGTTCCGCTAGTGGATAGACCCGCCAGCTGTTGACGGATTAATATCCCTACCGCGGTTATGGATAAGAATGAAAGGCCCTGTGATATTATCACACACATAGGACGGCAATAGGGCCTGGCGCCAGGCCGGAATCCGCATCAGTAAAGGACAACCCATGGTAATAGCACCAGCAGCGCGCGCGGTTCAAGAACGACTCATCGAACTGGGTTTGGAAACTCCTATGGTGGAGCAAAAGTTAACACCGGCAGCACAGATAGAAAAAATCGAACAGTTGATGCATCAGGTGATGGGCGTCTTGGCGTTGGATCTCAATGACGACAGCATGGCCGAAACACCGCATCGAATTGCCAAAATGTATGTCAATGAGATATTTTCCGGACTGGACTATGGCCATTTTCCGAAAATAACCCTGATTGAAAATAAGATGTCGGCGACCGAAATGATTCGGATCCGAGATATAGAACTCACCAGCACCTGCGAACACCATTTTGTCACTATCGATGGCAGCGCGGATGTTGCCTATATCCCTGGGACACGGATTATTGGCCTGTCGAAAATAAATCGCATTGTGCGGTTTTTTGCCCAACGGCCTCAGGTGCAAGAACGTCTGAATCAACAGGTGCTGGTTGCCCTGCAAGTCCTACTGGGTACCGAAGATGTGGCCGTGAAGATCAACGCAACCCACTATTGTGTTAAAGCCCGTGGGGTTATGGACAGCCACTCCTCGACCGAAACTCTGTCGCTGGGCGGCCAGTTTTTGGCCGATCGGGATCTGCGCCGGGATTTCGTCCGTTAATCTCCCCGTCTGACCGCCAGGCCTTTCTGGGCCTGGCAACCCAACTGCTATTTACTGCCAGTCATGGTGATGGATACCGAATCGGCAAAACGCAGGGCGTGTGGTTTATCGACCGACACGCTGGCGTAACTGACATCCGGATGTTCATGGGCGATGACCAGTAAGTCCGCCGCCAAGCGTTCCAGTAATTTGAACTGCCCGCCCTCGACCAAGGCGATCATTTTTTTAGTGATCACCTTGTAATTTACCGCATTGTTTTCGCTGTCGGTGGCGCACGCCAGATCCGCCGGATAGTGAATTTCGGCATTGATAATCACATCCTGCTGCTTTTGCACCTCCTCTGGGTTAAAACCTATATAGGTGCGCAGGCGTAGATTCTTGATATTGATGATGGCTGTGGTCATGGCGGTCTCGTTGGTTAAGGTGCTGGTTACGGATAATCCCGAATTAGTTTCGACTGATAGACCGGCCACCGTCTACCTTAATGGCGGTCCCGGTGACAAAGGTGTTGGCCAGCAGATATTGCACGGTTTGGAAAATCGGTTCAAAGCCCGCCTCATGCGGCAATAAACTGTCTTTGAGAACCTGCACTTTGCTAGCAGCGCTGTGGTCGGGTAAAAACTTTAGCGCGCCCGGTTGAATGCTGTTCACTCGCACGGCAGGGGCCAAGCGTTTGGCAAAAGACTTTGAGAGATTCTCCAAGCCGGCTTTGCTGGCACAGTAGAGGGCGTAATCGGCATTCGGGTTTTCGGCATAGATATCGGTCATATGAATGATGTTGCCATTGTCTGAGCGTGCCAGGCTGGCGCCCAACTCGGTGTTGAGCAGAGCCGGCAATTGCATATGGACATGAAATAACTGGCTGAACAGTTGGCTCGCACCGGTATTGACGTCGCTGACAAAGAGCGAGGCATTGTGTATCAGCAGATCAAGCGGCTGATCAGCGAATTGCTGACAAAAGGCCTCCACCTGATCCAACTGGTAATAATCCAGCGTTGCGAGTGTGAGCCGGTCGCAGCTCAACCGATCGAGCTCTGGGCTACTGCTGCGGGTCAATACCGTGACGTGCCAGCCGTCGGCCAAAAGGTGTTCGGTCAGATATAAGCCAAGCCGCCGGCTGCCGCCGGTAATCAGTGCATGTGGCATAGAGCCCCCAAGGGTTAGTGAGTCAAATCATGGTGGGATTGATGTACGAATAAGGCAAGAGATTGGATGGGCACTATCCCGTTCAGCTTGGCTATATCAACATCGGTTGATGTAGTTTAAGCCGTTGAAACCGCTAATTTACAGTGTCACTTGCGAGCGGTATATAAATTCGGCTAAACAGCACAAATGCATTGCGTCGATGTATTTGCCTTGCAAGTACTCACTGGTGAAGTTGGTATGACCATTATACAAGCGTTTCTAAGCAGAGCCCTCAATATTGCGCCCCATCAATTGCTATTCGATACCTTTATCCTGCAGCAGGCCGCGAATCAGGCCCATGTCACTCAAACCCATACGAATTAAACCCATGTCACTCAAACCCATTCGAATTAAACCCATATGACTTAAACCCAGGTCGGCAAAAGATGGTATAGCCTGAAGCGTTGCTGGCTGGTACCGTGGCGTCCCGAATTGGACGACCGCGTTTATGGAAATTACTGTACTGACCGTTAGCCTGTTGTTAGGCACCGGCCTCATCGCCGGTATTATCAATACCTTGGCCGGTGGCGGGTCCAATCTAACACTGCCGGCGCTAATGATAATGGGGTTGCCGGCGGATATGGCCAATGCGACCAATAGGGTCGGGGTGATTATGCATACCCTGGTGACCCTACGCGGCTTTTCTCGACACGGTAAACTGCCGCTGAAAGGAGCCAAGGGTCTGCTTTTACCGGTGTTGCTGGGTGGCCTCCTGGGCTCAGTGTTGGCCTCGTATTTGCCGACAAGCTATCTCAAACCGATCCTGCTGACCACGATGATCAGTATGTCGTTGTTGATGTTATTGCGTCCGGGGGTCGTTTTCCCCTCGCTCCATGAGCAACCCCTAATCCTAGTGCGCTGGAGCAAATCATGGTGGCTGTTGGTGCTCGCAGGAGTCTATGGCGGCTTCGTGCAAGCTGGTGTCGGGTTTGTCCTCATTGCCGTCATCGCGGGTGGACTGCGCTACGACCTCGTGCGCACCAACGCGCTCAAGATTCTCTGCACCGGGGCCTTTACCAGTGTGGCACTGGCGCTGTTTATCTGGCGTGGCCAGGTGGTTTGGGTGCCGGGCCTGATTTTGGCCTCGGCAACCATGGTCGGCGGGCTTATCGGTGTGCGGCTGGCGTTGAATATCAGTCCAAAGGTGATGAAATGGGTGTTGTTTGCAATGACGCTGGTGGTCAGTATCGTTGCACTGATTTAATAGTTATCCTGCACATTCAAGGCTGTTCGAGCCGCAGATGACTTATATCGACCAGCACGGGTGCCGCCTTGTCATTCAAAGTCTCGATCCTGCTACCGACGGGTGCCAGTGTCAGGTTATCGGTATTGACGATATTGTCGGTATTGACGATATTGACGGTATTGACGGTATTGACGGTATTAACGATAGGGGCAGGTGATTCAAAGGAATCGGGAACCAGTAAATTGGCACCGACCGTGGCCATCGTCAATGCGCTGGTATCTATATCGGCCGGTTTAAACGTTGTCGCGACACCCAGATCGGCACCGGCAACGGACAGAATCCAGCTCGGTACTGCCTTGGGTGCTTGTAAGGGCGGTTGGCGCTGTTCGACTAAACCGGGGTCGTTTTCACTCGAACGGTTGCCGTTAAAATCCGGCTCGGCGCTCCCGGCTGGCGTGCCCGGCTGGTTGGCACTGATTACCAATGCAGACGTTGCTGGCTCAGTTGCCGCTATTGGCTGTGGCATAATGGCAGGCTCAGTTGCCGCTATTGGCTGTGGCATAATGGCAGGCTCAGTTGCCGCTATTGGCTGGGGCATAATGGCAGGCTCAGTTGCCGCTATTGGCTGGGGCATAATGGCTGGTTTTGGCGCGGCTACCTGCCTGGGTTTCGCTGCCACGACAGGGTCGTGCGGCCGGACGATCAACTTGCCACCGGCCTTCTTGAAGGCGGTCTGGAATTTTATCGCCGTGGCCTTATCGACCTGTTTCTTGACTAGCAGTTCCTGGCCAGAAAATAGGCTGTTAACATAGACATCGCTGGCATTAAACAGGGTCTGGATCTCTGCTTTAACCAAGTCTAGGTAAAAACCGTCGACCAGGTCACCACCGAAAAATAGGTCGTATTGTTGTTCGGCCATAATCCATCCGCCTTAATGAAGTCACCAGAGTACCGTGTATCTTAGCAGGTTGGGTGAAAGGCTGGTAACCTTCCAGTGACTCGAACAGGGAATTTCTCGTGAATCTTATTTTACTGTTGGCGCTGTTGGTTGGTACTCAAATCGGCCTATCGGATGGCCTGATTCTACCAATTTTGGTAGCTGAACACGGCCAAGGCAGCTTTCTGGCGGTTTATACAGTGCTGAAGCTGTTTTTTATTCTGCCGGTGCTGCAGGCGGAATTGGTTGCCGGGCGCCTCTATCGGGTGACACCCTTTGAATTTTCATTTTTTATCCTCAATAAGACTTGGGCCCGGGTGTTTTTCTCGATTCTGCTAACCGCCGTCATTCTTGTGATGGCCACCAACCTATTCAATACGTCCTGGGCGCTTATGTTCGGCATCGATGGCTTACAAGGTGAGCTGCTAGGGTTAAAGCCGTTGGATCAGAATCTCTACTGGTTTGCACAAAACCAGGATATCCGCCGCATCATGATCTTTGTGGTGGCTCAGGGCCTCCTATTGATCATGCTCGGTGGTCTGGCCTGGCGCGCGATTGCGGCAATCTTTTTGACCGTTGTGCCGATGGTAACGCTGTTTATTGTCCTGTCATTACCTAACATCGGCAGCATGCTCTACGCCATGGCGTGGCCGCCTCTATCCTGGGACGATTTGTTAGTCGCGATGCAACACGCCCTGACTTCATCGATGGCCGGGCTGTTAATCTGGTATGTGGTGGGCACCAATCTATCGGATCGCTTACCGACCGGGCGGGTTATCCTTGCTGTGCAGTCTTTCGATGTGCTGTACGGTATGGCAATGCTGGCCATCTCGTGGCAGTGGCTCAGTGCCTATGGCATTGTCGATCTGGATGTGGGTACCCTATTACGCGCCTTGATCGCCAGTCTGGCCGATACGGCTCAATTGCCTTTCCCGGTCGCCGTTTGGCTGTTTTTTACCGCGCTGGTGGGTATTGTCAGTAGCCTACCACTGCTGCTGTTGGTCACCCAAGAGCGTCATATCCCGGGTCAGCAGTGGTTGTTAATCGGGACGGTTGGGTTGGTCCTGGCCCTGAGTGGTGTATTGGTCTATTCGCACGATCCGGACTCACCACTGATATGGTACGGCAAACCCGTGTATGACTATGTGCAACAGCTCAGTCAGGGCGTTATTATTCCGTTAATTACCGCTGGCATGGCGCTCTGGGTTGGCTGGGTGGTTTGGCCAAACCAAGTGTTGCAGCAGGTCAATCCGCACGGCGGGGTGCGTTATTTCCTCTGGCGCATGGTATTAAAATTTGTCGTGCCGCTAGTGCTTGGGTTAGTATTCGTTCGTGCCGCCGCCAGCCTGATTGCAGTCGATCTTTACCAAGTGTTGGTAGGCTTATGTGCCTTTTTGTTAATTTTTCGCCTCTACAGTTGGGTGAAACAGCGAGCCTTGTTCCCCAGAATATGATTGAAATTCACCGCTCCGCCCTAGTCCTAGTCTCTGCCGAACAACTCTACGACCTGATTACCGATATTGAGCAATATCCTCAATTTCTCGATGGTGTGGTCGCGGCGCGCGTTTTGGAAGCGGGTGCTAGCCATATGTTGGGCGAGTTGACCGTGCGCAAGGCCGGATTCGAACGCACCCTGGTGACCCGCAACACCTTGGTTCGGCCTTGCTCGATTGAGATGAATTTGGCTGCAGGACCTCTGGAAAGTCTCACCGGCCTGTGGCAGATCAAGGCGTTGGGCGTTACCGGCTGTAAAGTAACCTTTGATTTAACCTTTAACGCCGGCCAAGGCCTCAAAGCGACGGCCTTTGCCCTGATGTTTAAACAGATTGCCGACACCATGGTGAGCGCCTTTGTATCCCGCGCACATGGGCTAAAGCCCTAAACCAGCACCGGCCAGGTCGCTAATAGAACGATTAATAGAAAATGCTAACACCAAGAGTGAGTTATGATAAACATCGAAGTGGCCTATGCCACACCTGAACAGCAATTGATAATTCAGATCTCGGTACCTGTGGGTACGGATCTGCGCCGTGCCGTTGTGCTCAGTGGCATCATCAAAGCGTTCCCCGAGCTGAATGTGACCAACGCCCCGCTCGGACTGTTTGGCCGTAGAGTGGCTCAGCCAGAAACCCAAGCCGTCAGTGCAGCTGACCGCATTGAAATATACCGACCCTTGATTATCGATCCCAAACAGGCCCGGTTGAATCGGGCTGCCAAAACCAAGGCCTCCAAGGCTTAAGTGTTACGCGCTAATTCTGTTCACAAGGCTTAAGTGTTACGCGCTAATTCTGTTCAATGTTTGCGACTCGACCGGCAGAGAAGTAGACGGTGAGATTGGAATAACCCGCCTGGGTGCTGTACCTCGGGTATAGCCAACGCAGTTGGGCCTGTTCACCGGTTAACAGCGGACTGCCGAGGATAAAGGCTACCTGCTCAGGCGTTTGGCCCAGAGCCAGTTGATCGATTTGCTCGGGCCGGATGACATTGCCCTGACCGAGTTCTGCCTGGTAAGGCTGCAGCAAACCGCACGCCGACAATACCAAAGCGACGAGGCAAAGTAGTCCAAATTTTGATAGTCTGGCGCGCAATGAATATATCCTTCTGTTCGCGGTAGGTGATAGCGGACATTGTACACATTTATTCGGAGACGAGAAGGTGGCGACGCATAATCAAGAACTGAAAAAAGTGGGCCTAAAGGTCACCCTACCCAGGGTAAAAATCCTCCAGATGTTTGAGGCCAGTGATTGCGGGCACCTCAGTGCGGAGGATATTTACAAGGCACTGCAGGAAACCGGAGAGGACGTTGGCCTGGCGACGGTTTATCGGGTCTTGACCCAGTTTGAGGCGGCCGGCCTGATCACCAAACATAATTTTGATGGCGGCCATGCCATTTACGAGCTGGCGACCGATGACCATCATGATCATATGGTGAATATCAAGACCGGTGAGGTGATTGAATTTGTCGATAGCCTGATCGAGCAACGTCAGCATCAGATTGCGGCCGAGCATGGCGTGACGATTGTGGGCCACAGCCTGGTTCTGTATGTCAAGGAAACTGAATGAATCGCCCATAATGTGAGCGGTGTCACGCTTTAGCGGCGATCCAAGGCCGTTTAGTTGGCCTGGTTCCGGCATTGTTCAGTTTAAAGGTCTAAAATGACAACGACGCACGATTGGGCTACCTACCTTGGGGATAATACAGATGTTTAAGCAATTAACGATTTGGTTAGCGACGCTGATGTTTGCCGGTATCAGTCTGGCAGAGGTCCAGGAAGGCGATGTTTTCCCGGCCTTCAAAATACCCACGCTCGATGGCAAGGTGTTGGATACCGCCCAATTGAAAGGCCGTGTGGTCTATGTCGATTTCTGGGCCAGCTGGTGTACCACCTGTAAAGAGTCCTTCCCGATCCTCAGCGAACTGAACACCGAGCTGCAGGGCAATAATATATTTTTCCTCGGTATTAATACCGATGAAGACGTAAAGCTGGCTAAGAAATTTTTGCTCAAGACACCGGTTAACTTTCTGAATGTGTCCGACCGGACCCAAAAAATCGTCGAGTTCTTCCGGCCCACGGGTTTCCCGACCGCCTATATAGTGGGCAAGGACGGTATCGTTCACAGCGTGAAGGCCGGTTTTGCCGGCAAGGCAAAAACCAAGGCGCTGTTGTTGGCGTTGGCGGCCGAATAGCGGCAACGCCAGTCAACTCGCCTTGGCAAAGAGGTATTCAGGTATCCGTTGTCAGGCTGTACCGACACAGTCAGATAAGGGCCCGCCACGCGGGCTTTTTTATGCTTGCTTCGCGTGCAAGGGCCGGTCCTAGTGGGCGTGTAAATGGCTGCGCAGCATTTCTTCAGCATGGGCCCGGGTTTGGGCGGTGATATCGATACCGCCTAGCATTCGGGCGATTTCATCGATGCGCTGATCGGCCTGCAGTTGGTGGATATGGGTGCTGGTGGTTTTCGGTCCCTGAACCTTCTGTACAATACAGTGATTATGCCCAAGCGAGGCAACCTGTGGTAAGTGGGTTACACAGATTACCTGGCCACGAGCACCAACGGAGCGCAGCATATGACCGACTATTTCGGCCGTGGCGCCACTGATACCAACATCGACCTCATCAAAGACCAGTGTTGGAATGGTCGAATGTTCGGCACAAACCACTTGAATGGCCAGGGACACGCGCGACAGTTCCCCGCCCGATGCGACCTTGGTGAGTGCTTGCAAGGGCTGGCCTGGATTTAGGCTGATCAGATACTCAACCTGATCGAGACCGGCAGCCGAGGCGCGACCTTCGGGGTTGAACTGGAGGTGGAACTTAGCGCCGGGCATGGCCAGCTGATTGAGCTTCTCGACGACCTCAGCAGCAAAGGTACAGGCTTGCTTTTTGCGTTGTCTCGACAGTTTGGTGGCCAGCTTCATATAGATCGCTTTGCATCGCTCGACATCGTCGCCCAGGCTGATCAGTAGTTCGTCATCGTTTTTCAGTTCGTCCAGTTCAGCCAATAGACTGTGCTGATGACCGACCAATTCGGGGGAATGAATGCGATGTTTACGGGCCAGCTCATGGATCTGATTGAGTCGATCTTCGATCTGGAAGCGGGTTTCGTCATCGACTACAAAGCTGTCTATATAGTGGTTCAGATCATGGCTGCTTTCCTCGATTTGAATTAGGGCGCTGTCGAGTAGGCCCAGGGCATTGCTCAGGTGAGTTGAGCTATCGTCTAGACCCTGCAGCAGATGCAAGGCGCTTTTTAATTCACTGGTCAGGTCAACATCGGCTTCGTTGCTGAGCTTGGCGAGTGCGCTATGGGCACCGGCTAACAGCAAGGCGCTCTTATCGATGCGTTTAAAATCGGCTTCGAGTTGCTCGACTTCGCCGACCTGTAAATTCAATCGCTCCAGTTCGTCGCATTGGTATTGCAACAATTGCAAACGGGCGTTCTTTTCTTCGGTGTTCTGCACCAACTGCTTGAGCTTTCGATCGAGACCCTGCCAACTGATCCAAGCGTTCTTTACCTGGCTTTGTTGCGACCCGAGGCCGGCATATTCGTCGAGCATGCGCAGATGGGTATCGGTGCGCATCAGCGATTGATGCGCATGTTGGCTGTGAATGTCGATCAGCAGCTCGCCGAGCGTCTTTAATTCGGCCAATGGCACCGGTTGGCCGTTAATAAAGGCCCGTGAGCGGCCGTCACTGGACACGATACGGCGCAAAATGCACTCAAGGCCATTGTCGAGATCGCGTTCGAGCAGCCATTTGGTTGCCAGTGGGATGCGTTCGATACTGAAGGTCGCAACCACTTCGGCGCGTTTTTCACCATGGCGCACTATGTTGCTCTCGGCCCGGTCACCCAGGGCTAGGTTCAGACTGTTCATCAGTATCGATTTGCCGGCACCGGTTTCGCCCGAGATCGATGTCATTCCGGGCTGCCAATCGATGTCGATATTATCGGCTATGGCGATATTTCGGATCAATAGATGCTGCAACATGATGAGTTTCTCAATGTTAATAACCTGTACGTTTATACAGTTAAGCTGGTTATCGATCAAGTATATTTGTTGATTGGAGCAAAAAAAAGCGCTCGAAGGGAATGTTTAACGCAGTTTTATTAGTTTGGAGGCGTAATAGCCCCTTGAAAAGAAAGGGTAAACCCCAATTAAATCGGCCAACAGGTAAGTTCAGTTAAGTGGATAGGGTAAGCAATGACCAGTGAAGACAAGTCAGTTGAAGAAAAGCCAGTAAATGAGCCCGTCAGTTCGGTCGACGTAACGGTTGAAGACCTAATTGCCAATGCGACCGGAGCGCCGACTGATGTGACGGCGCAATTAGCTGCGGCGCGTGAAGAAGCCAACAAAATGCGCGACCAATATCTACGCTCGGAGGCCGAAATGGCCAATCTACGCCGCCGGGTCGAAAAAGACGTTGAAAATGCGCACAAGTACGGCCAGGAAAAATTGTCCCGCGAGCTATTGGCGGTCGCCGATAATTTGGAACGCGCGGTGCTGTCCAGTGAAAGTGAAACTGCCGATCTGGTCTCGCTCAAAGAAGGCGTCGATCTGACGCTAAAGGGCCTGCAAGATCTCTTCGCGAAGTTTCATATTGAAGCTATTCACCCGGAAGGCAACCCGTTTGACCCGCAACTGCATCAAGCCATGGCGATGGTCGAAAACGAGAATGTCGAGCCAAATTCAGTGATCGCGGTGATGCAAAAGGGCTATCTGCTCAATGGCCGGCTTATTCGCCCGGCCATGGTGATGGTCAGCAAGGGCGGCAGTGCTGCTACTAATACGATTGATGAAACAGCCTGATTTACCCACCATCAGGACTTGAAATATATTTGATTGCTCACATATTGTTGGGCACGCAAGAGCGAACTTTTACGGAGTAAATTAGTATGGGCAAGATCATCGGTATTGACTTGGGCACGACCAACTCGTGTGTATCGGTCCTGGAAGGCGGCAAGCCTAAGGTTATCGAGAATTCGGAAGGCGATCGTACCACGCCGTCGATTGTTGCATACACAGACGACGATGAAATACTCGTCGGCCAGTCTGCTAAGCGCCAAGCGGTAACCAACCCGGCCAACACCGTTTACGCGGTAAAGCGTTTAATCGGCCGTCGCTTTGAAGATGATGTCGTGCAAAAAGACATCGCCATGGTGCCTTACAAAATCGATAAGGCCGATAATGGCGACGCCTGGGTTGAAGTCAAGGGTGATAAAAAAGCACCGCCACAGATTTCCGCCGAAATTTTAAAGAAGATGAAGAAAACGGCTGAAGACTATCTGGGCGAGTCCGTTACCGACGCGGTTATTACCGTACCGGCTTATTTCAACGATGCCCAGCGTCAGGCGACCAAAGATGCTGGCCGTATCGCCGGGTTGGATGTAAAGCGCATTATTAACGAGCCGACTGCTGCTGCACTGGCCTATGGTATGGACAAGCGTCGCGGTGACAGCGTTATTGCGGTCTATGACCTCGGTGGCGGTACCTTCGATATTTCCATTATCGAAATCGCCGAAGTCGATGGTGAGCACCAGTTTGAAGTATTGGCCACGAACGGCGATACCTTCCTCGGTGGCGAAGATTTCGACATGCGTATGATCAACTACCTGGCCGAAACTTTTAAGAAAGAGTCGGGTATCGATCTCAAGGGCGACGCCCTGGCGATGCAACGTTTGAAAGAAGCTGGCGAAAAGGCCAAGGTTGAACTGTCCTCTGCCGCGCAGACCGACGTTAACCTGCCGTATATCACTGCTGATGCCAGTGGCCCGAAACATTTAAATGTTAAGGTGACGCGCGCCAAATTGGAATCACTGGTCGAAGACCTGATTGAACGCTCTTTAGAGCCGGTCCGTATCGCCTTGAAAGATGCCGATCACGATATTTCCGACATCGATGAGGTCATCCTAGTCGGTGGCCAAACGCGTATGCCGATGGTCCAGGCCAAGGTTGCCGAATTCTTTGGTAAAGAGCCGCGTAAAGATGTGAACCCAGATGAAGCCGTTGCCGTTGGCGCAGCCATTCAAGGCGCCGTGTTGTCGGGCGAAGTGAAAGACGTGCTGTTACTCGACGTGACGCCGCTGACCCTGGGTATTGAAACCATGGGTGGCGTGTTGACCCCTCTGATTGACAAAAACACCACCATCCCGACCAAGAAAAGCCAGACTTTTTCCACTGCGGACGACAACCAGGCCGCCGTGACCATTCACGTCCTGCAGGGTGAGCGCAAGATGGCCGGTCAGAATAAATCACTGGGTCGTTTTGACTTGGCAGATATTCCGCCGTCACCGCGTGGCGTGCCGCAGATTGAAGTCAGCTTTGACCTGGACGCCAACGGCATTCTCAATGTCTCGGCCAAGGACAAGGGTACCGGTAAACAGCAATCGATTATCATCAAGGCGAACTCCGGTCTGTCTGATGAAGAAATCGATCAGATGATTAAAGACGCTGAAGCCAATGCCGAAGAAGATCTCAAGTTTGAGCAACTGGCTCAGGCGCGCAATACCGCCGATGGCCTAGTCCATGCCACGCGTAAGTCACTGAAAGAGAACGGTGATAAGGCTACGGATGAAGAGAAAACAAGTATCGAAGCTGCCTGTGTCGCCGTGGAAGCCGCGATTAAAGATGAAGACAAGGAAGCCATCGACAAGGCCGTAGAAGCGCTCAGCGAAACCTCTTCTGCTTTCTCACAGAAGATCTATGCGGACGCCGCGCAAGAAGCCAGTGCTGCGCCTGAGGCTGATGCCGAGCCATCCGCCGAGAGTGCTGATGATGCCGTGGACGCTGAGTTTGAAGAAGTTAAAGATAAGTAAGTGATCTCCCGAAAACCGGCCGATCGGGTGCAAGGTCTAGTGTGCCCCTAGGTTGAAATAGGATGGTTAAATCGCGGGTCATCGACCCGCGATTTTGTATTGAGTAAGGCAATCAACATTATGGCACAGCGCGATTATTACGAAATTCTGGGTGTCGCCAAGGGTACCGACGACAAGGAAGTCAAAAAGGCTTATCGCCGTATGGCGATGAAGTTTCATCCCGATCGAAACCCGGACGACACAGAATCTGAAGCCAAATTTAAAGAGATTAATGAGGCTTACGAAGTTCTATCGGATAGCCAAAAACGTCAGGCCTACGACCAGTTCGGCCATGCCGGTGTAAACGGTCAGGGCGGGCAGGGCGGTCAGGGTGCCGGCGGGTTCAGCGATATCTTTGGCGATGTCTTTGGCGATATTTTCGGCGGCAGTGGCGGTCGGGGACGTTCGTCGGTGCAGCGCGGCTCAGACCTAAAGTACAATATGGAATTGACCCTCGAAGAGGCCGTGCGCGGCATCGAAAAGACCATTCGTATTCCGTCTTTGGTCAATTGCGGTATCTGTGCCGGGTCTGGTGCTAAGAAAGGCACCACACCGATCAACTGTTCGACCTGCGGTGGCTCAGGCCAGGTGCGCATGCAACAGGGCTTCTTCGCGGTGCAGCAGACCTGCCCAGCCTGTTCAGGTGCCGGTAAGATCATCAAGGACCCCTGTGGCGGCTGTTACGGTCGCGGCGTCAAAGAAGAGACCAAAACCCTCAACGTCAAGGTACCACCGGGTGTGGATACCGGTGATCGCATTCGACTGTCGGGTGAAGGAGAAGCTGGACGACAGGGCGGGCCGGCCGGCGATCTCTATGTTGAGGTGCATGTTAAACAGCATGAAATTTTTGAGCGCGACGGTGCCAATCTCTACTGTGAAGTACCGATCAGCATGACCGAGGCGGCGCTAGGCGGAGAATTGGAAGTGCCCACACTGGAAGGCCGGGTTAAACTGAAAATTCCCCATGAGACCCAGACCGGCAAACTGTTCCGTTTGCGTGGTAAGGGCGTTAAGCCGGTTCGAGGCCAGTCCATCGGCGATCTGATGTGCCGTGTGGTCATCGAGACACCGGTCAACCTAACGGCTCGGCAAAAAGAATTGCTGGTCGAGCTGCAAGCCAGCATCGAAGGTAAGAAACACTCACCGCGCAGCAAGGGCTGGTTTGATGGCGTGAAGCGGTTTTTCGACGAGGTCTAGGCCCGTCAGTGCAATACAAGCAGGACCTCTAGTGTACAAGGAGGTTGGTAAAAGAGTGTACAAGGAGGTTGGTAAAAGGCCCAGCAGAGCAGTAACGGCTCTGTTAGGCCTTTTTTTGTTGGGCCGGATAGTCTCCTATACTGCGCCCGTTAGCTAACGAGAGAGCCACAGATGCAAAAAATCATCATCACCGGAGCCGATGGCCGGATGGGTCGAGCCCTGTTAAGTGCCGTTCTGGATAACCCGCAATTGGTCCTAGTCGGGGCCCTGGTAAAGGCCGATTCCAGTCTGATCGGTGCCGACGTCGGCGAACTGATCGGCCAAGGGCGCCTCGGCATCGCCCTGAGCAGCGATTTGCACGCTTTGCTGGGGCCGGACACCACCCTGATCGACTTCACGGCACCACAGGCCACTCTGTCGCATTTAGCGGCCGCGGCCCAATACCAGGCCAGTATGGTGATTGGCACTACCGGTTTTGACGCCGAGCAACTGATCACCCTGGCGGCCTATAGCGATCGACTGGCGATGGTCTATGCCGGCAACTATTCGGTGGGCGTTAACCTGTCGCTGCAGTTGTTGCGCCTTGCGGCGCGCGTGATGGGGCCGGACAGCGATATTGAAATTGTCGAAGCGCATCACCGCCATAAGGTCGATGCGCCCAGCGGCACTGCACTGATGATGGGCGAGGCCGTAGCCGATGCCCTGGGTCAACCCCTGAGCGAGTTGGCGGTAACCGACCGCGCCGGCAAAGTTGGTGCCCGAGCCCCAGGCAGCATTGGCTTCGCGTCGCTGCGCGGGGGCGATATAGTGGGCGAGCACACAGTGCTTTTTGCCGCCGAGGGTGAGCGCTTGGAAATTAGCCACAAAGCCAGCAGTCGGCAAACCTTTGCCCGTGGTGCATTGAAGGCGGCGCAATGGCTGGCCGAAAAACAGACGCCGGGTCTTTTTAATATGGAAGATGTATTGGGTTTTCGCTAAGGGCCTCAGAATCCAGGTTTTGCTGCGCGTCTGGTCAAGTCGTGCCGCTCTGCCGTCAGCACATCAGGGTAATTCTGGTGCTTGTTTAACCACAAAGGCCTAAATAGATCAATGTAAGGCCGTTTTTCTGAGGCTGTACCCCCTCGGCGAGATGAAACGGCATTGGCGACAGCCGCATAAGGGATCGCCATTGGTTCAAAATGGCAACTCAGTTGAGTTGACTTCTGTCAAGCAGGAATCCGTTTGGGCTGCAAATGCTTAAAAACAGGACCTTAGGGCGAAAAAAGGGGTTGACCGGGCCGGGCCGCTCTGGTTCTATAGGCGTCGATGGTTGTACGGTCTACCGGACAACCCTGGAATAAACCCAAATGATAAGAATTCTGTTACCTAGCCGATGCGAATCGCCTATTTTAATACAGATGACATGATTGTCGGCTAGGTTTGTCACAGTAACGTTTTGACACCGCATATATTTTGAGATATCTGTATGCAGGGCTAACGATAACGATAACAAGGACAAGTAATTCATTCCGAATTGCAAATCCTATCAAGTATTCTGGTCATCAAACCAGTATTGATAATAAAAATAGGGGAATCTAATGAAGGCTATTTTTGCAGTCACCGCTCTCGCTGCTGCTATCTCTGGTCAAGCACTTGCTGCTGATACAGAAACAACAACAACGTTCAGTGGGGCTCTAAACGCTCAGTTTATCTATAACATGGCTGGTGCAACTGAAGACGGTACCGCTCTTGACTCTACTTTTGACGTTGATTTAGACGATGAAGAAGACGATACAGATGGGTTGTACGGCCTAACAATGGAGATGGCTGTAACTAACGGACCATTCTCTGGCTCAGTTGGTATCGAATTGGACGAAGAGGGTGGCGCTACAGCTACTGTCGGCGACCTAGTCGTTACGGATGGCAAGCTGTCTTTTGGACAGGTTGGTGAAATAACGTCGACTGATGAATACATCGATGCTTCCGTTGAGATGGCCGGTGGCGATGATGTTGAAGATGCAATTGGCTTCCGCTACGCAGCGGCAGAAGGTTTCACTGTACAGCTTGGTGGTTATGAATCTGCTAATGTTAGCACTGCTACAACTGCTGCTAATCAAACCTCGGTTGTCGGTTCTGCACAATACAAAGGTGCCGCAGGCGCACTGGCCTATGTTGTTGAAGGTCAAATGGCGATGAGCGCATTGGGTGCTGAGAACGACCTCGACCCGCGTACGTTCATCGGTGCTGGTGTAACTTACAGCACTGATATGATGACCGTTATGGCTGCTGTCAACATGACTAGCGACACTGCCGGTGTTTCCGATACTGATTATGCTGTTGATGCGACGACTACAGTTGCCGGCGCAACTCTGAGTGCGGGTTATTTAGAGCGTAGTAGTGAAACTGACGATGATGAAGAGCTGTTTGTTGGCGCTGCATACGCTATGGATGCGATTTCACTGTCTGCTGGTTACCTGTTAACTACAGCTGAAGAAGCTGGTGATGAAGTCACTGCTGGCCTAGGCTATGCTGCTGGCGCGATGTCTTATTCTGCAGACATCACGCTTGCAAACTTTGATGCCGCTACTGCTGATGCAGTCCTCATCGAACTAGGCGTTTCTACTGTTAGTGCAGCTGGCGTAACTTACTACGGTGAGTTCGAGATGCAAGCTGAAGGCGATACAGGCGCTATTACTACCGCTGAGACGAGCAAGCTAACTGTTGGTGGTAAGTACTCGTTCTAATTTCAGCCTTGGCTGAACGTTAACGAATAGAGCCAACCTTCGGGTTGGTTTTTTTTATGGGTGGGGGTTTAGTGGCGCCGGCCAGCAGCCTGTCGCGGTCTATAGGCCGTTCATCAGGGCGCCTCGCCAAGCCAAGTCCCATGCAAAAAAAACGCCTCGTACGAGGCGTTTTTAGTTTTCATTTCTGTCCCGGTTTCCGTTATCAGGCTACATCACGCTTGGATTTAGTCGTGACTGTTGCCAACTTAGCCTCAGTGATATCAGCGACCTTCTTCTGTTTCTCATACAAAAAGCGCAATACCTCTGATCGATAACGATTGTAGATTGGGTCATCGGCCAGTGCCAAACGACTTCGCGGTCGCTCCAAGTCAACGTTTAAAATCTCGCCCACCGTCGCTGCCGGGCCGTTGGTCATCATCACAATACGGTCGGACAGCAGTACCGCCTCATCGACATCGTGGGTGATCATAATCACCGTATTGCCCAGTTGCGCCTGGATCTCCATCAGTGAATCCTGTAGGTGGGCGCGGGTTAGGGCATCCAAGGCGCCAAAGGGCTCGTCCATGAGCAGTACTTGTGGTTGCATGGCCAGGGCGCGGGCAATGCCAACACGTTGCTTCATGCCGCCGGAGAGTTCGCCTGGACGTTTGTGTACCGCATGGGTCATATGCACCAGGGCCAGGTTGTGTTCAATCCAGTCTTTCTTCTCGGTCTTGGACATAGTACGAGTAAAGACCTGATTTACCGCCAGTTCAACGTTTTGATAGGCCGTGAGCCAAGGCAGCAGGCTGTGGTTCTGAAACACCACCGCGCGCTCTGGACCCGGTTCATTGACCTCTCGGTTATCCAATAGAGCGGCACCCGTGCTGGCCTGATAGAGGCCGGCGACAATGTTGAGTACAGTCGACTTGCCACAACCGGAGTGACCAATCAGGGAGATAAACTCGCCCTGGGCAATTTTCAAGTTAACATTATCCAGGGCGCAGAAGCTGCCCGTTTGGGTCGGGAACTCCATGCCAATGGCCGATAATTCCAAATGAGGTTTAGACATAACAAAATTCACCTTGTGGGCGCCCTGCTGCCGGCGCCGAAGTTAACAAATAAGCCATGCGCGCCCATTAGCGCACCTGACTGTTCTTATCCCAATTCACCCGGTGCTGAATCAGCAGCATAATGCGATCTAGACAGTAGCCGACGAAGCCAATGGTCAACACGGCGACGATGATGCGGGCGAGGGAATTAGAGCTGCCATTTTGGAACTCATCCCAGACAAACTTGCCCAGACCAGGATTCTGCGCCAGCATTTCGGCGGCAATCAGGACCATCCAAGCGGTGCCCATCGACAGTCGTAAGCCGGTAAACATCATCGGGATTGATGCGGGTAGGACAATTTTGCGAATATGGGTCCAGGTGGACAGGCGCAGGACCTTGCTGACGTTGAGCAGGTCCGGTTCGATATTGGCGACACCCACGGCGGTATTGAGCAGCGTCGGCCAGAGTGAGCAGAGGCTGACGGTAATTAATGAGGTAATAAAGGATTTCTGGAAATAGGGATCGTCCGACACATAGACGGCGCTGACCACCATGGTGACCAGCGGCAGCCAGGCCAGGGGTGAGACTGGTTTTAGAATCTGTACGATCGGATTCAGGCTTTGGTTGAGCCGTTGCGACAGGCCCATAAAGATACCCAGTGGAATAGCAATCGCGCTGGCCAGGACGAAGCCGGCAATCACCGTAACCAGGCTGGTGCCGATCTGATCGATGAAGGTCGGTTTGCCGGTATAGGGCCGAACCTTGGCATCATAGCCGGGGTCGGTGACCAGCCGGGCGGCATTGCGGTCGCTTTGGCGCTGGTAAAAACCAACCTCTTTTGCGCGTTCCTGCTGGTGTTCTGCGATCAGGGTCTTGGCCTGGTCGAATACCTGGCCGGGCCCGGGAAAGGCCCCGAGCGACGTATCGATCCGCGGCGCCGTTGCACTCCAGAGCAAGAGAAACAGGCTTATTCCCAGCATGGGTAAAAACAAAGCCAATGCAAAGGCTAGATTCAGGGTCGGCAACGGCACTTTAAGCCGACTAAAGGTATTGAGCTTGGCTTGACTGGTCATGATCGTCGACCTCGTGGCAGTGTAATAGTGCCCAGTATTAGACTGGGCAAATAGCGGTGTAGCCAGGTGTTGTGTCGCTCGGCTTGGGCCGTTATTGAACTGACCCAGACCGAGCGCAATGCTCACAACCGATTGGCGCTAGAGGATCTCGTCTTTTAAACCAATACTGAACTTGTTCAGATAATCATTCGGCAATTGACCGTCATAGCCGATGCCATCGATAAAACCCTCTTGCAGGGGTTTGAAGCCGGACTCCGTGGCAAAGCTTGGGAACTGGTCCGCACTGATTACGCCCTCATCGATTAGGGCTTGGGCGGCCAGACGGTAGAGATCTGGACGGTAGACTTGAGCGGCAACTTCTTTGTACCAGGCATCGCTCTGTGGCTCGGCAATTTGCCCCCAGCGACGCATCTGGGTCAGGTACCAGATGGCATCCGAATAGTAGGGATAGGTGGCGTTGTAGCGGAAGAAAACATTGAAGTCCGGTACCGCGCGCTGGTCACCCTTTTCGTATTCAAAGGTGCCGGTCATGGAGTTGGCAATCACCTCATAGTCCGCCCCGACATAGTTGGGTTTGGCCAGGATCCTAACCGCTTCGGGTCGATTGGCGTTGTTGTCGGCATCGAGCCACTGCGCAGCGCGAATCAGGGCCTTAACCAGACGCGTAGTGGTATTGGGGTTTTCTTCGGCAAAGGCCTTGGTGATCCCGAAGACCTTCTCGGGGTTGTTTTTCCAGATCTCATAATCGGTGATCACCGGTACGCCGATGCCTTTAAATACCGCCTGTTGGTTCCACGGTTCGCCCACACAGTAACCGTCGATGGTGCCGGCTTCCATGGTTGCGGGCATTTGCGGTGGCGGGGTGACGCTAAGCAGCACCTCGGCCATAATCTGTCCACTGGTATCGCCTTTGTGGGGCGCATAATAGCCCGGGTGAATGCCACCGGATGCCAACCAATAGCGCAGTTCATAGTTGTGCGTCGAGACCGGGAAAACCATACCCATCTTGAAGGCTTTGCCCTGATTGGCATAGGCTTCCAGCACCGGTCTCAAGGTGTCTGCCTTGATTGGATGAACGGGCTTGCCGTCTTGGTAGGGTACATTTTTCTTCATCTGCGCCCAGACGCTGTTGGACACGGTAATACCGTTGCCGTTCAGGTCCATGGAAAAGGGGGTGATAATGTCGGCCTGGGTGCCGTAGCCGATGGTCGCCGCCAGCGGTTGGCCGGCCAGCATATGGGCGCCATCGAGTTCACCGGTGATCACCCGATCGAGTAGGACTTTCCAGTTGGCTTGAGCTTCCAGGGTGACATAGAGGCCCTCGTCTTCAAAATAGCCCTTTTCATAGGCGACAGCCAACGGTGCCATATCGGTGAGTTTGATAAAGCCAAACTTGAGTTCTTCTTTTTCCGGCCAACCGACATCGGCGCTGGCCAGGGGCGCCCAATAGCTGGCAATCAGGATGCCCACAATCGTACTGATCGAGGTGGCGTTTTTGCTGAATCTTATCGACATAACCGTCTCCATTGCTTTCGCTGGTGCAAAAAAAAACGCATACCGGTTTAGGGCATGCGTCATTGCAAGTGTATTGGCAAAAAAATCGTTTAAGCAGGTAACCCGTTACGAGTTGAGCTGGACCCTCATTGGTCATTCAATTGTCTAGACCCTCGAGAGCGGTCTAATCCCTGCTCGCTAAATCTCTAAATCTCTAAATCTCTAAATCTCTAAATCTCTAAATCTCTAAATCTCTATAGCGATTGTTGTGCCAACTGTAGCAAAGGCATGCATATGCTGGGCTATAGGTCCGCAGTGTGGCTTGCTGGGGCG
>Ga0307492_10000203_pt1 | contig 25547 bp, 20 predicted proteins | sample SI3LmetaG_FD_202365 | JGI IMG/M metagenome (GOLD analysis project Ga0307492, IMG submission 202365) | Sea-ice brine microbial communities from Beaufort Sea near Barrow, Alaska, United States - SI3L | ecosystem: Environmental > Aquatic > Marine > Coastal | place: USA: Alaska | collected 2017-05-06 | reverse complement strand
GCTCTGTCTAGCCTGAATATCTTAGATCCTCTGGGTGGCCAACCGGCTCGCACCCTGAAGTCGCTTTGCTGAGGAGGCGTACCGTGAAGGCACTCGAAAAAATCCAGGGCAACGATCTGATGCAAGGGGCCTTGAAGTTGGTGTTCACCCACCGTTATGGCAAAACCCTGCTGCTGCGCGACTTTAATGCCGCCATTATCGTCACTCTAATGCTGATCCCGCAAAGCCTGGCCTACGCGCTGGTCGCCGGTCTGCCGCCCGAGGCGGGCCTCTATGCCTCTATTCTACCGCTGATTGCCTATGCCCTGTTCGGCACCAGTGCCGCCCTGGCGGTAGGGCCCGTCGCGATTGTTAGCCTGCTCACGGCTAACACCCTGATGCCAATGGCCGAACTGGGCTCGCCCGAATACGTACAATTGGCACTGTTATTGGCCACTCTAGTGGGGTTCTTCTATCTGATCATGGGCGTGTTCCGGCTCGGCTTTATTACCCAGTTGCTCAGTTACCCAGTGATGAAGGGCTTTATCACAGCATCCTCTGTGTTGATTATCGTCGGTCAGATCAAACCGTTGACCGGCATTTCGATGGTGCGGGGCAATCTCTTCGAGCGACTGCATTCGATCGACTTCTCAACTTTCCATCACCTGTCCGCGCTGATCGGTGGCCTGGCCATGGTAATTCTATTTTGGGCCCGCAGTCAGGCCGGTGCTCGCCTGTTCCACCAGCTGTTTGGCAGCTATGCAGCGACTCTGCGCCGACTCCTGCCAATGTTACTTATCATCGTTGCGGCCCTGATTAGCGCCGCACTGGGTCTGCAGGAGCAAGGCTTAGCGACCGTCGGCAAACTGCCCCAGGGGCTACCCTCACTCGCGCTACCGATCTTTGACGTGTCGCTGATCGCCCAACTGGCGTTGCCGGCCTTTATCATCACTATGATTGGCATGGCCGAGTCCATCGCGGTGGCCCAGACCCTGGGCGCGGTAAAACGCCAGCGGGTCAATCCCAATCGTGAACTGGTGGGCCTGGGCGCGGCCAATATTGCCGCCGGTTTCAGTGGTGGCTTCCCAGTCACCGGCGGTATGGCCCGTTCGGTAGTCAATGCCGATGCCGGTGCCGAAACCCCGCTGGCTGGCGCCATGACCGCTATCTTATTGAGCCTGGGCATTCTGTTCTTAACCCCCTGGTTGTCCTATATCCCCATTCCCGTCCTCGCGGCGACCATCATTGTGGCGGTCAGTCAGCTATTGGCATTCCCATCGATGCTTAAGCTGTTGGGCATGAACCGCGTAGATGGTTTGATCAGTTGGTTAACCGCGGCATTGGTGCTGTTTTGGGAAGTCGAAGCCGGTCTGTTGGTCGGGGTTGCGGCATCTATTGTCTGGCTCTTGGCTAACCACCGTAAACCTTACCTGGCTGAGCTGGGGCTGATCCCCAACACCGAACGATTCAAGAATATCAACCATGCCCAGACCGAGACCCTTGAACACTGCCTGCTGTTGCGCATCGATGAGAGTATTACCTTTATCAATGCCAGCGTCCTGGAACAGTCCCTGCTGGCTAAGGTGGCCGAGCATGAGGCCTTGAATCATCTGATCATCGTAGCCTCCGGCGTCCACACGATAGACGCCACCGGTGCCCATATGCTGACGCGTTTCAGTCAGGAGATGGCCACGGCCGGACTGAGCCTCTATCTGACCGATGTTAAAGTGCCGCTGGCCAAACAGTTGGCTAATTTTAAGCTGTTTGCCGATAGCCCGGACCGTCTCTGCTACTCTACCATCGACCTGTATCGCAAATTGGCAGCCGAACAGCAGGATTAGTACTGCTCAATAGCGCCCATTAGACACCTCTGTCGCTATATTTTGTTCTCTTTCAAGGACCTCTCTTTGCGCGACAGCCAATCTCTATGGGGGCTACCAACCGATTTGTCCGTTGCCGACGGCGCCGACCGTCAAATATACACAACATTAGATTGCATAATGTTTGAAATACGGTTCACTTCGCGGCAGTATGGGGTGAGCTAGCCTAACAAGATCCATCAAAAAAATAATAATGACACACTCGATACGCATCACCTAGTTTCACTGACCAAGGGTATCCCAATGCTAAAGACTGAAGTTTCCAAACTGATTGCCACAACGGCCCTAGTCGGGGTTGCCTGTTTAAACACTCAGGCCATCGCCGCCGGGAACGTTAATTTTTACAACTGGTCCGATTATATCGCCGAAGATACCTTACCGCAGTTCACCGAACAAACGGGTATCAGCGTCCGCTATGACGTATTCGATAGCAACGAAGTGCTCGAAGCCAAGTTACTGGCCGGGTCGTCTGGCTATGACGTGGTCGTGCCCTCTGCCTCCTTTATGGGCAAGCAGATAATCGCCGGTGCCTTCCAGAAACTGGATCGCTCAAAATTGCCGAACTGGAAAAACCTCAACCCGGTAATTATGAAAGTGATTGAAACGGTCGATCCCGGTAACCAATATTCAGTGCCCTACCTTTGGGGTACCACGGGTATCGGTTATAACACCGAAAAGGTACGAGAAATATTAGGCGATGACGCGCCGGTAGACTCTTGGGATCTGGTCCTGAAGCCGGAGAACCTGGCCAAACTGAGCAAATGTGGTGTCGCCTTCCTCGACGCGCCCACAGAAGTGCTGTCTGTCGCGCTACACTATTTGGGAATGGACCCGAACTCGGAAAAAGCCAGTGACTATAAGAAAGCCGGTGCACTGATGTCTACTCTGGTACCACACATCACCTATTTCCATAGCTCGCGTCTGATTGGCGATCTGGCTAATGGCGATATTTGTGTCGCCGTCGGCTGGTCGGGTGACATTATCCAGGCCGCCGATCGTGCTGCCGAAGCCGATAATGGTGTTGAAGTCTTGTACGCCATTCCGAAGGAAGGTGCACCAATGTGGTTTGATATGATGACCATTCCAGTGGATGCCCAAAATTCAGATGATGCACACAAGCTGATTAACTATCTGATGGACGCTCAAGTGATTGCCGACGTATCGAACTATGTCTGGTATGCCAACGGTAACAGCGCGTCGACGCCACTAATCGATGCAGAGGTTACCGGTGATCCGAGCATCTACCCAACGCCGGATGTGGAGGCCAAACTCTATACTTTTAAAGTCTTGCCGGTGAAAATAGATCGGATTATCACCCGGACTTGGCAAAGAGTTAAATTTAATCAATAACGTCTAATCAAGTTCTACAATATACTGCTCACTTCGGTGAGCTTTTTTGTGTCCGCACGGGCATGATTTTGCAACCTATCCAGGTCGGACCGGCGTTACACCTTCGATGTCGGCCACGCTCGTGGACTGACAGAAATTCCGCGAAGTCCTTGCCCAAACAAGTCAATTTGCCGTTATACTCCCAGCCAACTAAATCAACGGAACCCCTCAGATATGACTGATGTCCTCTTGCTTACTTTTGTCTTTTTAGTGGCCGGCGTCGTCGCCGTGCCCATTGCAACACGACTGGGCCTAGGCTCGGTGCTAGGCTATCTGATCGCCGGCGTCGCGATCAGTCCCCTGCTGGCCTGGTTGCATGTCGACCTAGTGTCGATTCAGCACTTTGCCGAATTTGGGGTCGTGATGATGTTATTTCTGGTGGGTCTGGAACTGGAGCCCAAGATGCTGTGGCAGATGCGCCACAAATTACTCGGCCTGGGCGGCTTCCAAGTCGGCAGCACTGTTTTGGCGGTCATGCTAATCGCCATGCTCTTGGGACAACCCTGGACCATCGCCTTGGCGATCGGTATGGTGCTGGCGCTCTCTTCGACCGCCATTGTGTTGCAGACCCTAAACGAAAAAAACCTGGTGAAAAGTGATGGTGGCCAGGCCAGCTTCTCTGTGCTCTTGTTTCAAGATATAGCCGTTATTCCGATGCTCGCGTTGATTCCGCTACTGGCCCTACCCGAGCTATTATCGGTCAGCGAGCACGCGCAGGACCTGACCGCCGCCGACCATGGCACCTCACTCAGCCTAGTTGCCGGCTTAAGCGGCTGGCAAACGACACTGGTCACCATTGGCGCGATCGCCTTCGTGCTCTTTGTCGGCAGTTATCTAACCCGTCCCCTATTTCGTTTTATTGCCAGTGCGCAACTGCGCGAGCTCTTTACCGCCACCGCCCTATTGATGGTCATCGGGATTGCATTACTGATGACCCTAGTCGGCCTGTCTCCTGCCCTGGGTACCTTTTTGGCTGGGGTGGTGCTGGCCAACAGTGAATACCGCCATGAGTTGGAATCCGATATAGCGCCATTCAAAGGCTTATTGCTCGGCCTATTCTTTATCACGATTGGGGCGAGCATTAACTTCGACCTGCTATTTAGTAACTTTTCGACCATTATGGCCCTAACCCTGGGCTTGATAGCGCTCAAAGCTGGCGTGCTGCTGGTGCTCAGCCTGATCTTTAAGGTGCGCGGGGCCGACCGTTGGTTGATGGCTCTGGGTCTGGCACAGGCCGGTGAATTCGGTTTTGTGTTACTGTCCTTTACTGTAGCCAGTTCGGTCATCCCGGTCGAAATAGCGGACCGCCTAATGCTCGTCGTCGCACTGTCGATGATGTTAACGCCGCTGCTATTTATCCTCTATGATCGCGTGATCGAACCGCGCTTTGCTAATGCCCAAGAACGAGAGATGGATGAAATCACCGAACAGCAGGACATCATCATCATTGGCCACGGCCGTATCGGCGGCATTGTAAATCGTATGATGAGGGCTGCGGGTTACAAAACCACGGTCATCGATTACAGCTCGACGCAACTGGAAATGTTACGCACCATCGGCTTGCGAGTATTTTTTGGTGACGGCACTCGTCCCGACCTGCTGCACTCGGCCGGTATCGACAAAGCCAAACTGTTGGTGGTAGCCATTGACGGTAAGGAGCAAATTACCGAACTGGTCCACCATGTCATTAAGGAATATCCGAACCTGCATGTTTTAGCGCGCGCCACCGATCGCAACCATGTTTACGATCTGTGGGCCGTGGGCTGCCGCGATATAGTGCGCGAGACCTACGACAGCTCACTGCGTATGGGCCGTTCCGCCTTTCAGGCCTTGGGTATAGAATCGGAACGGGCGGCGCTAATGACCGAGCAGTTTAACCAGCGCGAACGACAGGGCATGATCGATACCGCAGAACTGTATCGCAAAGATGTGCCGCTTAGCCAAAACACCGCCCTTCAAGCTAAAATCAAGGAATTGCTGGCCGCCGCGGAAAACGAATTACTGGGCCAGCACGCTAGTGTCGAAGCTGACGACGAAACCGCTATTCGTAGCCAAATCCCCAAAGCGTAAACACCCTGAGGCCCTGCTCTTCGAGTAGGCCTCGAAAGCAGGGTCGAGCCCCGGTCACCGTTAGGGGCGCCGGCTCGGCTTCCTATCACCTCAGTTCGTTGCTCCGGTCCCGGAAAAGTTTTCAAAAAAAACATCCATTCCAGTACGAATTTATTTTATTTTCGGCAATCTATTCTATGCTTAAACTAATTGAAAAATAACACCAGTTGTTTGTTATTTAGGGAATGGCGGAAGGATATATTCATGAAACTATTAACGACATGCATTTTAACTCTTCTTTTCGGTACTCTTTTCATCACCAGCAACCGGCTTCATGCCGAAACCTACAAAATGGCAAGCGGCGACTGGGCACCGTTCACCCATTCATCGGAGCGCAAGAGCCAACTGTTTGAACACCTGGTAAGCGCAGCCTTTGCCTTAGAAAACGTCACCGTTAGCTATGAATATTTCCCATGGAAAAGATGCCTTTATAATGTAGAGCACGGCCAATTTCATGGTACCTTTCCTTGGTTTAAAACAACTGCACGCGAAGAAATTTTTAATTTTACAGCTACACCGCTATATGTTGATAATACCGTCTTCTTTCATTTAGCAGAAACGCCGTTCGACTGGACCGTGATTGAAGACCTGAAGAAATATCAAGTGGGTGTAACCACTGGGTTCGAACGAGTAGACTCCTACAAAGCTCTGGGCATTCCGGCTCAAGAAGTACCAGAAGAATATTTGAATTTCGAAAAACTATTAGCCGGCCGAATTGACGTTTACGAGACATCGGAAGCGGTCGGATATGCCATCCTTAACGACCGATTCAGTGACGAAGACGCAGCCAGGTTCACCCACCATCCAAAAGCAAGGGAAAAATCTGAATACTATATGATGTTTTCCAAAAGTGCTCAAAATGCGCAATCGGCAATGGCAGATTTCGAACGGGGTATACAAAAACTGCAAGCGAGCGGTCGCTATGACGAAATAGTTAATCAATTTCTAGGGCGATAAACTGTCGGAGCCACCCCTCCGAAGGCGATACCTTAACTATAACACCGGCGAAATTGCCACTTCGGCGCGACCTAGACGTGTATCGGCTACCGACTTTAGTAGTAGGAGACATCAGATGACCTTTAGAGCGATATTTTTTTACGTCGTGCTGACTACAGTCGCTGCCAGTGTAACTGGCACCGAAACGGTGACGATGGCTATAGGAGATTGGCAGCCCTATACACATTCCTCCAATAGTAAATATCAGATGTTGGAAAAAGTTGTTGCCGAAGCCTATGCCTTAGAAGACATAGCGGTAGAGTACAGTTACTTCCCATGGCAACGCAGCCTTTTAACTGTCCAATCCGGCGTCTATGACGGCACCTTTCCATGGTTGATGAGCGATCAACGCAAGGACAATTTCATTACTCAGACAGTGCCATTAATGGAAGACGATATGGTATTTTTCCACTTAAAATCCATCTCTTTTGAATGGGAAAAATGGGCCGATTTGAAGAACTATCAGGTCGGTGTAACCAAGGGATACCGTCAGGAAGCCGTATATAAAGAGACCGACATACCGGTGCAGGTGGTACCGGAAGAATATTTAAATTTCGTAAAAATGCTGGCTGGACGTATCGACGTCTATGAGACCTCTAGAACCGTCGGCCTTTCTACTATTCAGGATCTATTTAGCCCCGAAGACGTAGCCAAATTCACCTACCACTCCAAAGCCGTACAACAGGCGCAGTACTATATCCTATTTTCCAAAAAATCCGAAAACGGTGAAAGAATGTCAAAAGCCTTCACCGCAGGGTTCGAAAAATTACAGGCCAGTGGTCGATACATGGAAATATTAACGGAGTTTATTGGGCCGCAAGAACGTTGAATCGGCGCCATTACCAGATCACTGCAAATCTCGTCCTATCGCTATTGGCTGATTATCAACTAACAAGTTAGTGCACAGAGCTGAGCCTGCGAAAGGCCACCACTTCCCGGAAGGTTGCCCATATGGTTTCGAGACTAATTTTCTTCACCTTACTGACAATAGTATCCAACCGCTTAATGGCTACAGAGACGGTCACTATGGCCCTAGGCGACTGGCAGCCCTATACCCATTCGTCCAATAGTAAATATCAGATGCTGGAAAGGGTCGTTGCCGAGGCGTTCGCACTGGAGGGCGTTAAGGTCGAGTACCGTTACTACCCCTGGCAACGCAGTCTGATCAACGTACAGGCGGGTCTTGAAGATGGCACTTTCCCATGGGAAATGACGGCTCAGCGCCAAATCGACTACTTTATCCATAGGGTGCCATTACTGGTAGACCATACCGTTTTTTTTCATCTCAAATCTTTGGCCTTCGACTGGTCCAGCATCGAAGACCTAAAGAAATTTCAGATCGGAGTGACAAAAGGCTACCGGCAGGAGGCCTACTACAAAGAAATTGGTGTCGTTGCACAGGTGGTACCGGAAGAATATTTAAATTTTGTTAAGATGCTGTCGGGTCGTATCGATGTATATCAAACATCGAGTATTGTTGGCAATTCGACCATTAGAGATATATTCAGCAGCGCCGATGTCGCAAAGTTCACCTACCACCCAAAATCAGTACAACAGGCACAGTACTACATACTATTTTCCAAAAAATCTACTAACGGTGAACAGCACTCGAAAATATTCGCACAAGGGTTCGATAAGTTACAGGCCAGCGGCCGCTACCAGGCTATATTAATGGCGTATTTAGGCATGATCCCTTAATCAAGCACCCTGGTAGCAGGTTTAATTGGTAGAAGGTAATTTTAAAACGCTTGAGGCTGGTCGAATCACCTGAAGCTAAACAGCATGGCAGATGTTGCCTCAATATTTAAATCCATAAATTGTGATGCCGATCTTTGTGAGTCTGGCTATAGCTTCATGCCTCACCGCTCCAATACTATTACAACCAACTGTCCTCTAGCCTATCTCATGCATAAAAAAAGCAGCCCTTAGCGGACTGCTTTCGATCCAATCAAACCGCTTCCGCTGCCTGAGTACGCCCAAGCCAGCGCTTACGGATACGCGTGTAAACTATTTAATAAACAGCATTTCACGATACTTGGCCAGTGGCCATAGTTCATCGGAGACAACCATTTCCAGGGCATCGGCGTGGCTGCGAACCGTATCCATTAGCACCAGGACCGTACGGCATAGAAAGGTCATATGTGCTTGTTCATCGGAAAAAACATCTTGCTCCAGGGCAGCCTGCAATTGCGCCACAGCAGCCATCATGGCATTGGTTTCGGCTGCAACGGTTTTGGCTATGGTGTTGTCGAGTTCGACTCCCATGGCCGTAAGGCCCGCTGCCGTAGAACTAATGGTGGCCAAAAAACTGATCGCTGCCGGGTAGATACTGGTACTGGCGATCTCTGCAACCAATTTCGCTTCAACCTCAACCGATAACACATATTGCTCGGCATAGACCTCATATCGACTGGCCAATTCAACCGGTGTTAGTACGCCGGTTCGGTCAAACAGTTCAATCACTTCCGGGTCACGGAATGCTTGCAAGGCATCTGGCGTGGTCGGAATGTTTTTTAGCCCTCGCTCCTCTACTGCCATCTTATGCCAATCGGCCGAATACCCGTCACCTCCGAAGATGACATTGCCATGCTCGCTCAGCAACGCCTTCAAAACATTAATCACCGCAGCGGTCTGCTCAACACCGGCCTTCAGCTCAGTTTCCAACGCCGCGGCAATCCAGTCAAGTGAATCGGCCAGCATGGTGTTCATTGCCACTAATGGCCCGGAGACCGACTGAGACGAACCCACCGCGCGGAATTCAAAACGGTTACCGGTAAAGGCAAACGGAGAGGTGCGGTTGCGGTCACCTGGATCACGTTTGAACTTCAATATTTGTGACAAACCGGCATCCATCAGGCCGCCGTCGAAAACTGCGTCCAACTTGCCATCCTTAATATCGCTAAATACCTGTTCGAGCTGATCACCCAAATAGATCGATAGGATCGCCGGTGGCGCTTCGTTAGCGCCCAAACGATGATCGTTCGATGCAGTCGCGATAACCGCACGCAAGAGCGGGCCATACTTATGTACACCGCGAATTACGGCACCACAAAAGAGCAGAAAATTAAGATTTTGATGCGGCGTACTGCCCGGGTCCAACAGATTACCCTGGGTCGCATTACCGACCGACCAATTAACATGTTTACCCGAACCGTTAAGGCCGGCAAAGGGCTTTTCATGCAACAGGCACAAAAAACCATGTTCCTTGGCCGTTTGTTTCATTACCGTCATCAATAGCTGCTGATGATCGGCGGCAACGTTAGCGGCTTCATAATAGGGTGCTATTTCAAACTGACCGGGGGCCACTTCGTTGTGATGCGTTTTAGCCGGGATACCCAGCTTGTAGAGCTTATTTTCGAAGTCTTGCATAAAGACCTGCACGCGGGCGGGAATCGCACCGAAATAATGGTCATCGAACTGCTGGCCTTTGGCTGGTGACGCACCAAACAGGGTACGGCCTGCCAACAAAATATCAGGACGACTGTTAGCAAAGTTGGCATCGATCAGGAAATACTCTTGTTCGGCGCCGCAGCTAGAATTTAACGGCGCAATCTCTTCTTCACCCATTAGCGCCAATACTTTCTGAGCCGCCGTGTTCATCGCCGCGTTGGAGCGCAGCAAGGGGATTTTTTTGTCCAGCGCTTCACCAGTCCAAGACATAAACACACTGGGGATCATCAGTGTGGAGCCATTGTCAGTGTTCATAATATAAGCCGGGCTGGTTGGGTCCCAGGCGGTATAACCGCGAGCCGCATTGGTCATGCGCAAACTGCCGTTCGGGAATGAGGAACCATCCGGCTCGCCCTTAATCAGCAGACTGCCGGTAAATTCATTGATCGCATGGCCATCTGGGCTGGTGACTATAAAACCGTCATGTTTTTCAGCCGTGGCATTGGTCATTGGATAGAAGATATGGGAAAAAAACTTTGCACCCTTGGCCATCGCCCAATCTTTCATGGCAGAAGCGACTATATCTGCCGTGGCGTTATCGAGTGGCGCGCCACTTTGTACCGTTTTCTTAATGGCCTTAAAGGCGTTTTTAGACAGCGCTTCTTCCATCGAGGCTAAATTAAATACGTCACTGGCCCAAATTTCTTTCAGCGACTTGGGCTGGTAGACAACCAGGGGTGCGCGATTGGTGATCTGGGATATAGCGTCTATACGAGATTGATTGCCAGCCATGTAAAAGAGTCCTTAAAAGAATTAAGCGGTATAGGTGGTCATTTTTTGAACCGGGTTAACGGCGAACCGAGTCCCCTCAGGGTCATCTGTACTCCCCGAAGCACAGCTATCAGCGGCTGTAGCATCAATGGTCAAAAAAGATCTTCCTTCAAGAAAGCAAAAATCAAACCAACAACCATAAATATCCGCCACCAAGGGCAAATAGGCTCTATAGAGCCACACAACGCCGGACAGGCATATTGACAAAACCGACTTCTATTACTGACGCACTAACATAAAGCACAAACGGAACCTAAACGCACCAAGATGGACCAATAACGATGTCTAGGGAAGGATTTTTGAGACTTGCCGCGGCTATCGTTACCATCCAGGCCCAGAAAAGGACTCCCAGTCGCGCTCTATGGTGCCGATCTGCGGTCCTAAAGTGATACCAAAGCTCCAACGGGCAGGCTCTGCCAACTAACTTGGGCCGTTGTTGGGGTCAAAGATTAGCGTGATGACCGTGGTAAATAATTTGACCGACCCAGAAAGGCACCAAAATGGTGCTGCGGCCCAAGCAGAACGGGCACCGAAGCGCAACAAGCCGATATGCAACTCAAATTGAATCATATATGCGTCCCGTTATTGTCCTGTTGCCGACTGGCCGTTTCCAGCCCCGAGGCCAAACTAGTCTGGCGCACCAACATCGCTAGAGCACAATACTTTTCCAATCGAACGAATCCTTAAGACCCAGGACAAGTCAGGCCCAACTGGCTTTGCGACGACAAAGCAACTTAAGCATAGTCAAGGAACTCGCGCCGATAAGCGATACTAAACAGCGGTTGGTAAACATAATTACGGAGTGATGAAAAACCTATTGTAACGGAATGATAATAAGAAAAATAAACTCCCTTCACTTACTTTTAATTTTAAAAAAAATAAATATATCGACTTATTTATCTTTTTTGTTTGCTTTGTCACACACAATATTCTTACTATGGTGTCGCCTGAGGGATGATATCGCTGTCTCACCAGGCGGCTTCACCGGTGATACGAAATGAGCAGGAGCTCGCAATTACCGACAAACCAAGGAGTACTTATGAACCACGATATCGAGAGCCCTCTAGCAGTATTTCCGCAGGTCAGCTCACAGTGCATTAGTAACTATGCTCGCCTGGGGCTGGTCACCGATCTGGCGTCGCATCAAAGTGACCTTGCCGATACCTCCATTACCGAGCTTATTAAGCGGGTCTGTGCAGCGTCTAGTATTGAACAAGCGCGGTTTTTTTTCGACTTTGAAAATAGACCCTACGGCTATGTTAGCTGGGCGCAATTCAGTACCCGCCAACATCATCAACTACTCGCGGAGAACGCAGGCGGCTTGGACCAGCCGGAAAACTTTTTCATCCAACGAGAAGGAGCTTACCTGTGGTTTTATGATCTAATTTGTCCATTTTCGAGCCCATTGCATATTTTTAAAACGCTCCAGCAAACAATGCCCGGTTTTTCGATGGCGCATTTACTGCAACGGTCGCCTTTGGATGAGAGTAAACGAATCAGGAGGATATGGTAATGACTCACCTAAACCAAGATCCATTGGTGCCGGCCGCTGCTGGATACCATGAAAACCTCGGGATGGTTATGTGCCTGCTGAACCAGAGCAAATTTCATGACGGCTTCTTGCTGTGGAACCTATCGATCGATATCGAGCCCGCCTTAAGACGCGGCCACTTAAAAGTATATTTCGACGATCACCAGCGACCCATTGGCTTTGTAATCTGGGAATGGGTGAATAGCCGAACCATCAGTCATTTGATCAACCTGGAGGCGACACCCAGCCTCGATCATTGCCCAGGACGGGAATATTTATTGATAAACGAATTTATTGGCACAGCGGCCAACGCTAAGGCCATGATTCAGGACTTAACAGACCAACTGTTTCCACGCGAGCATATATTTTCTCTCAGTCGATATGCAGATGGTTCCATTCGCAAAGTCCACCATTGGCAAGGTGCCCAATTGCGCGCCAACAGTGATGCCGTGAGCTAGCAGGCCAGGATGCCTGTATCGAGATGCGGATCCGAAGCCTTGCATGATCATCTCATCAACGGCCCAAATCATGCGTTGCTGTCGCCTAGGTGCCTAACTTCGGCGACAGCAACAACAGGGTTCTTGCCATAATATTCGGAACATTTTGGGCAAGTGGTATAAAAAAAGTAAGTTTTAGTCACCTGCATGCTGCGACTGCGCACGAATGAGGCCATGTGACGTATCCAGTTTGACACGTCGCTATAGGGGCCTTCATATACTTTGGTGAGGTAATCGCCACTCAGCTTGACCAGCGTTTGGCCCGGTATAGCTCGATTTACTGCGAACAAATGAACTGCTGTCCAGGGCGACAAATCGTACGATAAGACGATAGACGCCTCAGGGTCCCTAGCATCCGCCTGATCAATCGCGTGCCAGGTTTTTTTAAAGACACTGTCCATATTCAGAGGAAAATGGAACAGGCTTCGCGTCTTAACCTTGACGAATTGCTTAGCCTTAAAGTGAAGTTCCTGCTCGTCCCAACCCTGGCTATTGAATCGGGGGCAGCAGCGGGTGGGCTTGTCTGACATATCGTATTGGGGGAGACGGTTGGTGTCCATAATCACCCTCCTTATCGGTCATTTAGGTAAGCTGAATTGCTCTGACAACTCGTTAATCAATAACAGCGGCTTTTGCCGTGACAAAAAACCCACTTTGAGTAAATTATTATTGTCTGCCAGCTGAGGTCTAATTCAAGCTTTAGCTGGCCGATGTTACGGCAAATTGATCCAGATCAAACTATGGCTCTCACTGGCAACAAAATGTCAAAGGGTCAAAGGGTCAAAGGGTCAAAGGGTCAAAGGGTCAAACTGACAATAAACGCCATATGACAGTGACACGCCATTCTGCCCGAACATCCCCGCTGACTAGCTCCCAATTAAGGCTCCGCTCTAACAAGCTAGCAGGTTAGCAGGTAGTCAGGATTCCGCCTTCCATTCCGCCTTGAAATGTGGCCCGGCACAAAAAATAGATTCAGGTTACGCCAGCCTCAAGTCTGAGGATCTCGGATCGCCTATTATTTAACGCCCTGATTTATATAAAATTTTATTTATTGGCTCTGTAAATGCTAAGACAGCCTTAAGAAAATATAATAGGTTATGTCCTCCTGTTAAGTTCTAGTGCTGCATTTGGAACTGGAATTCAGCAAACTTGTCAGTCATTTCGATGCCGGCACGGATACGGGAAGATGGCCTTGCTTTTGGTATCAGTTGGAGGTCACTAGCGCACCAGGACAGAAGACCATTCAGCTTGGCACGACTCTGGGAGGGTAATAGCGGAATTAGGCCTGGCTGCCGACGATACAACTGAGCCCGACGATAAAGACCAAAGCGGCCTCTACCTGGAAATGGAGCGGGTCATTCTGCTAGGTACCTTAACTGCCATGGCCATCCTGGTATCCTGATATCCCGGTCTCCTGGCCAAATCATTGGATCGATAAAACGATAATCACCGATACGTGCTAAGTCCCGGATTGAGAAACCCCCAAGAGCATAAGCTAAAGCACTCGGTTCTGAGGGACCCGGCTACCGGCTTAAGGCGCCCAATCCAGACTAATCGCACCACTCATCCTGATTTTGATTGGCAGCCACGTAAGTTCTCGGTGGTCATAATAACGTTCTCAGCCTAGAATGGATAACGACTCTGAGAAACTGAAGTACTCTATGGCGACCCCAATCGACAAATATCTTACGCTTTTAGCCCAAAAAGACGGCTCTGATCTCTACCTAAGCACCGGTGCACCGCCCTGTGCCAAATTCCAGGGTGTTTTAAAACCCTTGTCTCAAACGGCCTACAAACCCGGTGAAATCCTTGAGATCGCTAATGCGCTAATGGATGTACAACAACGCGAAGTGTTTGAGCATGAACTGGAAATGAATTTGGCTGTCTCGATGGCCGGTGTCGGCCGGTTTCGAGTCAATATCTTTAGACAACGAAATCAAACTTCGATCGTGGTACGCAATATCAAGGCCGATATCCCAAAGTTTGAAGACCTCGGCCTGCCTGAGATCCTCAAAGATGTCATCATGATCAAGCGGGGTCTGGTGCTCTTTGTCGGTGGCACCGGATCGGGCAAATCAACCTCCCTGGCCTCGCTGATCGATCATCGGAATTCGACCTCGGCAGGTCATATCATTACCATTGAAGATCCGGTCGAATACATTCATAAACACAAGAAAAGCATTATCAATCAACGCGAAGTTGGGGTCGATACCCGGAGCTTTCACGCGGCGTTAAAGAACACCCTGCGCCAAGCGCCCGATGTCATCTTGATCGGGGAAATCCGCGATCGGGCAACCATGGAGCATGCCCTGGAATTTGCCGAGACCGGTCACCTGGCTATCTCCACGCTGCACGCCAACAACGCCAACCAGGCGTTGGAACGCATTATCAATATGTTCCCCGAGGACCGGCAAGCGCAGTTGTTACTGGCCCTGTCACAAAACATGCGCGCTATCGTCTCTCAGCGGTTGGTGCCGACCGTTGATAACAAACGCTGTGCAGCCGTGGAAGTCCTGCTGGGTACCAAAACCATTCAGGATATGATTTTTAAAAACCGTCTTCTCGACATCAAACCGATTATGGAAAAATCTGAAAACCTCGGCATGCGCACCTTTGATGCAGCCCTGTTCGAGCTGTATCGCACTAATAGAATTAGCTACGACGATGCCGTCAGCAATTCCGATGCGCCCAACAACCTGCGCCTGCGCATTAAGTTGGCCGACGCTGAACCGCCGGTGGTGACCGAACCGGTGCCGGCCGCCGCACCAACTGCTGCGCCAAGCCATTCTAGCGAACTGTCGCTAGAGGCATTGGACGACGCTAGAGACAATCCAGGTCAGGCTCAGAACGATATCTTTCGCCCCAAATAAGGGCCGAAAGGCCCCGCTAACTGCGCAGCGAGCAAAAACTTGAGGATTACTAGATGAAAGGCAGTTGTTTATGCGGCACCGTTGGCTATGAGATCGATCCGCCGATCACCCTGTTCCAATATTGCCACTGCAGTCGCTGTCGCAAGGTGACCGGCAGTGCCCATGCGTCCATTCTGTTTGTCGCCCCGACACAGTTCCACTGGCTCTCAGGCGAAATCAATGTGCTGCGTTTCGAGCCGCCCGACGCCAAGTATTATGCCTCATGCTTCTGCAAGACCTGCGGCTCGTCCTTGCCCTGGTTGGTACAGGGAGGGCGTAATATGGCCGTCCCGGCCGGTACCCTCGATGAGGATCCAATGCTGCAGCCGCGTGGTCACATCTATTGGGGCTCCAAGGCACCCTGGTACCACGAAGTGGACACCCTCGAACATTGGGATCAATTGCCGCCGCGCCGCTAAGGCTGGCTTAAATCGTTAGCCGCCGCGCGCACAGTGCGGCTCGTTATAGCCTTGGAAGTGGGCTTGCATGGCGTTGAATGCCCGAAACAACGGCCGGGTATCAAGCCCGGGCTCGAGTGCTGCCAAACTGTAACCCAAGGCTTCAAGGGTCGACAGATAGTGACTTTTGGGGCTTTTGCGAATCCGATAATTTGACTCAAGATGGCTCAAGCTGGCCCTGGGAAGCGATTCGAGCCAGGGATTGAGCTGCCACATCTTGTAAGCCTTTTTCCAGGTCGCATCCAATAATAATAACCGTACAGGTCCCTGAGGTTGGGCGACCTCGATCAGTCCGGCAAATGACCGAGCCGTATCACCCGGATACAACAACCAGACTGGCCGAGCCTCAGTTGCCAGCTCAGCGCGCAGTTGGCTAAAATCATTGCTGCTTTCACCACGCCAAATTTGTGTCTGCGGCAGGCACAGTTTACAGATTCGGGCGGTGTTCTTTGCCACCCGCGTTTCGGATGGGTGCTGCAAGATATCAATCGCCGTGGCGCAGTGCATAATGCTCACCTGTGCACAAAGACAGGTGGCCTGAGGGTACTGACACTGACGACAAATGAGTCGGGACACGAGCACGGCACCTGATGGTAAAAACCATATCGTAGCATGATTCCCTAAACCGGCCGAACTGCGGCCTACAATCAGCTTTATCCGCGCTCCAGCATGGGCTAAACTGATCCTTGGGTACAGTCAGTCTGGCCCGGTCACTTAGACATTCCAATTCATGCTATGAGGTTACATTTGGCCAATACTCGACAGCCATGCAGCACAGTAGGACAGGCCTGGCGTCTCGGCAGGGTTATCCTCTGGCTCTGGCTCGCAATGGCGGGTAACGCCGCGGCTGAGGCGCAGGCCTCGCCCTGGTTGACGGTGATTCGAGACACGCCCTATGTCTTCAGTGCCGGCCTCTATAAAAATCTCTCAACAATTCGCCGCTGGGTCTTACTCGAGCAGAGCTACTGTGAACGGCCCGAGCGCCATATACTGTTCGATCAGCGCGGCAATTTCTTAACCTGGTTCGACAACGCCGCTACGGTTGACTTGAACCAAGACCGACTCAATGCGTTGCGCGCCGAGCTGTTCGACGCACAACGGGTGCATCGTTGGATCGGTGGCAGCCATTTGGATATAGGTTACCCCTTTGCCTTAGGCTGCGACCAACCACACGTCAATCTCGCCGGTGCGCTGGCCAGGCTACTCGGTACCGAGCGCAAGGACCGGGTCTGGGGCACCTGGGACTCAATGGTAGCCGGCTCACAGGAGCAACCTATCCCTTTGGTCGACCTGGTCCAACTGGTGTTCGATGACAAGGCAAAACGTCAGGCCTATATCGCCTCAAAAGAAGTGCTGACGGCTCTGCTGGGGCAGATTATTATCGAAAGCGGCGCCCAGAAGCGCAGCTTTTCCAATGCCCAGGCCGTGGGCCTGATGCAATTGCGTCCGGAAGTATTGGCCGATTGTGAAATTGCGCCGCGTTTTCACCTGCATCGCATGGCTCAGGTTGACTGTGTGGCTAGACTCTATCAGCAGAATGATCGCAACCTCAGGCCGGCCTTCGACGCCCGCTTCGGCGCGCTGCCGCGGGAAAAACGCGCACGCCTCTACTCGCTATTGCTGGTCCAGGCCTACCACAGTGGCATAGGGCGCATGCTGCAATTGCTGGGCGACGATAGGGTTGGCCAGGCCAGCCGTGCCATGGCCGCCGATGCGGAACGCTATTCGGCTGAAGATTTGGCCGTCGGGATGATTTTTCACAATATGGGTCGGATCGACCTGGGACTGGCCTCACTCTACTATTTAATTGATGTAACCATTGCCAGTGACCTGGTGTGCGCAGCACGACCCACCCTGTGCCCAGACTCCTGAGCCAAGCCCGGTGGTCAGCCGCATTGTGTTTCTGACGTAATCTGCCCTAATAGGGTGATTTAACAGGATAATTATTGGTTTTGTGTCATCTCCCTCCCAATTACTGAGTGCTTGGTGGACATTATCTAAGCGGCACTGGAGGGCCTTTGGCGACCCAAACGCGCAGCCATCCGGTGGGCCCGTTCACCCTGCCCTTGCCCCGGCTCGTTAGGCTCTGAGGGTACTTTCGTCTGCCTATCTGAATCCCGACCCGGGAGACTAAATGTCAGCTGCTTTCCTTGAAAGCTGTTAAGCTGTCACCTTATCACCTCACACTCTTTATAACCTTCACACTCTTTTGAGGCTTTCTCTTTGTTCGAAACATCCAATCTTCACCCTAAGTTATGCGCCGCCTTTGTCGATCTGAAATGGACCACCCCGACCGAAGTTCAGGCCATCAGCCTGGAACCGGCCTTGGCGGGCAAGGATTTACTGATCAGTGCCGAAACAGGCAGCGGTAAAACAGGGGCCTATCTTATCCCGGCCTTGCATCACATCATGAGTGAAACTAAACCCAATGCCTCGGTCCGCCTGTTGATACTGGTGCCGACCCGGGAATTGGCGCTCCAGGTGAAGAAAGACTGCGAAGCGCTGTGCCGCCTGTCGAGCATCAAATCCGTTATTGTCCGTGGCGGACAGGAATTCCAATATCAAGCGGCCTTACTGCGTCGTAACCCAGAAGTGGTCATCGCCACCCCAGGTCGTTTGACCGAACATCTGGAAAAAGGCACGGCCGATTTTTCCGACGTGGAATTCCTCGTACTTGATGAATGCGATCGCATGCTCGACATGGGTTTCCGCGACGAGGTCTTGGCGATCACCACCCAGTGCACCGGAAAACACCAAAACCTATTGCTCTCGGCAACGTTGAAACACAAGGGTGTCGCCACGGTCGCTAAATCTCTGCTGCATGAGCCAGAATTCATCAAGGTTAAGAACGAAATCCTGCAGCAAACCATCGCACAGCAAGTCATTTTCAGCGACGATGTCAAACACAAAGAGATGCTGGTGCATTGGTTGCTGACCAATGAAACCTTCGAAAAGGCGATTGTGTTTACTAAAACCCGAATTCAGGCCGAGCGCCTGGGCAATGTGTTGCGCTATCACAAGCTCAAGGTCAATAGCCTACATGGTGAGGTGGAGCAAGACATTCGCAACAAGATTATGGCCAAGTTCCGCGAGGGGGCTGTGGATGTGATCGTTGCAACCGATCTGGCGGCACGTGGCCTGGATATTGACGGCGTCGACCTAATCATCAACTTCGACATGGCGCAAAGCGGCGATGAACACGTCCATCGGGTCGGTCGAACGGGGCGTGCAGGGCGCAGTGGCCTGGCCGTCAGTCTGGTGAACTCACTCGACTATTCGTTGATGTCGAGTATCGAACGCTATTTGAAGTTGCACTTTGAACGACGCCTTATCGGATCCTTAAAAGCCAAATACACGGGCCCAAAAAACTTAAAAGCCAATGGCAAGCCTGCCGGCACCAAACAAAAGAAAGCCGCCGATGGCAGCAAGAAGAAAGTTGCCAAAAAATCACCGCGCAAGAACCTCGGCAAGCGTAAAGCTAAGGACGTCAAAACCATTAACCAGCCCGAATCGGGTGGCCAGCTGCCGATTAAGAAAAAGAAACTCAATCAACCGCCCGAATAAAGCCAGCAATCGGATGCGGGCCCCTGTCCATCGGCTGATTTGACGGCCGAAAATGAACTTATAGCGCCCACCTAATATTGCGCCTTGGTTAGTGTTTAGCTGCTGGCGCATTCTAGATCTATGGTCTTTAATGCTGAACACTGTTTTCGCTGGGTCAGTGTCATTATTATGGCTAATCAAACCGATTTATCAGCTCCGCCCCCCTATGTTGCCTGCAACATAGAGATCGACACCGATGTGGGGGTCGTAATGGCCAAATTGGTACCGGCCCATGTGCCGTCACAATTAACTCGCCTACTGCTCAATGACCGCCTTTCTAGAGTCGGGGTGTCCCAATGGGCACAGGATGAAAGTGCCATAAATCTCCTGATCAACAAATTTCGCAAAGGTAAGCTCTGCCATATTGCCATCGCGCACAAAAAAGATGCCACCTTTAAAGTTACTCTAAGCCCCGATAGCATGACAGGCTATATTGACGTAAATCCCGCTCAGGGCGGCCAGGGCATCCTATTAGAAAACCTGATCGGAGAAATGATTGAGAATAGCATTGACCTCAAACGCATCAATCATGCCGGGCTCAATCAGGTAATTGCCGCCCTAACCCCAACGGTAATTGTTGTTGCAAGCGGCAAAACTCCTGTTCCTGGGCTCGACACTCAGTTTAAACCCCTCATAGAAGAACAGAACATCGAGCAAGCTGAAGAGGATAATACTGGGAGAATTGATTATTTGTCCGGGAAATTGTATGTCACTATTTCGGCTAACATGCCCTTGATGGAACGAATTCCACCCCAAGCGGGGAAGATGGGCATCGATATTTTCGGACAAATCACCCCCGCAACGTCTGGCAAGGACATTCCATTCGCAAAACAGATGACCGGCACAATCATTGCTGCCGATAATCCCAACCTGTTGATGGCCGAAGTGTCCGGGCACCCCGTTTTCTTTGCCAACGGCGCGCGAGTGGATAAAAGCCTGCAGTTTGAAAATGTCGACTTGACCACCGGTCATATAAAATTTGACGGCTCCGTCTTAATCAAAGGCGACGTCAGGCCGGATATGAAGGTAGAGGTCAGTGGTGACGTCTTCATTAACGGTGCAGTAGAACGGGCTTCAATAAAAGCCGGCAACGATATTACTATTAACGGTGGCGTATTGGGCAACACCCTTAATGTATACCCTCAAGATGGCGTGCCCCCTTTTGAATGTTTTCTTGACGCCGGCGGCTCCATTGAAGCCAAATACATTAATATGGCACTGGTTAAGGCAATAAAAGACATTAGGGTTAAGGAATATGTCTTTAATTCGCAACTTACCGCCGGTGCCAAAGTTTCTCTCGGTCAGAATGGTGGCAAAGGAAATTTGGTCGGCGGCGAAACCAAAGCTGGGCATTCTGTAACTGGCAAGGTATTAGGCAGTAAAGCCTATTTACGTACTCTTATTCGTGTCGGTCCTAGCCAGCTCGAATTCGAATATTTGAAAAAACTGAAATTCATCCGTAACCAGCGCATCACCCAGGCTCGCCGTCTTCGTGAACTATTGATTTTGATCAAGACAAAGAACCAGATCGAAAAAATCGGTGCATTAGAAATAAATAAAGCAAAAAAAATACACACTATTCTATTACACTTGCAAGATGATCTGACTGAAATAAACAGCCGTATGATAAATATTGGCCTACCCAATTTTGATATCGAAAACTCTCACATTACGGCAACATCTGCCTGTTACCCTAATTGTTTTATCACGCTAAACGATGTTACCAAGCATATTCAAAGTGAACACAAAGCGATTTCCTATATTAAAAAGGACAATAAGATAACCATCAAGCCATAGGGCACAGCCACAGGGCACAGCCATAGGGCACAACCATAGGGCACAGCCACAGGGCACGACCATAGGGCACAACCATAGGGCACAGCCACAGGGCACAGCCACAGGGCACAACCATAGGGCAACCATAGCCATGACAATAGTAACAATTATGACCACAAACATGAAAAAAATAACGCCCGGTGACAAGTTTGCCGATGTGCAGGAAATTTTCAACAACAACTCATTCCATCACTTACTGGTTGAACAGAACGGTAGATTAGTTGGTATCGTTTCCGATCGAGACATATCAAGGCAGATCGCCGGCTATCTTAAGAATAACCAAGGTTCGAACTTTACCACTCAATTAGCTAATTCGAACATTGCAGACTTTATGACCACTGAAGTACTGACGATCGATCGAGACACACCCATCGGCGCAGCGTCAATTTTGCTATTGGAAAAAAACATTAGCTGCTTACCCATAGTGGATGCCCATAATGTTATTGAGGGAATCGTCACCCGGGAAGATTTGCTTAAGTATTATGTCTACTCTGAAAAAATTAACGCCTGTTTAGACGCTTGACGTTAGCGCTAAATACTGGGCCATCGAATCGTCCGGCTTTGCGCTGCGCAACCCAAAAGTGGTATGGCGGACTTCGCGCAAGTAGGCAGAGATAGCAGTCAAACTCAGGACGCCATCGGTCACAACGCCATGATTCGAGGGAATCTAGACTGGCAGTTACAGGTGTAAGACCTGTAATTTGGCTGCAAGGTCGAAACCGGCAGAGGTAAAACCGGGGCCTACCTGACCCCGGCCTTGCATTACGTCATGAGTAAGACCAAACCCAATGCCTCGGTCCTTAGCTCATACTGGTGCCGACCCGTGAGTTAGCTTTCCAGGTTAAGCAAGACTGCGAAGCCGTGGCGGGCAGAAGAAAACTTCGATGGTAGTATGACGAGGCCAGATGCTAGTATTAAGGGGTCCGATGCTAGTATTAAGGGGTCCGATGCTAGTATTAAGGGGTCCGATGCTAGTATTAAGGGGTCCGATGCTAGTATTAAGGGGTCCGATGATAGTATTAAGGGGTCCGATGACAGTATTAAGGGGTCCGATGACAGTATTAAGGGGTCCGATGACAGTATTAAGGGGTCCGATGGTAGTATTAAGGGGTCCGATGGTAGTATTAAGGGGTCCGATGGTAGTATTAAGGGGTCCGATGGTAGTATTAAGGGGTCCGATGATAGTATTAAGGGGTCCGATGATAGTATTAAGGGGTCCGATGGTAGTATTAAGGGGTCCGGTAAGAAATCAGCGAGTAAGAATCGGCCAGGGAAAGGGAAAGGACGTCAACCAGCCCGAATCGGGTGGTCAGATGCCAATTAAACCGACAAAACTAAGCCAAGCTCCCGAATAACAGCACAGGGGGAGACTCTGCCGCGTCAATCGGTCGGACAGCCAGCCCTAGAGAATCTGAACAACAGGCAGACAGCACTGGCTATGTGCCGCATACAAGTTCTTAATACTATTCATATTGACGTGGATATTGTGTGACCTATGACTAACATCTCAGAATCCCCACCGGTCAGTTTCGTTACCTGCAATCTTGAGGTCAACTACGATGCGGGGATTGTTATTGCGAACCTGGTGTCGGCCGAAGGCCCCTCTGAATTCAACCTTAGAGTCGTGCGCGAACAGTTAGCCCTGGCGGCGGTTATTCACTGGGCCCAAGATGAGAGCGCCATCAATGATCTGCTCAATAAATTCAACCGGGCGATCCCCTGCCAGCTCATTATTGCCCACAAGGTAGACGCATCTTTCCAGGTTATTCTGGCTTCCGATAACATGAAGGCCTATATTCATGTTAAGCCACCTCAAGGGGGGGGCCCAATCGAACTGGAAGAACTGGTTATTGAACTGGCTAGCAGCGACGTGGACCTCAAACGCATCGATCATGAGGGTCTCAATAAGGTCATCGCAGCCCTGACCCCTGAAAAAATCGTGGTTGCGTCAGGCAAGGCCGCCAAACCGGGACTCGACACACAGTTCAGGGTCTTGGTACCAGAGCATAATCCCGAAGTGCTGGAAGAAGATGAATACGGCATAGTCGATTACCTGGCCGGCAAGGTCTATGTCACCGTCACCGCAGACACCCCGATGATGGAACGTCTACCCCCCGGGCCTGGGCAGGAGGGCATCAATATTTTTGGGCAAATTATAACAGCACCAAGCGGGAAGGAGATACGCTATGCCCAAAGCATGCCCGGCACCTATTTAAGTAGCGAAAACCCTGAACTATTGATGGCCGAGGTCACCGGCCATCCGGTATTCTTTGACAATGGTGGACGTGTCGATAAAACCTTGGAATTTAACAATATAGACCTATCCACAGGCCATATTAAGTTTGATGGTTCAGTCTTTGTCAAAGGCGATGTTCGTCCCTGGATGAAAATAGAAGCCAGTGGAGATGTGTTTATAAAGGGCGCAGTAGAGCGGGCTCGGGTAACGGCCGGCAACGACATCACCGTCGTCGGCGGCGTCCTAGGAGATACCCCGGGCGGCATCCCAGAGGAAGGCCTGCCGAAGTTCGATTGCTTTCTAGACGCCGACGGTAGCGTCGAGGCCAAATACATCAATCTGGCTTCAGTGCAGGCGAAAAAAGACATCATCGTCAAAGAATACGCCTTTAACTCCCTACTGGTGGCCGAGTCTGACATCGCCCTAGGTCAAAAAGGTGGTAAGGGTAAGCTGGTCGGGGGTCAGGCGCGCGCCGGCCATTCAGTGACCGCTAAGATTTTAGGCAATGAGGCCTATAATGCCACCGAGATTTTAGTCGGGGCGTCTACCTTTAATTTCGAGTTGTTGAAAAAACTTAAGTTCATCCGTGACCAGCGCATCGGCCAGGCCCGACAGCTGCGCGATCTATTAGAGGACATAAAGGCCAAAAATAAAGTGGAAAAGCTTGGTGAGCTGGCGCTCGATCGGGCGAAGAAAATCCACCAAACACTACTGTGTTTACAGACTGATTTAATCGAAATCGATCGACGTATGAAACTAATCCACCTTGCCAGTTTTAACGGCAAAGAACCCAATGTCAGCGCGACCTCGGCCTGCTTTCCAAACTGCTTCATAACCATCAATGGTGTCAGAAAGCAGACCCAAAGTGAACAAAAGTCAGTATCCTATATCAAAAAGCATGCCGAAATTATCATTAAAAAATAGGACATACTCATTCATGACAATCGCAACCATAATGACAGCTAATGTTACAACAGTATCCCCTGAAGATGATTTTCGCCGCGCCAAGGAAATACTAGACACTGAATCCTTTCATCATCTTTTGGTAGAACAACATGGCAAGCTGGTGGGCATCGTTTCCGATAGAGACCTCACGAGGAGGATTGCCGGTTATCTAGACGATAACAACGGCAACGCCTACGACAACTTTCAGTCAAAGAGCTTGGTGGCCGATTTAATGACCACCAAAATTCTGGTAGTCGATCGCGACACACCGATCGACGCCGCGTCAATTCTCTTGTTGGCGAACAACATCAGTTGCCTGCCTATCGTTAATGCCGACTATGTTATCGAAGGGATTGTGACGTGGAAGGATTTGCTGAAATATTATGTCTACCGTTAATAGTCAAGTTGGCTAGAGCATAGTGAACAGCCCATGGCAATTTGAACTACTGAGCCCCTCGGTCAAGCCCTGCGCAGCGAGCGAAGCGCTATCACCGAGAGCGGAAAAACCTAATTCGAGCGCATTCAGAACCAAGCCGCGGTCCGGGTCAAGGGCATCATTTCCCTAAACTCAGACCAGCACAAAATCGACTGGTCGGCCTGAAGCCAACGGTCGGCTGAGTCTCTCGTACCGGCATCATTACCTAGAGTTGCTCGCACTTGAGCCTGGCGACGAATTGAGTACGAGCCACTGCTGACCTGCTGACCTGCTGACCTGCTGACCTGCTGACCTGCTGACCTGCTGACCTGCTGACCTGCTGACCTAAAAGTTATATGACCGTGCCGTTTGATATACAGAATTTTGAGTCTGATTAGTGAGATACTGCGTAACATTCTATTGTGGCTGGGCTTAGAATAAAGGCTCCCAAGATACCCCTAACACAGAGACCTTGACATATGAACATCCTTATTAGCGGCGGAACAGGATTTATAGGTTCTGAGCTATGCGCTCACCTACTAA
>Ga0307492_10000202_pt1 | contig 25622 bp, 22 predicted proteins | sample SI3LmetaG_FD_202365 | JGI IMG/M metagenome (GOLD analysis project Ga0307492, IMG submission 202365) | Sea-ice brine microbial communities from Beaufort Sea near Barrow, Alaska, United States - SI3L | ecosystem: Environmental > Aquatic > Marine > Coastal | place: USA: Alaska | collected 2017-05-06 | reverse complement strand
TGGTGAGTATTCATACTGTCTAACGTATATGTCAGTCACACCACACACACTTCCATTTCCAGTTCCATGATGCCGCACGTGGCCGTGCAATAGTCACTGCGTACCTGTCCGTCTCGATGCAAGGAACCCGTCAACTCCTAAATAGAACACAAATAAATGACATGGATACGTATCTTTGGATTGCTCGTGAACGACGTGATGATGCGGATGTCCTTCGGATTGCCCTTCGGCGCGAGTCGGATCTCCTTCTCGTTGTCCATGAGAATCTCGAAATCTGCAAAGTTGGGCAATGCCCGGAAAAACATGCGGACGTGGTCGAGAACCATGACGGCGGTATTTTTGCCGGTGCTATACACACACACTTTGGCTTTCTCGATGGAGAGAATATACACCGCGGCGTACTCTGATGTGGAGTACGTCTTCCCAAACCGACGCGGCGTGCCAATCAGCAACTCCGAGCTCAGACGGGACCACGCATTTTCACGCATTACCCTTTCGACATTCGCGGTGAACTCGTCTCTGTAGATGAAATGCATCGACGCGCGGATCATCGCCTCTTGCAGCTCGACCTGCTGTGGCGAGCGCTCGTGGCCGACGGTGTCCAGATAGCGAAGCATTGAGCGGATTGACGCGAGTCGGATGTCCCCCGCGCACCCGATCGTCACCTTCGGCGCGAGGGCGACCTGCACCTGGGTGCGAAGCCGCTTGCTGCCACGCTGCTGATCGACGAACCGCTGCGCGGTGGCGATGCCCTGATTGATGAGTGGCGCGAGACTCACGCGCTTTCGCTTTGCGGTGTTAGGGTCCGCGTCTGGGTCCCACCGGGCACGATTCTCCGGGGTGACGGTGAGCGGGAGGAAGGTCTCATCTATCTCCGCCTCGGCCTTCCGCTTCCCCTTGCGCTGCGAATTCACAGTCGGTGTAAGCCCCTCCGCACATGTCGGTCGCTTTGCCGCCCCTGCGCACTCGCCCGGGTCAGAGCGACCTCGCTTGGCGCCCACTGTCGGAGAGTCAGGGACTTCCTCAATGTGCATACTGGGTGGGTGAGCGGGTGGGCGATTGCCTTGCAGAGGGAACACTTATGAGACCACGAAGCGACTTTCGGGTATAAAGAAACAGCGTGTGGTATGATAAGACCCGACATGGCCGAAGCGATTGGCAATGCCCTGGGATGGCAACGTTCACACCCAATCGACCGTGACTTCACTGCGTATGTGAACTTCAAGAATGCGACAAAGCAACTGCGGTACCCGGGACAGAACTTTTCGAATGCGTGGAGGGAAAACACGGAGATAATCGCGCAAAAACTCCTTGCGTTGCGTGTGCTGCTCTGGCTCGCAGCCATATTCGCGATTCTCATCTTTGCCTTTGTCAGTCAGATCATGGTGGATGTTGGATCGGCGAGTCCGTCTGTGTCGAAGACCGATTGTCAGATTGCGGGAATTGACGTGGACACGCGCGTCGCCACCACTGCTGATCAATTCTCAGTGTCGACGTTTGGGGACTGGGAACTTCTGCATCTCGGATTTACCTTTTTTCTGTTCGCGATGCTCATACACGCGGGACTTGCTGTATGGAGTGTTCTCCCCTCTGCAATCAATAACTTTGCAATGGGTGGAAAAGCAAACTGGAAAAATATCCGTGTGTGGGTTTTAGTACTCGGGTTCATGGCCCCATTCCTCATGAGTCTTATTGCCGCATTCGTCACGACGTGGGCCGCCTCGTTCTTTTCCACGTTTGACGCCTCGATCAAGTGCAGCGGAGTGTTCATCTACGATTCGACTGCACACGCGCATCTCACCAGACAAGTGCGAGCGCTATCGGGCGTACTTGTTTTCTTTATGTTCGTTCTTCTTTCACTCGAGGTGTTGGTTCTCGTGATCGTCTACAAGTTCAAGGGTGGGCCGTCCAATCTGAGTAAGAATGTCGCCATCGTGCACTGGTACCGAAACCGTGGCGAGCGGCCTCCAATTCCGCCATCGCGCGATGAATGGGTCAAAGCAGCGAATGAACTTGGATTACAGGTTGGTAATGCTGAGGGCATGGTTGAAGACCGGAGAATCGACCCGTCTGCCGATTGGATTGAGACAATATGGATGCCCAAGCACCAAGCCGACCTCGAAGCAATCGCGGAAAAGGCGAAAGAAGAGGCCAGAATCCTCGAAGAAACAATGAAAGGCATTCTTGCTAAGCTAGAGGAGGCCAACGAACGCGCGGGAGGTGCTGGCCTTTCCATTGAATCAACCCGTCACGTCATTGTCGCGCTCTCGTCTGCCCTAGAACCGCGCTCCGAGCGAACCGTCTCGACACAGCCGATGCTGACCGTCGCGTACATGCGCAATCAGATGGTGCCTCTGAAGATGGTGTGACCAATTACCCAGTTCCGCGAGTAAAATTACATTGTAACAACATCGTCGCTTGTTCCATGATTAAGCGCGCGGGCGAGCGCGAGTACTCGAAACTAAATGCAGCAGTTCCACACCGATCGGGATGTGCTGCCCCCCGCGTGGTTAATGGACGTGAGTGTGCTGAGTGTGTGTAACTTCTGTCTAGGCGCAGTGTTCGCGTTCCCGGAGACCTTCTGGTCGTACACGCTCGTGGGAAACTTCACGCCGACACAGGTGCAGCTCATCTACTGCGGCATGTACAGTCCGTGGATCATCAAACCCCTCTTCGCCCGCATCATCGATCGCGGCCCTCTCGCGTGCGAGACATACGTGCAGCTGCTGATGCCGCTGTCGGCGCTGGTGTGGCTCGCGATTCTGCTGGCACACGACCTGCAGGTGACGATCGGCATGTACGTACTCGACCAAATGCTGATCTCCTTTGCGGACGTGGCGCTGGACACAATCATGGTGAAGCGGTGCAAGCTGGAGAAGGACAATCGCAGCGTGCAGAGCCATGTGCTGATCTGGCGGTCGGTCGGGATGGCAGTGGGTGCATACACGGGTGGTCTCGCCAAGAGCGTGTTCGGGGATATCGCGGTCTACGGCGGGTCGATTGTGCTTGCGATTCTTTTCTGTGCAATGGCATGTCTCCTTGGCGACGTGCGCATGTCTGACGAAGTCGACGCCCCGTGTCCCAATATCCGTGCCGTGTGGACGCCCACACTCCGCATGGCACTTGCATTTACATTCATGGTCCACATCGTGCCGGACATTGGCGGATTATTCGATTTTTTTCTGATCTCTGATCTGAAGTTCAGTCCAATTATCCTCGGTTCGCTCGACATGATCGGATACATCGCATGCATCGCGGGCTCGCTTCTCTACAGCCAGTCGTTCCACGGCCGCAGCAACGTGGTTATTATCCAGGTGGCACTCGCCATTATAGCAGTCGAGACCGTGCTTCCAGTCGGACTCATCTTTGGCTGGAATACATCCATGGGAATCAGTACCACCCACTGGGCTGGGCTCGACGGGTTCTTTCGTGCCGTCCCCCAGCGGCTTCTTATCATGCCAATCAATGGTGCGATTCTGGAATTCTGTGCCAAGGGTCATGAGGGGACGGTGTACGCGGTTTTCACTGCACTGTCGAATGTCGCCACAATCGCCGCCACGATGCTCGGTGCGCTGTTCTCGCACTTTCTTGGGCTTTCGAAAGGCAATATGTACGCACTGTGGATCCTGTTTGTGGTACGGGGCGCGCTCTTCGCACTCCTTGTCCCCTTTGCCCGCATGCTGCCATCTGGGAAGAAGGCATACACCGACGCTACATAAGCGTACTTTGTTGGGTACACATGCCAAGTGCGCGAAATGGTCAAGGCGTCACGCCGCGGAAAACGCACATGGGCACACATGCAAGAGATCGGCACGACCGTCGCGTGTGAGGACACGACCACATCGGAGCGTGCGGCGTGTGTCTGCATCCCACTGGTGGCGGCGTCGACCGAGCGGGAGTTTTCGTTGGTGGTGTCAGAGCGGCTGAGGCGCGCGGTGTGCAGTGCCGGGCTGGAATGCGAAACAATCCGTATTCTGGCGGTACACAACCGACACAACCTCCGCGCGATCCCGTTCACACCGCCGGGAATCCCGGGACTCATGAACGGCACGCTGTGCATTCGGTGTCATGACATGATCACACAAACTGCAATCGGACTGGCCCTGTGGGAGCAGACGCGGGTGGAGCCATCGACACTCTCCCATCGCTATGCGGTACAGGGCGTCCATGAGGCGAGTGCATTCTCCTTGAACGTAATACGCAATGTCGGATTGGAAGCGACGTTTCGAATGTCGTCACCGGGCATGTACAGTGTCCATCACGACGCGGCATCGGATACGACACGCCTACTGGGCGCAGAGTAGGGCGGTGACGTGCGCCGTGTGCCATAAGCAGCCAAAGTAAACGGTGATTTGTATCCTTATCTCAGATGAGCTCGAATCGTGTCATATTCGCTGATCGCGCCCGCGGTCGCAAGACCCAGCGCGCCGCACCCTCGACGTCTTCCGAGTGTGCTGGTGCGGCACCGCTTCCGAAGCGGTCGTGTACTGACAATGCCGCGGCATCCGCGGGCCAGATGCGTTTGACGTCGAGTGGAGAGCTCGGCCCTCCACTCATCCCCGTGCCGTCGATCGTTGGGCCCGCCCGGCAAAAGAAGGTTGCGGCCGGTAGTCGCGGCGGAGGGGGCGACGCGCTGCATGGCGCCATGCCCGGCGTCGAGGATTGCGCCACACACCACGGCGTGTTCGTCGACACACTCGCCGAGGAGACACGCGTCGCCAATCAGCTTCCCGAGCTTGGCGATCGATTGGAGACCCTTGATAAACTGAAACACGAGCTCGCCAATGCACACGCGCCGCTGGTTGCCGTGAGTGTGGTGCAGCGCGAATTGTCTGGTACTCTGCAGTTCACAAGCGACGCGGCGTCCCGGCTGGCGGCGTGCAAAGAACTCCCGGAGATCTCCATCGCCTACGCGACGTCGTACATGCGGGCACCCAACACCCACACGGGTGAGCGGGCGTGTCGCATGGGTACAGAGTGCGATGCGCTCCGGGTGTGCCGAGAGCTGCACGTCGGTGTCCCGTTTGGCTTCCGCGAGTTCCTGTTCCCGGCACAGCAGACGCACTTCGAAGAGACACTCGATCTTCCACTGGTGCCACAGATCTGCTACTTCTGTCACCTCAAGAACACCTCGATCCACTTCGGGTTGCTGCTCTGGCAGGACCAGGACGCCGATGTCGTGGTGCAGCCGTTCCGGAGTCTGTGCGATGTCGACGGGGAGGTGGGCCGCAACGCGTGTATGCAGCCCGGGACCGATCGGTTCTACGGGATTGTCGCGCCGATCGTGCGTCACGAGCTGAACATGTACACCGTTGAGAAGACAGAGACGGGCGGGCTGGGCTGCATGCACTACACCGACGCGGTGTATTTTCGGCCCACCCCGGCACCACACGCGTGATCCCGCCGATGCGCGCGATGACATATGGCGGAGGGAAGCGCTCTTCTCTCGCGCCGAGTGTGGTGTTGGGGCGACTATTCGGGCCGGTGGATGGTCTGTTGGTTGATTTTCGGGCGGTGGTGCACTATGTGCAGTGCAATCGCGTGCACGCCCAAGTGACGGTGCAGAACCGCGCGTGGTGTGTGTGCCCGCGAGGCGCGGTGTGTGAGTGTGCGCGGATTGGCGAGTCGGGCGATGGAGTGTATGATGCCATCCGGTACGCACTAGCGCGGCTGGTGGCGATCTGCCAGAATTACGACGGTGCCGGGTACGAGTCGTACATCGCGCGGCTGTGTATGGTCGCATACCTTCCCCTGACGCGCTTGTATGATGCGAGTGGTGTCAATGGAAGACGGGCGGTCGATGGGCACAGTGTTGTCGCCCCGATCCAGTTGGACGAGGCGTGGGAGCTAGTGGACATCGACAACGTGCTCTCCGTCGAGACGATGCCCAATCTGTGCCCATTAGTCATGTCTGCCGACTTCTGGTATGAGGGGCACGCGAAGCGGCATGGGAATGTCGAGCGGGTGTTCCAGCACGTGTTGGAGAAGGCGTTCCCGTTGCGCTGTCACTTCCGGAATATGCGCAAGATCTGTGTCGAGTACGGCGCACAGCATGGCGAGTTTGGCGATTGGATCTACGCGGTCGTGCGCTGTTCGCTGATGGGTCTCTTCCCGACATGCGCGTCTTCGTGTGGCTTCGAAGCCATCCGACGGATTGACGTGCTGTTCGCGCCGGCCTCCGACCTTTGCAGCAAGGAGCGATGCGAGTTTGTGTGTCGGTTCAATTACGTGATGTTCCATGCAGTCAAGGAGTATCTGTGCTACCTCATCAGCACAATGTCTGGGATGCGTGAGATTCTCGACTTGACGTATCGCTGGTGGATGTTCGACTCGCGCATGTACGACACAATGCATCGTTTGCGCCTTCTACTGTCGGACGAGTTTGCCACGGTGGTGTCAGAGGCCGACGCACTGGAACCGGTACTGGCCAGACTCGACGAGACTTTCACACTTGGACTTGCCGCGGATCCAGAGTCGGATGATCTCCTCGCGTGTGGGGCGGTGCCGCTGTCAAAGGGAGCGGGGACAGAACACACAAGCGACGACGAGGCGGTGATGGTGCGCGTCGAGGCGGTCGCCGAGAAGGCAAACACAGAGCAGGAGAAGAACATGTATCATATGCGGCGTGACAAGGTGGCGACTGTGATTCGGTTATGTCTAGGCCCGAACGCGTGCGAGCCGCTCGGGATCCTTGACAGACCAGTCGTCCACGAGCCGTTCGCGATCCAGACAGTCGCCGCTCGCCTTGTGCGGTTCTATGCCGTTCCCGTCGCCGTCGCCACGTGTATTGCCAATGGGATGCACTACTACTTTGCGACCGGGTATGTTTCTCATTCGATGGTGAGTTTGCTTGAGAACGAGAGTCTCGATCCGGTCATGTGCGCTTCACTCTCGCGGTATTGTGATGACATCACACTTTCGTCGACGTTCCACTTCATGCGGCTACCCGAGTCGTTGCGGTTGGCACAGCTGCAGGCCATTCGGCGAAAGTATGATATCATTCAGAGTGAGACGAGCGAGGAGCAGCTCACTGCGCTTTCGGAGGTGTACTACTGTCTGTCGTGTGCGTCGTTCAAGGCGTTTGTCGTCCACAACGCCGTTGACGGATTGGTGTCATGCGGGTTCGTGGGAATCCCAGAGGTCGTGTATGACGAGCGAGCATGTGGGATCAAGTGTCGCCAGTGCGTTGAGAAGACGCAGATGTTCCGCTTCTGTATGGCGGGACTCGTCGCGCGCATCGGCCGGGACACGCATGTGATCTGCACATGCTGTGGCTCACTGACAATCTTCGACCCGTTCTCGTACACCGGCGACGAGTACATCTGTGCAACATGTATCCATCGGCGCGTCTTCGCCAAGCAGCGCAGCGTGTACCAGCTCGAGAACTGTCCATTGCCGGACTGCAAACAGAAACTACCCAAGGACAACACGGGCCACTTCATCGTGGTCCAGGACGACGCGGGCGAGCGCCGGATTGTCGCATACTGTCGCACACACAGGTACTTTGCAGAGCAAGTTGCACGAAACACCACGGTGCTGAGCGAGATCAACACGGCTGTGATCGGACTGATCACCGACACTCTCGCGCCAAGCGCGCCACGCGCAAGCCGGAGCGACATCGCAAGACACAGCAACTCGGCCCGCCGCTTTGTCGCCTTCTCGCTCTTCGCGGGAAGGCGATAGCGGCAATGTAAATCTATTCACTGTCGTCTATGTGTGCGTACACGATGTGTCCACTCGAGGCGAGCTATCATCTGTTTCTGTTTCGTTCTAGGAATACAGTTCCACCCATCATACACCGCTCGCCTCGCTGGGATATTAAGCATATCGTTGTCTATTTCCAATACGACCACACGCGACATGCACCGTCTCGTGCCGTGGGTGGTGTGTGTACTCGCGTGTGTGCACGCGAGCATGGCCACGTGTCCACCGCTTCAGCCATTCTGGCTTGGGCGGGCAGAAAAGTATGCCATTTTGGCTGGAACCGCGGTTACCGCGGCTGGGCTGTCTGAAGTACATGGCGACGTCGGGTCGTCACCGGGAACTGCCGTGACTGGGTTTCCACCAGCGGGGAATACAATAATGAGCAGCAACAGCACCATCCGGACCGCCGCCGAGTCCGCCGATGCGCAGACTGATCTTCTCCTTGCGTATACCACCGCACTGCTCTTGCCGTGTCGTGTCGCGATTGCCGCAGATCTGGCGGCACTGACGGTGTATCCGGGTGTGCATTACTCGTCTGCAGCACTTGCTATTTCGACGGGAGAGGTTGTGCTGGATGCGAATGGGGATCCAGATGGTGTGTTCGTTTTTATTACACCCGCTGCGTTCAATACGGCTGCGGGTGTTTCGATGCGGCTCGCCAATGGCGCTTCAAGCGAGCATGTGTTTTTCTTTATCGGGGCAAGCATGACCACTGGCGCCGGGTCCCACTTGGAAGGCACCTTCATATCCAAGACTGCATCCACCTTGGGTGTTAACACGGTAGTGAATGGACGCGTCTTTGCCGTCGAAGCTGCGATTACGCTTGATTCGTCTGATATCAACCGACCCGTGTTCTCCAATGCGACGCGGCCGACAGTGGTAGGTATGACCACATCCGCGCCAGCCACGATTGCAACAACTGCTGCTACGGCTTCTCCCACCACCATTGCAACAACTGCTTCTACGGCTGTACCCACTACGGTTGCAACGACTACTGATATGGCTTCTCCCACCACCATTGCAACAACTGCTACAACGGCGTCTCCGACTACGATTGCAACAACTGCTGCGACGGCTTCTCCGACTACCATTGCAACAACTGCTTCTACGGCTTCTCCTACTACGATTGCAACAACTGCTGCTACGGCTGTACCCACCACCAGTGCAACAACTGCTGTTACGGCTTCTCCCACCACCATTGCAACAACTGCTTCTACGGCTGTACCCACCACCAGTGCAACAACTGCTGCTACGGCTGTACCCACCACCAGTGCAACAACTGCTGTTACGGCTTCTCCCACCACCATTGCAACAACTGCTTCTACGGCTGTACCCACCACCATTGCAACGACTACTGCTATGGCTTCTCCCACCACCATTGCAACGACTACTGCTATGGCTTCTCCCACCACCATTGCAACAACTGATACAACGGCGTCTCCGACTACGATTGCAATAACTGCTGCGACGGCTTCTCCGACTACCATTGCAACAACTGCTTCTACGGCTTCTCCTACTACGATTGCAACAACTGCTGCTACGGCTGTACCCACCACCATTGCAACAACTGCTGCTACGGCTTCTCCGACTACGATTGCAACGACTGCTTCTACGGCTGTATCCACTACGGTTGCAACGACTACTGCTATGGCTTCTCCCACCACCATTGCAACAACTGCTTCTACGGCTGTACCCACTACGGTTGCAACGACTACTGCTATGGCTTCTCCCACCACCATTGCAACAACTGCTACAACGGCGTCTCCGACTACGATTGCAACAACTGCTGCTACGGCTGTACCCACCACCATTGCAACAACTGCTGCTACGGCTTCTCCCACCACCATTGCAACGACTGCTTCTACGGCTGTACCCACTACGGTTGCAACGACTACTGTTATGGCTTCTCCCACCACCATTGCAACAACTGCTACAACGGCGTCTCCCACCACCATTGCAACAACTGCTACAACGGCGTCTCCGACTACGATTGCAACAACTGCTGCTACGGCTGTACCCACCACCATTGCAACAACTGCTGCTACGGCTTCTCCCACCACCATTGCAACAACTGCTTCTACGGCTGTACCCACTACGGTTGCAACGACTACTGTTATGGCTTCTCCCACCACCATTGCAACAACTGCTACAACGGCGTCTCCGACTACGATTGCGACAACTGCTGCGACGGCTTCTTCGACTACCATTGCAACAACTGCTGCGACGGCTTCTCCGACTACCATTGCAACAACTGCTTCTACGGCTTCTCCTACTACGATTGCAACAACTGCTGCTACGGCTGTACCCACCACCATTGCAACAACTGCTGCTACGGCTTCTCCGACTACGATTGCAACAACTGCTGCTACGGCTGTAACCACCACCATTGCAACAACGGTTGCTACGGCTGCTCCAACCACCATTGCAACAACTCTATCGCCACCCACACCGGCACTCACCACCACCATTCCGCCCACCACCCTCCCACCGGTCATAATCGACCTCCCACCATTTCTTGTCCAAGCCCCCTTCCAGTGCACAGCCGGCGTCATCCAGCTGCCGCTCAACTTTTCAGTTTCCCCCGCGCCCAATACGATCCGCGTCCAGCCGGGTCTGCTATGTTCGCTGCTGCTTTTCTGCGGAACTGTACAACTCACACTGACCTCGACGACGCCACCACAGTACGAAATTGACGCACCGTCCATGCACGGCTGCGTCGCGACCGGATTCCCGACAGTCGAGCTGATGTTTACGAACAACAGCACAATCATGGTCAATACCACGAAGACTGACGTGACACTGCACGTCGGAAGTGGCACTCCGCTGGTTGTGCTCACCAACGTCCACTTCGCCAACACCACCGCCGTGTGCTTGCGCGGCCTGGCGTCGGCTGTGCTGGGCATCAACTCGACACTGGCGGGAGAGACAGGGTTCGAAGGCGGCGTAATAGGGGACGTGGACATGACCGACTCTACAATTGCACTGACAGGCGCACTTGTCATCGGGGCAATCGGTGGACTGCGATTGAATAGCACGAACATGGCCATTGCGCGGCTTTTCAATTAAATTTGTTGTTACCCGACGACACAGTTCGAACCAAACATGTTTATTTCCGCCGCTCTGATTTTGGTTCGTAATGCCGATCCATGCCCCACCATTTGTCATTGCGTTTTTTCCGCTTGGCGGTTCTCGGACTGTGTGTGATCTGGCGAAACGCATTGTCTCCGTCCTGGTCACTCGGGTCTTCACAGTCGCTCTTAACCATTTCGTCGGGAATAATGAACCCAGGGTCACTGTCCGTGTCCGTCTTGGACGCGCGTGTCTTTTGCCGCGGCTTCAGCGCCGTGAACACGCGGGTATTCTTCAGTCCATGGTAAACACGCTCACTTCCACTGTCCTCTGTGTTGTCGGTGACCTCAGACATTTCGGGTTCTTTCCGTTTCGAACAGCGACGGGCGGGGGTTGGAGTACACTTAGGCCGGATGTGCATACGCAATGGCACATCACTGTCACTGATCGCTTCGTTGGCATGTGCAGCTGGCGGACCGGATGCTTGCCTTTTCGGTCGGCGACGGGTGGGGGCAATCTCATCCCGGCGGTGCACACCACTGGCGCTGCCACTGTCACTCTCTTCCTGCGGCTGAAGCCGACGTCGCACCACCCGGGGTGGCGATGGGGACGGCGATGGCGTTGGCGTCCGCGAGTCATCGTCACTGACGAGGTCGACGACGGGCATCAAAAGGGCGGGTGGTCCCGTGACAGGAACGCCAATTGCAGAAAGACGGCGTTGGATGCTCTCCAGTTTTCCCTCATGGAACGGCAGAATGCGCCCTCAGGTGTCAATGAGCGTCTGTAACTCCACAAGTTGCTCCGTCACCACATCAAACATCGCAGATATCTGAGCATCAAAATTTTCCGCAACAACCGTATGCGCGTCACGAAGATCCATGGTGTCAATAGTCAATGGACACACGGTTCATACCAACTCGTGTTAGATATGGACGCATTGAGCGATGCAACCCCAAATTTACGCGAGATCGCCCATCTTCAGTCCTCTGCCGTCTTGACCTCCCTCGCTGGCGACTCGACCATTACAAGCGACGCATCGTCATCGACCGCAGCGGCGGCGGCTGTGGCAGCCTCGAACCGCTTCGTTCGCTCGGCAGTGAGTGCGAGGTGCATATGCATTGCCGCGACGCGACGGGATATAAAGAACGCGCACGACGGTCGGTGTGTGCGCTTGTACGCACGCCGACACGCATCACTGCAGTAGCCCACGGCGTAGCAGCGCGAACACGTGTGCATGGTTCCGATGCACACCTCCTTCTCGCACGCCTTGCATGGGATAAGGACATCCTCCATGACACCAGGCGCTGCATCCCGCCGGAACCGGACCCCGTTGCACGTCGGGCGATGCTCGGCCCAGTGCGCCTTCTGGCACACTGCGCCGCAGTAGGTGGCGATGGTGCAGCGCGAGCACCGACTGACCTTGGTGGAGGGAACGAACTTCTCGCACTGTGTGCACATGAACCGGGTCGTTGAACATGCCGTACTGGCCAACGTGGCGCGGAGCGTATCCACGGCAGACATCGTCGAGAGCTCATCAATGACCGCGGCCACGATAGAAGGCGCGGCCATTCTGCGAGAGATGAGAACCCCGATTATCACAAGTGTGCTTATTCAACAGTCCGTCTGCTTGCTAAACCACCACCCTCGCCGCCATCCAGTGTGCCATGCGCTACGTGTTCCTGCCGACCCTCGACACGGTCGCTGTCACGTACGGCACAACATTCGCGTTTGTGAACCTCGAAACCCGCAAGACGGAACTCACCGGGGTCGCCACGCTTGGGGAGGCGGCGACTGCGCTGGACACCGACGTCCACCTCGCCCGGTTCCGACTGCGCGATGTCATTCGCGACGCCCCACCAGATGCGAAGCTGAGCACCCTTGTCACACTGACGACGGACGACACCGCGCGCGCGCCGACCGCGATGTGTCTAGGCTGCTTCCTTCGGCGCCGCTACCGCACACAGCACAGCGCGACGGTGACACACCAGCCCGCGCCGCAGACGAAGCTCCACACGGCGACCGACGGCTACCTGGCGGTGTTCCCGACCCCGACGCGCCGAATCGCCACCGTCGCACGGCTCACACCGCACGCGTGTGCGAAGTGCACGGGCGAGTACCGCCACTCAGGGATATGGCGCGAAGCCGGGATCGCGTACGATGGGCGCGCGCAACGCGTGGTGTCACCGTTGCTCGTGCCCTTTGCGGCGAACAACTTTGCCGAGTACACGCAGATGCACTTGCTGCGGGATCGCATGTACCTGGGGTACTGGCCGTGGCCCATCACAGACGAGGAGCAGGCGAGTCTCCGACCGTTCCGAGAAGAGGGAACGCATGCAGTCTTCGACGCACTGGAAGCCGTTGCGCTCGTACAGGACGACAAGCAGGTGCGGAATATCGGCAACCAGGTCTCCAATCGCTTGAGCGTGCTGTTGACAGAAGCGTACCGGGACGTCACGACTCGGGCTGACCTGGACGAGCTCCTTCTCCATCACGAATGGGTGGGGTCTGAGCGCTTCGTCGTGCAGTTCATGCTCGGGGTCTGGGATCCAAGAGACACCAACCCGCGCGAGTTCAAGCAGAATCTCCTTTCCGCCGCCATGCACTTCGCCGCCGGAATGCCCCTAGTCACCAGCGCCAAGGCCCGACTGCGTGGCGCGTTGACAGACAGCCTGCGCCGCGGGGTCCCGGCACGAACCGCCCACTTCCTCTCTGTGGTTCGCGACACATGCATCGAACACCGGGTGATTCCGTACGGGGACGTGTACGAGAAACTGCTGGACTTGGCCACCGCTCCACAGGCGCTCGATGTGCTTGATGTCGACATGCCGTCGCTAGTTAATGCAATGGCGATGTTCGCGGTCGCCGCGCCCCCACCCGACTCGGATCTTCGCCTCATGAAGGACGCCGCGCTGCGCCGCAGGGAACGGGGGCGCGCCGCACGTCCAGTGGCGGCAATCCGTGGTCTGGAGTACAACGCCGCCACACTCGCCCAGGTTTCGACGCGCCCGGGAGAGGCAGATTTCATCCGAGCCGAGACTGCCACCACCGCCATGTACGCGACGGTATTCAGTCTGAAAGCCGATCTTCTGTCGACCCTCCTGCCGCTGCGAATGCGGCCGGGAGGTGTCCCGATCCAAACACCGGGAAATGCGATGCAGACGGGCACACTGACCACCCACTGCACCGTGCACGCCGTGGCGAGCGGGACCACAGCCACGCTCGCTGCCGGCTCAGTCTCGCTCATTCTCGCACCGGAGCGGGTCGGAGCCTCGGCGCCCATCGTATACAGTGTGTTTGTCGCGGCTTCGGATCACGCCCCTGAACTTCGGACACACATCGTGGTGCCGCTGATACCGTACCTTGACCGGGAAACCGTCATGGTCCACGCCATCGACCCGCTTCTCGCGGAGGTGAATCGGTCGAATTGGACACCACGCGAGCGCGAGCACGCGGCCGACCTGTTTCTGCGTGAGTTCCCACCGACAACGCCGGCGCCGGCGGTGTTCGAAGAGGCAGTGCCGGTTCTTCCATACCGCGACGAGTACACAAAGCTGGTCACGACAATTGGGCTCATCCCGCCAAGCCGCCTGTTGCTCTCCCCCATTCCCCGGATTCAGGCCCTGATTATCAAGGGGCGCGGGTTTGATGAGTTAGGTGTGACCCAACCCGATGTCGACCCCACCAAGTTCCAGGCCGATCGTGTTGCGATGGCGCGCGTGTTCGTCGCCGAGAACAACAAGGTGGTCGCGGCAGTAGCCACGCACAACACGGCGCCCGACGCCGTGTGGCGTGCTGTTCGTTCCGCCGAGTTGCGCATGACCAGCCTACTCTCCATTTCGTTTACCCGCCAGCTCGCACAGGACATCAGCATCGCCGCGAGTGGGACGGTAGACATACAGGGTGTCACGCGCCCTGTGTTCACGCTCACCTCGGCGTCAGGCTTCACTGGTTTGTATGAGATTGAAGCGCTGCGCCATATGCTTAATGAGACACAGCGCATTGCGAAGGCAACTGGCCATGCTTCCACAGAGTACAGCGTCTTGCAGGCCGGTCCCTTCTTTGTCGACGTCGCGCTCATTCTCCGCACGTACTTTGCGCTATTCGATGTGAATGGAAACGTACACCGCATGCTCATCGACGCGCGCCGCAGTGTGGCACTCGACCACGTCTTCCGACAGAAGCTGTTGGTCCGGTCAGTCGAGGAGCTGCAGCGTATCCTCGGGGCGTTCACCATGAATCAACAAGCCACACCATGCGCCGGTATTGCGGTCAAAGGGCCAATTGGCAGAGTGTACAACGACAACGCCATGAACGCACTGTGCATGGACATGGCGCATGCCATGCCGACCCCCTCGCCCCTCGCATTTGCGACCCGCTTCGACCAAGTCAAAGCCGACTTGCTCGAGTGGTTACATACGAATGAAGCCGCCCCCGCAATAAGCGCACCCGTGAAACGCAGTCAGTACCCAAATGGACAATGGGGTCTACATGGTCTGGAAATCGCCAGAGGGGCCCGCGGAGACGCTAGTCGCCGGACCTGGTCATCACGCGAAGTGCCACTGTGACATCGTCGTGCTAGACGGCGACACCCCGCGTATCTACGCGGCATACCACGGCCGCGAATTCAAGCAGTATGTAGTGGAAGAGGTCCGCCGGGACATGAACACGTACACGTGGTTCAAGCTCAACATTACCGACACGGAGGCGACCGCAATCACAAAGTTTCTCACAAATCAGCTGGGAGTGTCATACAACTACGGCGTCTACCTGTCGTGCCCGACCGGCTATGCCGGGTTCAAGCACCCAAGCATTTCGTGGTTCTGCTCTGAGATCTGCGCGGTCGTTCTGAGGGACTTCCTTCCCGTGCCCGACACCACTCACGTGCTCGTCGCGCCGACGCCAGCCACCGTCACTCCAAACGCACTGCTCGCGTACATCCACAAGCGCGGGCTGTTCGAGATGACCGCGGCGCCCGCTTTCCCCGCATACACAGAGTAAACACCAAAACAAGAGATGATCCATAAGAATATGTGTGTGGTTTTGTTTGTTTCATTAATTTGGGGCGATGGGCGAGATGAGGAGCTCAAAGTAGTTCCCCGGTGCCGCGGTGCCGAGTGCGCGCCCAATCACGCGCGACTGGTGCTGTGCTCGATACTCGTCGATCGCGTCCAGTCGCGATTCGATTGTGGTTTCAGATACAATTGTGTGCAGGAGTTTGTCGTCTGCAGTCTTTGGGGCAAACCCGCCAGCCTTCGTGTCAGGCCTAGCCCTGAACGCCTTCAGTGCGTCTCGCAACGCTGACCGCTTCGGCTCGGCCATGCGCAGCCCTGCCATAACACGCCCGGTATTGAATGTGCGCTTGAAGCGCTTGGCCTCCATGGTATCCATTGCGTACAGCTCCACCCACTCTCCTGAATGAATGGCCGCACTGCCCGTGTTGAGCAATTTCGCCTTCCCCGATTGCTTGATCGCAATGGGCACGTCCGGCATGTAGTTTGTCTGTTTGTGTGCGATCCCCGCAAAGACGAGATGCTCAAATACGGTCTCTGGTAAGAACCCATTGAACGTCGGAAGAACCTGCTGACGTCCGTCCTCGCGCTCCACGTTGCGCCCACGCTTACGCATCGTAAACACCGGCTCATTCTGTCCAATCGAGAACGCCCCACTGTCCGTCCCTTGCAGTGCAAATACCTCCTGTGCAACGGGGTCGGCCGTCTTCATGTAGTCCCGGTTTCCTCGCCTCCGAATGGCATCCGGACCCGCCACGCGCATGTTGACCATGTCCGGCGCCGTCATCTCGACCGTTCCAATCGCGGTCCCGTTCATCGTAAGGTGTGGGTGACGCGCTACCCACCCCATTTCAGAAAGTAAATACAAAACTCAGTTTATTGCAGCGCCTAGAGTGGTTTTGCGTCGAAATTGATGGTGGACAATGGCAAGTTGACGAGGAATCGCTGGTCGAACACGGCCCGCTCCTGGTTCTCAACCGGCTGGCGGAACTGCGGCGCGTGCGTGAGGATGCCCACATTGATGTAGTGGATCTGATCAGCTGGGTGCATAGCCTTCGCCGCGGCAATTCCGGCCGCATGGCGCGGATGGAAGTTAAACTTCACGCCTGGCGCGACTCCACCCCAGCACGGCACATACACATACGGCATGGGCTCCAGCTCGAACTGGCCTTGCTTGGCGAAGCACGAACCAATCCCGAACTGGGCCGGGGCCATCGGGGCCTCGTCTTCGCTCAGCAGGTGCGCGCCCATAGAGAACTCGCGCGGCATGCGCACCACGGCGTAGTACAGCCGCGTCCCCGGCGTGTACGCCCCCCAGAGGTGATGCGTCTGTGTCAACCCGCGAACCGCCAGTGAGCAGTGAAGCTGGCCCGTGTTTGACCCCTCGAGTTGCTGGGCGATCCCCGTCGTGCGCTGCACCACACCGTGCAGCGACACCATTCGGTCGAGTCTCCCCGGCTGGGCAGTGGCTTCGGTGTCAAATTTGTCACCATCTGGTGCGTCGTACAGCTGCCCGTCCGCGAAGTGGTCCCACGCATTCCTAATCTGCGTCTTCTTGTACGTGGTTGTGCCCACTGTGTTCTCGGCAAACCAGTCCATGTGCACCTTTTCAATCAGCTGCCCCATCTGCATAAAGTGGTTCACGACTGGGAGACTGCACGCGAGTGCCGCTGTCGCGTTGTTGTCTTGACCGGTACTCTTCAGCAGGATGAACATCATCGTCTTCGGAAGCAGGCTCCGCTCGTACCCGCGCTGAAAGCGTCGAATGTGAAGCGTCGACAGCTCCGTCGTGTTCAGCATTGGCTTGGTGTGCGTGCGCGGATCCCCGGGGAACGAGATCCCAAAGGAGTCCTGGAACCCGCCATCCGGCCCGGCAGCACTCCACTGCTCACCGAGCTCTTGCTTCATGTTGGTGTCAAGTCGGGACGACTCCCCTGCCAACAGCTGTGACGTCTGCTCATCGAAATTAATGAAAGACGAGAGCGAGTCGCCTTCATTGAATGTGCCCGTCATTTTACTGCAACCCGCTTTGTACACGCTACACCACACTCCCCAGCAGTTATATAACACATTAGACCAAGTGTCGCGGCGTCGGGTTTATTCAGAGCGGAGTACAGCATTCACACCCGCGACGACCCGTTTCCGACATGTCGCTTTCGCGTGAACATGCCCCCTTCGGGTCGCGCCTTGAGAATCTCCATCTCGAGCTTGATGGTCGCGTGAAGCATTTTTGCCGCCTTTTCATCGATAGTCACCTCGTGCGTATTCACATTTCGCTTCTGCAGCATCGCGTCATACCGCCATTTCATCCGTTGAAGCATCGCTAGATTCTCAGCGTGGATTGCAACGGTGTCAAGTGTCAACTTCTCGTGTGCGCGCATTTGCCGTGCGCAAACCTCGATCTGTTCGTCCGAGACCTGTACCTCGTCAGGATCCATGTCGTCCATGTCGTCTGCCGCCAGTAATCGGGCCTGTGCCTCACCCGCCGCCCTGAACCGATTTGTGGCCGTGACCCCATTTCGGTTGTCGAGGATTGTCATAACATTACCAACCGCCTCGTTTGTCATCGCCTGGTGGCCGTTCCGACACACGAAGCAGTCTGAATGATCCGTGACAACACCCGTATCGTCCGAGAGTTTCTCGGTCACAAGCTCGTCCGCCTCGCGCTCGACCGCGTCGGGTGCCGGATCATTCTCCATCGCCCCGACCCCGAAGTTCATAGACGCGCCCGGCTGTATGAGAACCGAAGACCCCACCTAAATAGATACCCGACAGGGTGTGAGTACAGCCCGGCCATGTGCCAGTCAACACTGCCATACTTATTTATGGGTGCAGCCCGCCACGGAAAGAGCAATGCGCGCGGGACGCCATTCGCCAATTCTCGCACTGGTGCTGCTCGTAGCGGTCGCAGCTACACACGTGCGCGCGGACACAACATATGACGTGCTCGTGGACACACGAATCAAGCTCGGCTCGGAGGCGGCGCCCATCGAGGTCACACCACCCGCTGTGGCGGAGACCGCGGTCCGTGTCTTTGTGCACGATGCACACAAGACGCAGAAGCGGGAGGACATCCGTACCAGAATCAACGCACAGCGACGCGTCCTGTCAATGTATGCGACCCGTCCACAGCGCCGTCTGCTCTCGGCCGCCTCCCCACTTGATGCAAGCACAAACCTGGTGCCCGGAATCGACCCAGTTGTCGACGCGCAGACCGGGCGACCGACGATTATGGCGTGGTTCTTCGTGCAGCGCGGCCCACCCGGGAACCAGCTGGTCATGCAGATGCGCGATGGCTCGTCGTCCTTTGTCTACACAAACACACAGGGAAGTGCGTGTGGAGAGGACATCACGGACACGTGCTCGTTCGACATGCAAATTACAATTGACGCGACGTGCAATGATATTGTGGATATTGCGGCGGGGACGTTCTCAAACGAGGTATTCTGCACGCAGAAGATCACCTTTACGCCACTCGCCGGTGTCGCGGCGACACGGGCGATGGCGGTGGTCATCACCATTGACATTCGGAAGGCGGTTCCGACGCTCAACCTTAGCACGAACACCACACTGACCGCGCGCTTGCGCTATACCAACGAGAAGAAGCTTGTCGTGAACCCGATTGAACTCCCGACCGTGGATCTCCACTACGCCATCGGACGCACTGCGCTAGTTTCACACGATTTGCTCAGCAGGCCCGAGCCAACCTTTGTGTCTGCGGGGGCCGAGCTGTGCACCGTGATCACGACGACGCCGGTGGTTGACACAGAGACAGGGAAACTGACCCAGCTCAACGCAGACCTCGCGGAGGTCGTGATGTGCGTGAAGTCCGCACCGGCAATGACGTTTGAGGTACCCCCGGGCTCTGACTCGGAACCGTCGTTCTCGTGCATGGCATACGCGCCTAATATGCGTGTGAGTGTGATCTACTCCTCCCGCTTCGCCTGGTGTGCAGCGAACAGTGGGGCCGGGTCGCGACTGGGCGGGTGCTGCGACCCCGCGACCACGAACTGCGGAATCCACGACGCAGTCAACACGCACTTCCAGTGCATAGACACCGTCACCGGCGCGTTCACGGCAAACACTTGCACACTGGCCCAGCCGACTCTCTTCACAGTCGCTCGCATGTGTCCAACCGGCCAGACATGCGCGACGACCAGCGCGGCACCCCAGCCGCTTGTCTTGGACGACTTCCCAATTGCACCGGCGCTGTTCCCCAAGGAATGTCTCAACCCCACCGCCACTGCCCTCGTCGACTGCACGACAAGTACCGCCGGGTGTCTCGACGCCGCCGGCTGCACCACTACCGGAGGTCGCCTCGCCGTCTGCTTCAATGCACCCACCTTTCCCGACGTGGCCAACAAGACAAGCGTCGTGTACGAGTTCCGAATCGACCTGAGCGTCGTCGACTTCCACCAGGGCACACCGAACCGACGCCTCCTGCGACACGAGCCAACCAAGCGCGCGACCCGCACGGTGGGTGTGACGAAACAGATCGATATCATCAACCCCAGTGCGGAACCGACCCTGTCCAGACCCGATCCGTGGCCGGGCGTCGACGTGCGGGACCTCGGCCCAGTCCACCTTGTGGCGGCGGTCGGTGTCTTTTCGGGACTCATTGTGATCGCGGCGGTAATGTATCGGATCTAATGCCTTGGATTCGTGTGTGTATTATTAACACGCAGTACACACGCGTGCATACTCGAATGGAGGAAGAGCGATGGCGTTTACTATCCGAAGTGCATGCACTCTGGGCGGGTCACTTCGGCACAGTCATTGAAACTTCCCAAATCCAAACTGGAGCTGAAACCCGAGATGGCGCATGTCCTCCGTGTTCCACCCCCAGAGTTCCGCGCAGTCCGTGTAGACCCATCCCATCTCCTGGAAATGCACCGACTTCAGGTTCATCGCCAGTAAATCCCGCTTCGTGATCCCCATTGCGTGCCACTCAACCATGTGAATCTGCTTGCATGCCACAAACGCGTCGCCGCGAAGCCCGCGCGCACGGAGACTGGGAAGCGTGACACCGAGTAACGCAAAGTCGGCAAGTGACGCGTCAGCGTTTGCCAAGTCGGTTAATCCCCACGTCACGAGCGCGTCCCATTGCCCTTCGAGTCCAGCGAAGCGCGCCTCGCGCACCTTGGCACCCCCGCGCCCGTTCGCGTCGGCAAAAATGCGCCCATCGAGCCCCTTTCCAAGCAGCTCGCTCACCGACAGCCCGGTGCCGAGCAGTGTGCGCACACTCACCCCGGCATTGACGTACTGGCTCACGCACGGCGCGCGATCGAGGAGGGCACACGCGACAGGGACCGGCTGCAGCACGCTTCGCGTGGGAAACAAAACCGCGACTTGCGGTGGCGTGAGGCGCAGCATGACACACTGCACTGTGTGGGTGTACTTCCCTCGTTTATTGGCCGCTGTGCTACCCGTGCGAACTGCGCAGGGTTCCAATCGTGAGTGCGTGTCGCTGTGTCAATGCCGATGTGGTTTGGCGCGGAGTGGGTGTGCGGGCCACGGCGAGCTCGACGAGCGCAGGTGACAAGCACACAGGGGGTCGGAAGTTGCCTCTGCTTTCCCATGTGCCACACGCCCGACACTCCCGCTCTCGTGCCTCAATACCGGAAAACACAGTGAGCACGATACCAACAACCGCGACGCCGGCTTGGAGCATCGCGTTGACAAGACACAACACCCCGCACTCCCCGCCCGAGCCGCTCGGTGTCCCGCCATGGTCCACACCGGTCGCGATCGTGGCAGTACTGGACCAATCGCACAGCACAGACACCGTGTCGAGAACCGCCGCGGCCGGGTCGCGCAGGGTGACAGTCGCCCCGACAAGCCCGTTTGCGGCGCGGGTCGCGTCGAACACTGCGACGAGCTCCGTGTTGGAGGGGACAGCAGCAAGATTGACAACCGTCGTTGCCCCTGCGAACGACACAGACGTGAGCGTAAGGCCGGTTATTGCCACGGTGCCCGAATTCAGGACGGAGATCACAAACCCCGCCGGTGCAAGCAGCTCGAACGACGGAAGTGTGCACGGACTCGCAGTAATCGACGCCAGTGACGCCGCGTCACAGCTCGTCGCCAGCGTCATAACCACCAGCAGGAGAGTAGGGATTGAAGGTGTCGTGGGTCTGCGCAAAGCCCGGGGTCGCACCGCCTCGGAAGGCCGTGCCCACGTTCGCATTATGCACTGGTGACTCGCTTTGTTGGAGTGGGGGCGGTGGTAAATCCGACACGCCAGCAGCCATACTGTCTCTTAAAGTCAGCATCGATCACAAGAGTGTGACGTTCGATTCACACATCATACATGGCCACACGTCGCATTATGAGAGATACGAAGGAAGGCTCATCCGCGACCACATGTGCACATATGATATTTTTACTCTCTGTATAAAACAGACAACTTGGAATATTTCAGTAACACATCCGACCCGGTATCCCGATGTCCTTTCGACGTCGAGCCGCCGAGCCGCCGTCGGCTATTGTAGGTGCGATGCCCCATGCTCCGCCGCGAGTTGACTGTAGCAGGTTCACGGTTTCCGCGGTACCGTGTATGACATCCGGTCGACAACGGAACACTACATTCACACGGACAGGACATCAGCCTCACGGGTTTATGGCATCACGGACAGGACATCAGCCTTACGGGTTTATGGCATCACAGACAGAACATCAGCCTTACGGGTTTATGGCATCACGGACAGAACATCAACCCTTCGCTTTTATGGCAGCACTCGAACACGCGGCCAGAAATTTCAAAACTACATTATGTGTCATTTTTACAGTTGACGATGTTTCGGTTGAATATGAACGAGCTAGAAACGATGTATATCGCAATATCACGAGAGGCGAGGTGCTTAGCGACTATGAAAAAGTGGAATTTGTAGATGACGACATTGGATATTTAGATGGTGACAAGGAGTTCGGGGAAGTCAAATCCTTTGAAATGGATAATGACGACACTGTCAACCGTGACAATGCATGATTTGCAGTGAACCACGTCAATATGACTTCGTCACAGCTCGTCGCCAGCGTCATAACCACCAGCAGGAGAGTAGGGATTGAAGGTGTCGTGGGTCTGCGCGAAGCCCGGGGTCGCACCGCCGCGGAAGGCCGTGCCCACGTTCGCATTCTGCACTGGTGCCTCGCTTTGTTTGAGTGGGGGCGGTGGTAAATCCGACCCACCAGCAGCCAGACCGTCCATGATGACGACGGCGTCGTGCGGCTCATCATCCCCAGTCGGGCCGGGTGCAGACTGAAGTCGGAGCAGCTGACACACACGGGAGTACGTCGCGAGAACGCTGATCCCATCGGAGAACCCGGCGAGGAACAGCAGGGCAAGCACGAGCATGGCCATACTGGTCGTGAAGATGGCGCTGACCGTCTTCTCGTACCCTGGGAACGCCGAGACATACGGCATCGCACTGTGAATTGCCGTCTCGATGAACAGATGCACCGACTTCCCACGCACCAGGATGCGCTGCCCCGGGACTTCGACCGTCCACGTCTTTGTGGCGGCAGTCGCGTCTGCGCACAGGCCACACTCGGTCGCCGTCTTCACGACGTGGGTGCACGTGTCCACGCGCGTGCAGAGCCGCATGCACTCGACGGCATCGACGTTCCCCGCAAGGATACACCCCGTTGTCGCGGCCTGCACTCCACTGAAGTCGACGTATGCCGCGGTGGCGTCGGGGAGTGTCCACGTCTGTGCGACGGTCAAGGCGGTCGTGGGCTTCGGTGTCGCCAGCAGCGTCTGGAGCACGCTGATCGTCGTCGACCAGCCGCGCGGCGTGGGCGCGGCCGAGCATAGCATATACCCGGCCAGGGATTGGTGGACCGTGACCGCCGCAAACCCGGTGTTGTCGACCACTTGGACAGTTGCTGGGACGGTCCCGGGGAACTCAGTGACAGCGATCGACTGCACGGGGTCTGAGTTGTGGGGCTCCAGCGTGAAGCGGACGATGCGCCGGGTGCAGTCCGTGCACGTGCTGGTGTCGGGCATGAAGTAGTCGTAGCACGTCGCGTTGACCACCACAACCGCCTGTGCGGGGTAGACCACGTCCAGGGCGGTCGCAGCAGAGAGAAGGCACGCGACGCAGAGGAGGAGTACGGCGAACATGCGCATTTGAATGAATACACAGTCGGGCAGTGAACTCAAATAGCACAGTGCGCTGAAGCCCATTCCAGTCATCGTTCGAATACGTCCAGTGGGACAAAGGGCATCCGCATCAGGTACAGCGGCGTCCACACAAACACCGCCAGTGTCATGAGCACGCCGGACGTCAGCATGACACAGATCATGGTCTGCGCCATCGATAGATTCCCCGATAGAATGGTGATCACCAGCGGTCGCTCGTCCCAGAGCGTGAACGGCCCCCCGGGTGTCCGCATGCGAAGGTGAACATGGTAGACACCGGGCAGTGCCAGATGAAAGGGCATGGACGTCGCACTGCCCGTACACGCAGTGAGCAGTTTCGCATCAAACTCGCTGTGGATTGGGATCACATCAACACACACGCCATAAGTGATCAGCGTGGTCGGGACACGCAGCTGGATCACCGCCGTCGAGTTGTTGTCGAAGAAGGAGTTGGTGGTGCTCACAAGCCGGCCAGTGAACACCGCACCCTCGACCGGCGCCAGCAATGCGAGCGCACTCGCTAGTGCTACAAGCAGTTCGACGCGCACTCGACACATACGCAGTTCTCTACAAACAACCGTTATACGCATTAAATCATGCACTGCCACCACGTACAGTCATGGAAACCCGCCCCCTGCTGGATTTCGAGCCGAAACGGCAGAATTCGCCAAAGGTAAAAAAACCGCCGCCAACAAAGGCACAAACCCCGCCGCATGCAAAGGCACAAGACCCGCCGCCACCCGTCGGCACGGGAAACATCAGACACGTCCGGCACCTCGTCGGAACCACAGCGCACCGCGGGCCGGACAACAACTGGCTCAAGTACGCACATGCGAACCTGGCCGCGTACGGCGCGACACAGACCGAATGTCCGTGCAACAATCAGTCCGTTGACACACCGGCGGCCACCGGCCCACACACCCTCGCCGATCGTAGCGTGGGCGCCCATGTGTGCGTCGTGCTCCCGACAGGGGAGGTCTTCATTGGCGTCACGCCCACGTGTTCAACCTGTAACACCAAAAATTGGACGTTCACCACACCGTTTACGCTCGTCACTGTCGCTTCCATTGCATGTGGCACCTTTGTCGGCTCGATCAATCCAAACACCGCAGACGCAAATGCGACACATGCCAGTGTCCCCGCACTCACAAAGATCAACACCATCGAAGTCGCCATGAGTAATCTTGAAGTCAAGGACACCAACCTCAAACTCGGTGGTGTCGCCCGAGACGGCTCGACCCAGGTCATGCACACCGCCGTCGCTGACCCCGACGACTTCATGCTGCAGCTGGCGGTGCTCAGCCGAAACCGTATCCGGCACACTCGCATAGCCGCAGACGCCAAGCTCGTGTCGCACGTCCCTGTGGTCGTGCGCGTCGATCCGAAGACCAGCACGTACATGATCCTGCAGCTACCGCGCGGCGACGACGAGGAGGGAGAGGGGAGCGGGAGTGGTTGACTCGGTTGTTTTTTTTTTCAAGGAAAAGTCGAAATTCCAACCAAGTCAACCAGATTTTTATAAACCGTCAAAATTTCGACCAAATCAGCCAGATTTGAATTTCGGTACCGGTAGACTTTTACTACGGGATCAGTGATTTGTGCACTTAAGTGCACAAATCACCATGTCTTTTGTGCACTTAAGTGCACATGTCTTTTGTGCACCAGAACGACTTCTGTCGTTCGCAGCTGTTTTTCGTCCG
>Ga0307492_10000201_pt1 | contig 25893 bp, 21 predicted proteins | sample SI3LmetaG_FD_202365 | JGI IMG/M metagenome (GOLD analysis project Ga0307492, IMG submission 202365) | Sea-ice brine microbial communities from Beaufort Sea near Barrow, Alaska, United States - SI3L | ecosystem: Environmental > Aquatic > Marine > Coastal | place: USA: Alaska | collected 2017-05-06 | reverse complement strand
GCACCTTGGCTTCAGCGTGGTCAAGAATAAAAGCCACCGTCTGAGCATCCAGACGGGTATTAATGGCATTGAGCACGGCGCCAGTCATCGGCACAAAAAAATGCGCTTCAAACATCTCTGGGATATTGGGTAGCATCACAGCGACGGTATCGCCTCTACCAATACCCCGAGCGGCCAATGCAGACGCCATCATCACGCAGCGCCGGTAGACCTCACCCCAACGGCGACTCAGCGCCCCATGCACCACTGCCTCAGCATGCGGATACAGGCTGCCGGCACGGGCCATAAAGCTCAACGGCGTCAGGGCCGCAAAGTTTGCCGCTTGACGCTCAAGCTGATGTTGATAGATGTTACCCATGACGACCTCGACAAATGATGTGTTGCCAAAGGGAAGAACCGTTAATGACCACTAACGCCCACTAACGACAACCGTCCCAATGACTTGAATTCACCTAAGGTACCATGTTCCCTTTTTGTCGCCCATCCCTGATGGCACTGCGACACGCAATTAAGCTGGATGCGCCAGCGTCGTTGCGTCAGCATAGATGTCACGGTCTATGGTAGGATGCTTGATCAATTTTTCAATTTAGGGACCCATACCATGGGACGACTGCTTCGCGGTATCTGGCACAGCATTACAGCCATCAAGAACGTTGTCGGTAACCTGCTGTTTCTCGCCGTTATGGTGGTTCTTCTCGTCGTAATTTTTGCTCAGACAGAACAGACCTTCGTACCCAACAGCGCCGCCATGATCATCAACCCTACCGGCACCATCGTCGAACAACGCCGCGCCATCGACCCTTTGAACGGTCTATTGGGCAATGGTAGCGAGCAAGAATCAGAAACCTTACTCAGCGACGTGACCGCAGCCATCAGTGCCGCCAAGAACGACAGCCGCATAAAAATGCTCGTCCTAGAGTTGAGCGGTATGCAGGGCGTTAGCATGTCTCAACTGCAAGAAATCGGCGCCCAAATTGACGACTTCAAGGCGACTGGCAAGCTCGTCTATACCTACGCCGACAGCTACACCCAAAGCCAATACTATCTCGCCGCCCATGCCGACCACCTATTTCTTAACAAGCAGAGCTTTCGGGTATTCGGTGGTGTTTTCATGACAGGCATGGGTGTTTACCCGACCTATTTCAAATCGGCTCTCGATAAGCTCAAAGTACAGTTCCACATCTTTAAGGTTGGCACCTACAAGGGCGCCGTCGAACCATTTCTGCGCGATGACATGTCCGCTGAAGCCAAAGAGGCCAACCTAGGCTGGCTAACAGTGCTCTGGCAACAATACCTGGAGCGCGTCGCCAGTCTGCGCGATCTCACACCAGACACGCTGAACCAGCATATAAACACCTACGACCAACTACTCGATGGCGTCGACGGTGACGCAGGCCAACTCGCGGTCCAGCAAGGCCTCGTCGATGAGCAAATCAATCACAAGGAATGGCTCGATCGTGTTACCGCGGTAGTTGGCAGTGACAACGGAGAAGATTACTCACATATCAGCTTCCGCGACTACCTGCTTATCACGCGACCACCTATCGCCATCAACACACCCGGCAGCGACAAGATCGCCGTTATCACCGCCAAAGGCAATATCCTCGACGGCGACCAACCAGCCGGCAGTATCGGTAGCCTGTCCATGGCCGAACTCATCAAACTCGCTCGCGAAGACGATACGGTCAAGGCCCTCGTCGTTCGGATCGACAGCCCTGGAGGCAGCGCTAGCGCCTCCGAACATATTCGTTACGAGCTTGAGTTGACCCAACAAGAAGGTAAACCTGTCATCGTCTCAATGGGCACCTATGCCGCATCTGGTGGTTATTGGATAGCAGCAACGGCCGACAAAATTTTCGCCTCGCCAACGACAATCACAGGTTCTATCGGCACCTTCATGCTGTTTCCAACACTCGAACAAAGCTTTGCCGAACTCGGTATTTACACCGACGGCGTCGGCACCAATACCCTAAGTGGCGCCCTCAACCCCATGCAGGCCATCAACCCACGCATCGAAAAAATTCTCGCCCAATCAATTAAACATACCTACACCCAATTTATCGACCTCGTCGCCCGCGGCCGCAACATGACCCCCGACGCCGTCGACAACGTCGCTCAGGGCCGCGTCTGGGCAGGTGCCACCGCTCTCGATCTCGGCCTTGTAGACGCCATGGGCGATCTCGACGACGCCATTCGTGCCGCCGCCTCAATGGCTGAACTCACCGACTTCGAAACCCTTAATCTTGAGAAGCCCCTGAGCCCCAGAGAACTACTCATTAGCGAACTCATGAAAGGCGGTACAGCAACCCTCGCCACCCTCATCGGCCCCATAGGACACACAAGCCTGCAACTCGCGCTGCCGTATACTCAACAAATCAACGAGCTCCACCACATGAGTCAAGCCCCGGGCCTGTACCTGCAATGCCTTGAATGCCAATCCCCCGGTCTTTGATCGGCACACCAATACTCTGCCCGCGTCCCCCGCCCCCTCCGGCACACCGCCGGAGGTATAGCAGGCGTTGACCCAAGCACGCACCTAGACTCTGGCCCAAACATTCCCCTCATTCAGCTTAGATTCATCCCAACTCCGTTAACGTATACACAACGTTATAGAAGCTCACGGAGTCACACTATGCTAACCACCAAGCTCATTACACAAGTCATCACAAAGGCTTTTACAAAACACTTCACAAAAGCTTTCACAACCAGCAGCCACCACCTTGCCCTGCTCGTCTTGCTCGCTGCACCCACCGCGATACTGGCCGAAACATCACAAACCGTGAGAGTCATCCAAAGCGGCTCACAGATACAGCAGCGCTCAACCTATTCTGCAGTCGACTACGATCATTGTCACTTCGACGAGGCTCATGGCCATACACACTGTTACACCGACCAACAGGGTCACGCGTGTGACCAGGTTATCATCCAACAACCTAACACTATCATCCACACAACGCGCCGCTACAACGCACCCACAACCGTCATTGAGAACAGTTACTACAACGACGTCGTGGCGCCCTCAAGAATCGTATTTGCATACGGCGACACGCATCGATACAGATCTAACCAATTCTATAACCAAAGACCGGGACTCGTTTTTCGCTACAACAACAATAGGCGGCATGAGCGTAGACATGAGCGTAGACATGAGGTTAAGCAACAGCGTCGACAAGCAGAACGACGAGAACGTCGACACGAGCGTCAACATAGAAAGAATAGATCAGAACGTCGCTACACAAACCGCGACAACGATCATAACAACCGCAATAACCGTAATAACCGTAGCGATCGCAACAACCATAGAGATGGTCGAGGTAACAGTCACTAACCAAGCAACGGACCACCAGAAGGCGGCGAACCATCCGGCTCGTCGTCACCACCCAACCGCTTTGGGGATTCGAACTTACGCCAAAACTCCGCCACAGAGCGCGCTAATATCTCACGATTACGCGCCGACTGGACCTGCCAATGTGGCGGCATCAAGCGCCGATAATGCGCCTCATTAAAACGATTATCGATCAAACAAATAATGCCACGATCTTGCTCACCGCGAATCACCCGACCAGCCGTCTGCAACACTCGGCTCATACCCGGATACTGATAAGCAAATTCAAAACCTTGGCCCGCCTGCTCTGGCAACTCAAAATGCGCCTTGATCAGGTCTCGCTCAACACCAATCTGCGGCAACCCCACCCCTGCGATAACGACACCAATAAGTCGCGCGCCCTTTAGATCAATGCCCTCACCAAAAACACCACCCATAACGGCAAACCCTACCAGTGTACTGGCCACTTCACTGTCGACGCCTGCATCAAAGCGCGCGAGAAAATCACCGCGTGCTACCTCTTCCATCCCTGGCGTCTGAGAGACATGAGTGATTCCCGGGTGACGCTCAACCAGCTTGTCTCGCACCTCGTTAAGATAAGCAAAAGATGGCAGGAAGACGAGATAGTTACCCTGGCGTTGAGCGACAACAGCAGCGATAGAGTCCGCCAGTTCATACAGGCTATCGGCCCTGTCACGATAGGTCGTAGAGATATAACTGGTCGCAAACACACCAAGATTCTCCGCTGCAAATGGCGAATCGATTTGAAACCAACTGGCACCCTCGCCAATACCCATCAACGTCTGAAAATAGCGCTGCGGCATCAACGTCGCAGAAAACCCAATGACTGATGTCAGTCTCGCCATGGCCGTCGCCAGACCTGGCCCAGGATTAAGGTTATAGAGTTTCAAACCAATACCAAGAGGACGCGCAATGAGCAAACAACGATAATTTTCATCGAAAGACTCGGATATGCGCAGGAACCGCAACCAGCTAAAATATGATTGTAACAAATCATCACTTTGTGTCGCCGATTGATCTGACTGCAACCAGTCTTCTACCACCAGACACAACTTTCGCAATGCCGACAGAAGCTTCTCAGGCAGCGCTTCACAGGTGTAAAACCCATCTTGCTCGAATTGGTTTTTAACAGGTTTCAGTAACACCAGAAATTGAGCATTAACAGCGCCGAGGGCACGGCGAACACTCGGTAAGTCTGGTCCGCATTGACGTCGCAGGGTCAGAAACTCTTCCTTAAAAACTTCAGCAGAAAACATCTCTCGCCCACGATCAACCAGATTATGGGCCTCGTCCATTAGCAACCCATAGCGTTGAGTTGCGTCATCAAAATAGCGCCGCAGATAAACCCCCGGGTCGAACACATAGTTGTAGTCGCAGATGACCACGTCAGCAATCACGGATAAATCTAGGCTCAATTCAAACGGACACATCTCATGCTCACGCGCCAGTGCCTCGATGTCGGCACGACCCAACGACCCCTTTGCCGCCAACACATCGGCGCGTACTGCCGGCAACTTATCGTAATAACCTACCGCATAACGACAATGTTCTGCCGCACAAGGTGCTCCGGGCGTGAAGCAAATCTTGCGCTTAGCCGTCAAGGTAATATCGCGTAGCGTCAGCCCCTGACGCTTAAGATGCTCGATAGCTGTCGTCGCCATCTGCTGTCCTGAGGACTTCGCTGACACAAAAAATAGCTTGTCATAAGCTGCCGGCGGCAAAGCCTTGATCGCTGGAAACAGCGCCGCCATGGTTTTACCAATACCCGTCGGCGCCTGCAGGATAAGTTGCCCCGCGTCGATCATCGTACGGTACACACTGACTGCCATATCGCGCTGGCCAGGACGATACTCACCATAAGGAAAATTCAACTGCTCGATGCTGGCATCACGTTGTCGTTGCCAGGCATCCAACCCGATTAAAAACTTCAGGTAGCTTTTGATCAATGCATCAAAGTAGTCTTTAAGCGCCGTGACTGACCAATGATCGACTAACAAGAATTCCGTATCGTCCGCCAATTCTAGATAGCACAATCGTACAGTGACTATCTCATCGTCAGCCAGACCATGATCCTTCGCCAACAGGTGGGCGTAAATACGTGCCTGGGCCCAGTGTTGTCGTTGCACACTATCGGGAATCATCGATGGATCACCCCGGGTGGTTTTAATCTCTTCGACTAGCATAGGGCTGGCCGTCGGGAAGTAGCCGTCGACCCGACCACTGACCTCTAAACACAAACCTTCAGATTCGATACTCGCCGACAATTTTTTTTCAGACACATATTCTGCACCACGGGCTTTTTGAACCCGCTGATGACCGCGTAGCCCAGCTAATGCTGAACTACGTGCAGAAAATCGAAAATTAATATCGCCACTACGCTCAACCTGCTCGGCCAACTCCCTGACCGACACCTTAAAATATCTCGTTGACACTACAGCCATGAGACGTTAACAACCTCATGGGGAATATCGCATTCATTGAAGTACCTTAACCAGCGTGTCTGGTTAGTTTGCAGCTTGTCATTCGGCCCCTTAACCTCAGCCAGCAGGTAGCCACCGGCGTCAGGAAAAACGATTAGGTCAGGAAACCCACTACGATTGGCACGCGGGTCGGCCAATAATCGCTGAAAAACCGCATGAAAATGGGTGATCGGTATTCTCGCAAAACAGCTATCTAACAGTTCTAACGACAGAGCACCCCAGTGTACAAAAGGGTTCACCCGCCCCGCCTTTAAACGCAAGGTGTCGAGTACCCGCTGCTGTAACGCCTCTATATGAGAGAGTTCCAGCAAACGATCTTGCAGGGCGACTCGTCGCTTAACGCAGAAGTCCCCAGTATATAGATCGGCCGGCCCGCGCTGGAATGGGTTAAAGAAAGCCCCCCGCACAGGCGCATAGATAATATCCCAGTAAGCGAGTCCAAAAATCGAGGGCAATAGACTATTTTCAACATAGAAAGCTCGATCACCCAGTGCATCGAAATAATCTGCCGCTAACAGCTCAACCCGGCGCCCGGCTATTTGTGCCACGCGGAGCTCGCGCACCACACAGTCTGGTTTAGGCTTGGCTCTGACGGAAAAATACGCCGGTGAGTGCTGCGCACTGGGTCGTGACGTGGATTGTGGTGAGGTCGATTGGCGAGCCTCAACCTTGCGATATAGGCGCGTTGCAAAGCTCGCCGCAAAATCACCCTCAGATTCATTCTCAGGTGCCAACAAAATCTGAGCACATAGATCAAGGGCAGCAGACCATTGCGCCGGGTCTGCCGCCAGCAATCTTACCCGGCGTTCTCGCGCCATACCTGAGGTTGTGCGTGCATACAGCTGTACTGCGGCTTTCGTGTCATCATAGCGCTCAAGTTGGCGGGCTACACGGTTGTTGACCTTATCCAGCCGTCGTTGCAGTTCGGACGCCACTTGCTTGGGTAAGGCGCGGGCAAACGCCTGTAACTCGCTCGTTGAACCCGCCTCTATCAGTGTCTCGGCCTGATCCCGCAACAGCGCCAACATCCTTGCTTGATCCAGTAGTTCACGACGATCAAAAAATCGCGTATTTTGATCTATGGCATAATCTTCATAGGGCAGAATACCTAGGTCATTTAACACAAATTCGGTGAAGTCCTGGCGCAGATTGCCAAAAAATAACAGCCGAAAAGTCTGCAGAATAGGTAATTGCAGCGGCTCATAAATCTGGCAACCAATCTCGACATCAACGAAGTCACGCAATGCTGCAGCACTGCTATGCAATTGCAGGTCGTCCATAAGCGACTCGCGGCTAGCATTAGCCAGGGGTATGGCTTTAAGATGAACGGCTTCAGCATGAATGGCCTTACGAAAACGACTTAACTCGGCCTTCACCAACAGGCTCAATAACGCATCAAAGGGTGCGAGCTCGCCCCGCGCGAGATACCCCGCCTCGATTAATTCGCTAGCAGCAGCAGCGATATCATCAATCTCGGCATACTGGAGTTTATCGCTGCGAAACAGCGGTCCCTTACGCAACGCCAACCGCACATAGAAGCGCTGGGCTGACAGGGATAATTGAAAAAACTGCTCACCGTAGGCGCGCTCAACAGGGGTCAGCAGGTCAGCGTATCGCTGAAGTATAAATTCAAACACAAAGGCGACATTATCGCGGTAGTAACCTACGGGAAGATCGTCGACAACCGCATTCACGCGCGTAGCTTCCAGATGATTGAGTGTCCTGCATATTACGCACGATACACTGTATATTCAACCAGTAGTCAGAATAATGGGCTACAGGCGTCGGTTAAAGCGGTGTTCGGTACCCGTCATCGGGTCAATTTGGACCATCTCAGCGTTACTGGGAAATTGCAGAATCCGCACCTGACTGCCGCCCTCAGCAATCTGTAAGCGGTCTCCCGCCAATTGGTAGGATACGGGGGGCTGACCATCAACGCTGACCGCTGTCGACGTATATTCAACCGTGACAGGAAAACCGCCTACCTGGGTCTGCCAAGCGCCTAGCAGCAATTCACTCGCGGGCTTTGTCGTCATGCAAGCAGTCACCGTTACTAGCATACAGACAACCCAAAACGCCTTGATTATTTTCACGTCTATTCCTTTTATTTAACCGCTACTTGGCAGAATAACTCAATCGATGGCAACAGCATAGTCCGTGAACCGTCACCCCGGCGAGATCTCCACTGACGAAAGCAGATCACGTGTACTTTTCAAACTTCTTTTCAGAGTCAGAAAATACCTGCTGCCACTTGCCGGATTTGAAGCGCCAGACGAGCATGCTCGCCTTGACGATGTAGTCACCTATCAGCGCCCCATAAATCCACACCACGGGCAGCCCCAGAAAGGTAAACAGTGCTGCCAGCCCTACCCGCGCACCCACCAGGCCTGACAGGGTCGTTCGCAGCGGAAACCGCGTATCTCCCGCACCACGCAAGCACCCACTGAGGGTAAACTCAATGGCCATCAACGGCTGGGCCACCCCCAGAATAAAGATAAAGATCACCGTAAGCCTGACCACTTCATCATCATCGATCAGAAAGCGTGCTATTGGCTCAGAAAATATCACGATGACGATACTCAACAACACCATGCTAGCAATCGCCATAGCCGTGGCGCGCCAGCCCTGACGCATGGCCCCAACAGGGTCACGGGCACCCATGTGCTGACCCACCAGAGTTGCGCCAGCGATAGAAAACCCAAAGCCCACGACAAACGACATAGACAATATTTGCACCCCGATACCATAGGCTGCAAAGGCCGCCGTGCCGTACTTACCCACCAGCCACAGAAACGCCACAAAGCCCAACTGGAACACCAGTTGCTCAAGTCCTGCGGGATAACCAATATCGACCAATTGACGCACACGCTTTTCAGTCATCGAGCCGCGCCCGCCGACACCAATTTTGAGATAGCCCCCGTACCACAGCACCAGATAAGCAATCGCCGCGAGCGTAAATGACAATCCGTTAGCAATCGCCGCACCCGCGATCCCCATCGCTGGCATGCCATAGCCACCGAACACCAGCCAATAAACCAGACCTACATTGACGATATTGGTCAAAATACCAATCCACAGTGGCGTACGCGTATCACCCGCAGCGCGCAACGCGGCACTGATAATCATGTTGACGGCAAACGCCACATTGAACAGGCTGATCCAACGAATAAAGCTTGCCGCCGCCAGCGTGGTCGCCTCATCCAGCCCGAAGACGCCCGCAACAGCCTCAGCAAAGAGGATACAAGGCACCATCAGGATAATCGCGACGCCGTTACCGATCCACAACGATACCGTGGTGACCTTGGCTGCCTCAAGCAAGTCTTTAGCGCCAACTGATCGTGCTACCATGGCGGTCGTGCCTGCCGATACGGCCATCAAAACGGCCTGCAGGGCAAAGAATATGCGATTGCCGGTGGTGACAGACGCCACGGCGGAGGCGCCGAGGGAACCAACAATTTTGATACTGACCAGACCTATTACTGAAAACAGCAGATTGCTAACAATAGCCGGCCAGGCGAGCTGCCAAATACTCAGTTGCGGTTTGTCCACCTCAGAGGGCTTATCAGTGTTGGAATCGGTCATAATAGGGCAAGCTCGGCCTACGACGCAGGCCCCGTGGCCGTGCAGTGCAGACGCCGCGTACCATACACTAGCGGCCAGCTAATACTCAAGAGCGTAAGACATCCATGACGAAACATGCAGTGATTATAGGCGGTGGCCACAACGGTCTGGTTTGTGCGGCTTATCTGGCCAACAGTGGCGCTAAGGTCACCGTCCTTGAGCGACGCGATATTGTTGGCGGTGCAGCAATCACCGAGGAGTTTCACCCAGGGTTTCGCAATTCCGTCGCCAGCTATACCGTCAGCCTGTTACACCCAAAAATTATTCAAGACCTGAATCTGCACGCCCATGGCTTAACGATCTTGCCACGGCGCATCAATAACTTTGTGCCGTTGCCCGATGGTCGTAGCCTAGTGAGCTACCCGGCGCTGGAGGATACTCAGCGGTCCCTAGCGACGTTTTCTAAACGTGATGCGCAGCAACTTGGTCATTACTATCAAGCCCTCGACGAGGTCGTCCCCGTGGTCAAAGAGATCATGCTGCTCACCCCACCGAACCTGATCGATATTGGCTTTGGCGACCTTTTCAAGCTATTCAGCCTCAGTCGCACTTTTGGGCAGTTGAATGACCGCCAGAAGCGTTTCTTAGTCAAGCTGTTCTCTGTCAGCGCTGGGGAATTACTCGATGACCTGTTCGAGTCTGACGCCATCAAGGCGCTACTTGGCTTTGATGCCATCGTTGGGCACTTTGCCAGCCCTTACGCTCCCGGCTCAGCCTATGTGCTGCTGCACCACGTGGTTGGCGAGGTTAATGGCCAAAGCGGCATCTGGGGCCATGCCGTCGGTGGCATGGGCGCCATTACCCAAGCCATGGCCAAGGAGGCGCTAGCACGGGGCGTTGAGATTCGCACTAACAGCGCTGTAGCCAAAGTGGATATTCATCAAGGCCAAGCCCGTGGCGTGTATCTAGCAGACGGCACGCACCTGACCGCTGACCTGGTAATCGCTAACGTCAACCCCAAGCTGTTATTCGAACAACTCATGGACAGCGCCGATGTTAGCCCGGACGTGTTGCATCACTTCGCAGGCTACAAATGCCAGAGCGGCACCTTTCGCATGAATGTTGCCCTGGGAGAACTTCCCCGCTTCACTGCCCTAGGTATTAACCAAGCCCAAGGCGTTGATGGCTGCCTCGAGGGCGGCATTATCATGGCACCTTCGCTGGACTACATGGATCAGGCGTTTACTGATGCTCGCCGTCAAGGCTGGTCAAATAACCCCATCGTCGAGATGCTGATCCCGAGTATTGTTGATGATAGCCTCGCCCCCCCCGGTCACCATGTTGCCAGCCTGTTCTGCCAACATTTCGACCCTGCTCTGGGTGGCCGCTGGGACGAGCACCGGGAGGCAGCGGCTGATCGCATTATCAGCACCGTCGAGGCCTACGCGCCGGGCTTTAGTGCCAGTATCCTAGCTCGCCAAATCCACAGCCCCTGGGATCTAGAGCAAAAATTTGGCCTGGTGGGTGGTGACATTTTCCATGGTCGTCTAAGCCTCGACCAGCTGTTCTCAGCGCGACCAATGCTCGGCATGGGTCAATATCAGACAGAAATACCCAATCTTTATCTGTGTGGCGCTGGCACTCACCCCGGGGGCGGCGTCAGCGGCCTACCAGGTCATCACGCGGCGCGGGAGATACGTCGGCACCTCTGATCCAGCCATATAACCGACGGCAGCTCTATTAACCAACGAAGGGCATTAAACCATCTATACTTACATTCATGACCCTAACGCGAGCGCTGTGTGAACGATCTTTCAGAGATACTAATTGCCGATGACTCAAAATCGAACCGGCTGTCACTGGCTGCAGCTCTATCTGACCTGAACGCAGACTTGCTGATCGCCAGCAATGGTATGGAGACTATTCGGCTGGCAACGATCCACCAGCCGGCCTTGATTATCCTCGATGTTGATATGCCCGATATGGATGGCTATCAGGTCGCCAATCACCTGGCTGGCACCGGTCGGACGGTCAACATTCCTATTATTTTCATGGAAACCAATTTCGCGCGCCACAAAGCCAGCCTACACGGCAACTCGATCTGGCCGCCAGAATTGATCTACAAACCTGTTAACTATGAACAACTTAACTATCGGGTAGCCACCCTGCTGGTGCTCGCTGAGTATCGCAATAGTATTGCCACCATTCGACAATTTGAAGACGAAATGGAAGACAAGGCTGACGAAGGCATTGCCGGTATCGACAGGAACGGTCGTATCCGTTATTGCAACCCCACCATGATCAAGATGCTACGAACGCGCTATACCGAGATACTCGGCATTGGCCTCGAAAGTATCTTCGAGAAGGCCTACCATGACACAGACCCCCAGTGGCAAGCGCACCCGGTTGCCACGGCACTGGCCGTCAACAAAACCGTGCAAGTGAAAAAGGCCACACTGTGGACCAACGACGGCGGTAAGGTCACAACCACCTTCGTCGCTGTACCCATCAAGGACCATCCAGTGTTGCAAGCGCTGCTGGTTTTTAAGGATATTTCACGGCGCTCTCGAGCGGATGCGCAAATCACCTCTATCACCACCCATGACCCACTAACGGGCCTAGCCAACCGGTTTAAGTTTGAGGAGGTGCTGCGTGGTCTCATCGCGTTGTACAAGGCTAAAACCAACGTGCTGATTTCTCGTAAACGCGCAGCGCCCTGCGCAGTACTCTATATCGGCATCGACCATTTCTCGCATATCAACAAAGGATTGGGTCACAATGTCGGTGACAAGCTGCTTCAGGGCGTCGCCCATCGCATCCGTAACTGTATCTCAGATCTTGATATTGTTGCGCGCTTGGGTGGCGATGAATTCACCGTGGCACTCACCCATATGTTTGATGTGAGCGATGCGACCACCGTCGCCCAAAATATTCTAAAGAGCCTCGATGAGGCCTTCTTGATCGATGCTAACGAGATCTTTTCGAGCGTCAGCATAGGCATCGCGACCTATCCTGAGTGCGCGGACACCACAGGTGATCTGCTGACCAATAGCAGCATCGCCATGCAAATCGCCAAGGACAACGGACGACATGGCATACAATATTTTACCGAGTCGCTGAACCAGAATTATCTTGAAAAAATCGATCGTGAGGGTGAGTTTCGCGAGGCCCTCGCCAAGGGTCTGTTAGAGCTACGCTTCCAGCCCTTTATCTCAGCAGACGAGGAACACGTGCTCGGGCACTATATGAGCCTAATATGGAATCACTCCAATCGCACCAGTGTGGACGCCACTGATATCATCTCGGGTATGGAAAACAACCAGATCCAGGCCAAGCTGACCCATAGTATGCTGACGGATGGGGTGCGAAAATACAACGAATTTCGGCTTGCCAACCTGACTGACGCCAACACGGCACTGATCATACCATTCCCGGCATTTCAGCTGATGAACACTAGCTTTATCAATATTTTGCGCTCAGTACTTGCCAACAATGACCTGCCTGCCGGGCAACTCATTCTGGAAATCAACGAAACCCGCACCGATTTGAACCTGAAAGATTTTCAGGTTCTCGCGAAAAAGATAGCTGAACTCGGGGCGAAGCTGGCATTGAACCTGTTCGCCAGCCCGAAAACACCCTTAACCCATCTGTTTCAGATCGATCTGGATATTCTTCGTATAGACCTGCGAGATATCGACCCAATCAATCACGATCCACGCAGTGTCATCTTTATCCGCAGCATTACCAATATGGCTCATGACCTCGACATTAAGGTCATTATCGACGGCGTCAGCAACGATACCGAGGTCGACCTATTGAGGCCTATCGGTGTCGATGGCTTGATGGGAGAGCTGTTTGGCATGGTCAACCTCAGCCAGATCATGACCTGATGCTAACCGGTTGAAGGGAATGCGCACGGTAAAGGTCGCGCCCTGCCCTTCTTGACTAACGATTGACACATTACCTTTATGGGATTGCGCGACATGCTTGACGATGGACAAGCCTAGGCCAGTGCCACCCTTGTCTCTCGAACGCGCCTGATCGATCCGATAAAAACGTTCAAAGATACGCTGCTGTTCCTCATCGGCAATACCAATCCCATTGTCCTCAACCTCGATAATGGCGATATCGCCCACCGTGGTTAGTCGTAGCGCCACGGACGCCTTTTCGCCGCGCGTGTATTTAATAGCATTATCCAGCAAATTACTGACCATCTGTTCAAACCCGTCACGGTCACCATCAACCTCAACGGGATAGTCAGGCAAGCTGATTTCTATGGTCACACCCGCATCCAGCGCATCTTCTGACTTGGCTTTGAACACCTGATTGACCAACGCAACCAGGTTGATCTCAGAATCGGCGGACAGGTCAATAGGGGAGTCGAAACGCGACAAATGAATAAGGTTTTGAACAATAGTGTCGAGTCGCGACGCTTGACTGCGAACACGCTCCATAAAGTGATCACGCGTATCATCCGGCATGTCAGGGTCATCAATGATGGTCTCAGCAAAGCCTCGTATAGCAGCGATAGGCGTCTTTAATTCGTGCGACGCATTGGCGACAAAATCGGTCCGAATCTTCTGTAAGCGCACCATTTCGGTAAAATCCCCCAACACGATAATGGCACCGCTGGCCTTACCCGTTTCTTGATTGCGCATCGCAATGACGTTCAATTCAAGCGTCTTACCCCCACGCTTAACGGTTGCATTCACTGTCATTTGCTCACGCATGCAGGTATCTACCGCATGGCTAATCTCACTGATACGAATGGCTTCCCATAGGGGCGCGTCTAGCATCGGTTCGTCACCCAGCACCAGCATCGATCGAGCTGCGGCATTCAAGTGGACTATGCGCTGCTGCAGGTTGACGGCGATAACGCCTTCATTGAGTCCTGAAAGTACCGCCGCTATCTGATCACGACTATTGGTTAGTGCGGCGATACGGCCCTGGGCGCCCTGGGCTAAATTATTCAACGCCAGTGCCAACTCGCCAATCTCATCATGGCGCAGACTCGGCAGGCGCAGGTTGTATTCACCGCGAGCAATTCGTGATGCAACATTGGTCATCTCGACGATAGGACGGGTGAATCCTCGGGCCAATATAAAGCCGAGCACCAGAAAGAACGCGGTGATCACGGCGGCACTGACATAAATTCTGTTGCGTAATTCTCCCAACTGCTGCTCTACGGCAACAATGGGGACAGCGACACGGACATAGCCCAAAATTCGCTCACCTTCGCTGACGCGCACGGCCACGTATAGCAAGCTTTGGTCAACGGTGCTGCTGTTGCGTTCAGAATCGCCCTGACCATCACGCCGGGCTTCAAGAATCTCAGGACGTTGACTGTGATTATTCATCAAACTTGGCGATTGGCGATTATCAGCCAAAACCACGCCGACATCGTCGATAATGGTGATGCGGCTATCCGGGCGCTCCCCCAGCACACCGTATTCGCTGACACTCATCACGGTGCCGCGGCGCAGGTAAGGCCTATAGACATAGCCAAGGATGGACGCCTGGGCGAATAACCCGACACGAATCTGTTCCCTAGCATCCTGCTGCACACGGGATGAGGTCAACACGCCAAACACGAGGGTACTGACCAATATCATGACGCCAAAAGCACCATACAGCTGCCATAGAACACGTGACTTTAACATCTGGTCTATTCGTCCAGGAATCGGTAGCCGACGCCGCGAATGGTATGAATCATCTGACTGTAGTCGCCCAACTTCTTGCGAATCGAACGGATATGCACATCAATATTTCGATCCACCACGATCACGCCCTCACCAACCACCCGGTTCAGTAGCTGTTCTCGCGAGAACGCGCGACCCACTTGGGATGCCAGCTGGAAAAGCAGCTTGAACTCGGTACTGGTCAACTTGACCTGCTCGCCCGCAATGCTGACCTCATGCCGCGTTATATCGATCATTAAATCTTTGATTTGAATACGTTCTTTTTGCTGATCGTCACGCACAGGGCCGCGACGCAATACCGCTTTAACCCGTGCTAACAGTTCTCGCGGGCTGAATGGCTTGGCAATATAATCATCGGCGCCGAACCCCAGACCAATCACCACATCACTCTCTTCACCCTTAGCCGAGACGATAATAAGCGGAATATCACGGGTGATAGGATCAGCTTTTAACTGCTGACAGATAGACAGACCATCGATGCCGGGCAACATCAGATCGAGCAGCACCAGCGCGGGCGAGAGATTACGCACTAAGGCTAGGCCCTCATCACCACGATTCGAGGCACTGACCTGATAACCTTCGCGCTTGAGGTTATAACTCATCACTTCGACGATATCAGGCTCGTCCTCAATGATAACGACCTTGCTTCTGTTCATTAAACACTGACCACAACGAGTGAAAGATCCATTGAATCATGAAGCCCACATAATGGATAGCAACGAATAATTAAGTTATGGCGCAGATTATTAATATTTTAGTAAACGCATAGCGAGTGCACAATAGATCGAGCCCGCCACTGATGGTGATCAAGCCCAAGAACGCCGCGATTTATCATCGCGACGCTCCTAAGACGGCGGCAGGTCAGAGCCGCGCTCTAATCAGCCATTATATCGTTGAAAGGCTAGCACGGCGTTAGTGCCGCCAAAGCCAAAACTATTAGAGATTACGGTGTTGAGCTTAACGTCGTCGACACGACTGGTCACGACGGGCGCATCACCCACCAATGGATCAAGGTTATCGATATTAGCCGAGGCACAGATAAAATCGTTCTCAAGCATCAACAGACTATAAATAGCTTCGTGTACACCGGCGGCTCCCAGAGAGTGGCCTGACAATGACTTGGTTGACGATAAAGGTGGGATCGCATCGCCAAAGACCGCGCGAATGGCCTTAATTTCGGGAATGTCACCTGCTGGCGTACTCGTGCCATGGGCATTGATATAGTCAACAGGACCATTCACCGTCGCCAGCGCCATTTCCATGGCGCGCTGGCCACCCTCTCCTGAGGGCGATACCATGTCGAAGCCGTCAGAGGTCGCGCCATAGCCGACGAGCTCTGCGTAAATTTTTGCGCCACGGGCCTTGGCATGCTCGAGCTCTTCAACCACCAAGAAACCACCACCACCTGCAATAACAAACCCATCACGGTCGGCATCGTAGGCTCTGGACGCCGTACCAGGTGAGTCATTACGCTTAGTCGATAACGCACCCATCGCGTCAAACAACGAGCTCATGCTCCAGTGCTCTTCTTCACCACCACCGGCTAGAACGATATCCTGCTTACCCAGCTGAATCAGTTCAGCCGCATGACCGATACAGTGCGCGCTGGTAGAACACGCCGACGTGATGGAGTAATTGACGCCCCTAATTTTAAATGCTGTTGCCAAGCAAGCCGAAACCGTGGAGCCCATGGTTCGAGTGACTCGGTAAGGCCCAATGCGCTTGATGCCTTTGGTGCGTAGGATGTCTGCGGCCTCAGTCAAGTTGGACGACGAAGCGCCGCCGGAGCCGGCGACAATACCCGTGCGATTGTTCGATACATCCGCATCTTCTAGACCGGCATCAGCAATCGCTTCAGCCAGAGCGACGTAGGAGAATGCCGCCGCATCACCCATGAACCGGTATAACTTGCGATCGATCATCGCAGCAAGATCCAAATCAATGCTGCCAGCGACGTGGCTCTTGAGCCCCATCTCTTTATATTCTTCCTTAAACTTGATGCCCGAACGCGTCTCACGCAGGGACAATAGGGTTTCCGCCTTATTATTACCCAGCGGTGAAACCAGCCCCATTCCCGATATAACTACACGTTTCATATGAACACCTAAAATTCTTCGAGGGAGTTGAACAGACCTACTTTGATATCTTCAGCAACGTAAATTTGCTTGCCGTCAACGAGCACTCTTGCATTGGCAATACCCAGTACTGTTTTGCCCTCACGCACTCGAGTCAAATCAATCTCATACTCAAGTTTTTTCGCTGTCGGCAGAACCTGACCGCGAAAACCTACCTTGCCACATCCTAGCGCGCGACCGATACCCCAGTTACCGCGCCATGCCAGATAAAAGCCTACTAATTGCCACAACGCATCAAGCCCTAGACATCCGGGCATCACTGGGTCGCCAGGAAAGTGAACCTTAAAAAACCATAGGTCTGGGTGAACATCCATCTCGGCTCTGATCATCCCCTTACCGTGCGTGCCCCCGGTTTCCGTGATATCGACAATGCGGTCGATCATCAGCATCTCATCAACAGGCAGCTGCGCGCGACCCGGTCCGAACAATCGGCCATGGCCGCATTCGATCAAATCTTCCTTGCTGAAGGCGTGAGTGTTGCTGAGTGACCTATCTAAAGGAGTCAGTACTGTTTTAATTTCGTCTTGCATAAAAAACTATCCGCCGACGCATCGACTGGACTTCACCTGTTAATTGAAGAGTCTGGAATTATAGCATCGAGCCATGAAAAGGAAACCAACCCTTTACACTCAATTATGGATATATATCCATAATTGAGCTTTGCAGGCGTGCCAGCATCATGTTAGGCACTGCACGGAAGCACCCCCCAATTATTGCAACCTACCAGCATTGTTAGCGCAGACAAGCAGTGCAAATACGGGTATTGCAATCAATGTTAAAGATTCAAATACAGTCATATGGCATTACCAACATATGTGCGAACGCACAAAATCCTGCCAGCTAGCCTGACAACAGCCCCTATTCTCATTGAAACCACGAGTCACTCGAAACAAGACCTCCTTCGCGACTAACCACCGCATAAAAACACCCTCCTCCTCTCGACCGATACAGTGATACTATGAGCAGATTTCGAGCAGAGCATACGTACAAGCCAGACAAAAACGCACAACGATCCTGGAGACGGAGATAACCCCGCTGCAGTAGATGTAAAAATCCGGGCGCGATTGCAGCCCGAGGGAGAGAACCATGATTCATGTCGACAAGCTCGCCGTCGTCGATCCAAAAGCCGAGATTGGTGACAATTGTCACATCGGCCCTTTTTGTACTATCGCCGCGGACGTCACTATCGGCGCCAACACGGTCTTACGCTCACATGTCGTTGTCGATCCCTATACGGAAATTGGTCCCGATACAGAGATATTTCCCTTCGCGACAATCGGTATCGAATCACAAGATACCAAACACGTGCCTGGCACTATCACGTACACAAAAATCGGCGCGCGCAATACGATCCGCGAGTTCGTCAGTATCCACAGCGGCACTGACGCAGGTTCAGTGACCAGCATCGGCGATGACTGCACGTTACTTGCTCATGCCCATGTGGCGCATAACTGCCAGGTGGGCAACCATGTCGTGATGTCTCACAGCGCACTCATCGCGGGTCATGTCATTATTGGCGACCATGTCAATATTGGTGGCCTGTCAGCTATCCATCAGTTTTGCCATATCGGCAGAGCAGCCATGATAGGGGGTATGAGCCGAGTCATTCAAGATGTCTTGCCGTTCACGATTGCCGAAGGATTCCCCGCGCACATGCGCGTCATCAACAAAGTCGGGATGGAACGCGCGGGCCACAGCGCCAAAGAAATTGCCGAGGTACGAAAGGCTTTCCGCATATTGTTTATGCGCGAATTACGCCTTGAAACTGCGGTCATGCAAGCCAGCGCCGAATTCCCCGATTCTGCCAACGTAAAACTAATGATCGACGCGATCAGCTCATCCCAGCGCGGGCTGGCGCGACCTGATTCCGCCATGTTTGAAATCAATGTGAGTGAATGAGCATGTTTAAAGCTGTTTTATGGGATTTTGGCGGTGTCATGACATCGAGCCCTTTTGAGGCATTCAATCGCTTCGAGCGCGCAGAAGACTTACCAATCGATTTTATTCGTACCATCAATTCGACAAACCCACAGACCAATGCCTGGGCACAACTTGAGAGCGCCCACATCGACGTTAATGACTTCGATGCACTATTTGCAGCGGAGGCACTCGAGCTAGGACATGAGGTACGCGGCCAGCAGGTGCTCAGCCTACTCTCGGGTGAACTGCGGCCAGAGATGGTCCATGCCTTGACGTTGATCAAAGCAAAGATGAAGGTCGGTTGTATCACCAACAATGTTAAGAATGCTGGTACGGGCGCGGGTATGGCACGTGATCCTGAGCGCACAAAGCAATTCGCGGATGTCATGGCACTGTTCGATCACGTTGTCGAATCCAGCAAGGCAGGCATGCGTAAACCTGACCCCGGCATCTATACACTGGCTTGCGAGGCGTTATCCATCGCACCTAGCGAGGCCATCTTTCTGGATGATCTGGGTATCAACCTCAAACCAGCCAAGGCGTTGGGTATGACCACGATCAAAGTACTCAACGCTGAGCAGGCGCTGACCGAGCTGGAACAGCATCTCGGTATGAACTTACGATGAAGAGCCCTTCATGAACATACTACTCACTGGCGGTGCTGGCTATATCGGCTCACACACCGCATTGGCCTTTATCGAGGCCGGACATGGGGTCACCATCGCAGATAACCTACTCAACAGTTCTGTCGAGTCGATTCGTCGGGTCGAACGCCTGACGGGCCAGCCCATTGATTTCCACCAACTCGACCTGCTTGACCTGGCTGGCCTTGATGGCTTGTTTGCTCAACACGCCTTTGATGCCGTGGTACATTTCGCTGGCCTCAAAGCGGTGGGAGAGTCTGTTGCTAAGCCACTGGCTTATTATCAAAACAATATCGGCAGCACCTTGAATTTGATTGAGGTGATGGAGCGCCATCATGTTAATCAACTGGTGTTTAGTTCTTCAGCGACCGTCTACGGCGACCCACAACGCATACCCATTGACGAGACATGTCAGATCATTGATGCCAAGAGTCCCTATGGGCGCACCAAGCTGTTTATCGAGAAAATATTGGAAGACGTGTGTCACGCCAATCCTGATTTTAATGTAGCGCGCCTGCGGTATTTTAACCCCGGTGGCGCGCATGAGAGTGGCGAAATTGGTGAAGATTCACAGGGTATGCCTAACAACTTGATGCCATTCGTCACTCAGGTAGCTGTGGGTAAGCGTCAAAAGCTGGTTGTCTTCGGCGATGACTACGCGACGCCAGACGGCACCTGCGTACGTGATTATATTCATGTGGTTGATTTGGCGATGGGGCACCTAGCTGCGGTGAAAAAGCTTAGCAGCAAGCCGGGCATGGTGACTTACAATCTTGGTACCGGCATTGGTTATTCTGTACTGGATATTATTAAGGCTTTTGAGACGGCTAACAATTTGACACTACCTTATGCGATAGGACCCCGCCGAGCGGGGGATATTGCCAGTTACTATGCCGATGCTGGAAAAGCGCAAGAGGAACTGGGTTGGCGTACAACGAAGGATTTGCACGCGATTTGTCGAGATGCCTGGCGTTGGCAGCAACAGTATCCTGATGGCTACTTAAGGTGAGTAGCCCTTAAAGGTTTGCTTTCAGAACCGGCGCAAAGACGAAATCGCAGCACTTTCTCTACGCCGTCTCTTTTCCGCCTCACGCACATCACAACTCAACCGATAGATCGTCGTACTATCAAACACATCGCCAGCGAAAAGCCGTGTCGAGGGAAACTGCGCCATATTAGGACTATCGGCAAAGTGCTGGGTTTCCAGACATAAACCCGCTTGCGGCATTGGCAGGTAATTGCCCGTATACAATTGCAGGCCCGGTTCAGTCGTACTTACCTCAAGACGAATGCCTGACAACGGGCTATAAAGCGTCGCCACGGGAATTTCGGTCGTCGGCTCCGACATGACATCCAATACCATACAATGATCGAAACCCTGACCCAGGCGTAATTGATCGTGCGAAGCATCCAGACCTAGGCCAATAGTTTTCATCTTACGAAAATCAAACGGCGTACCCTCGACGGACTCGATTTCCCCTGTTGGCAAAACTTCCGCATCGATAGGTAGGTATTGCCCGGCCCGGAGACTCAATTCATGGTTGTGAATGCTCACGACCCCATCTTGCCAGCCAGTTGTACCATTGAGATTGAAGTAGGAGTGATTCGTCAAGTTGATCACCGTATCAACATCGCTCGTCGCTTGATAGTGATAGCCTAGGGCTGAGCCAACGAGTGAAACCGTCACCGTCACCTGCAATGTACCTGGATAGCCCTGGTCACCTGCCGCGCTGAGTAATTGAAATCGAACCCCATCGGTCGTGGCCTCACCCTGCCACACTCGCTGTGAAAAACCATTGGCACCACCGTGCAGATGATGTTGTCCATGGTTGAGGTCCAACATGATGGGTTGGTCATCTACCTGCAAGGCACCATCACGAATCCGATTAGCAAAGCGCCCCACCACGGCGCCGAGATAATTCTCGTCATGTTGATAGTCTTCGAAGCTGTCCAGACCAAGCACCAGGTTCAATCGTGTCGCGTACTGGTCACGAAACACCAGTGATTGCAGGCGCAACCCGAAGCTACTGACAACCAGATGAACATCATCATTGTTGAGATGCCAGTCAACAACAGCCTCACCGGTGACCGGATGCTTACCCACGTTTGTCGAAAAACAGTGAGTACTCATCCGCCGGCAATAAAATGGAAAAAGTGCACTTCGCTGTTGTCACCAACCGTTTCTAGCAAGGGTTCATGAATGATCTCACCATCGATGGCAATAGCCATGCGCATGAAATCATCCCGATCCAAGCGCGGATAGCGAGTGATAACCGCATCAATCAATTGACGATACGTACTGGCGACCACGTCACACTCAGCCTCTTTCGTCAGTCGTTGTTGTTCGCTAGAAAATACGACTCGCGCCATGAACCACCTCTACCTTTCTCTTAAACTAGGTATTACCTTGTATCAGAGCCAATACCCGCGGTGGCGACAACGGCAAGTCAGTAACCTTGGCACCAATAGCACTCTCAACCGCATAACCCACGGCACCCAGCGGCGGAATAATGCCCGACTCACCAACGCCACGCACACCATACGGATGAAACGCATTAGGTACCTCAACAATAATCGTGTCGATCATGGGCAGGTCTGAGGCCACAGGAATACGATAATCAAGAAACCCTGCGTTCTCCATCAAACCATCAGCACTAAAGACATACTCTTCGTTGAGCGCCCAACCAATGCCCTGGGCCGCGCCGCCCTGGTACTGACCTTCAACATACTGTGGATGAATCGCCTTGCCCGCATCTTGAACCGCAGTGTAGCGAACCACGTCAACTTTACCCGTCTCTTTATCGACCTGGACATCACACAGATGCACGGCAAAGCTTGGACCAGCACCCCGGGCATTGATGTTCGCGCGACCGGATATTTGACCACCGGTACGCTCAGCACCCGCACAAACCTCCGCCAACGTCAGACGCTCTTCACCTGCCATATTAGTCGCAACGCCATCGGCCCAGTCCACCTGTTCGGCCGTCACATTCCAGACTGATGCGGCACGCTGTTTCACCTGATTGACCACATCCTCGGCCGCCTCAATGACGGCCATACCCGTCGCAAACGTCGTTCGACTGCCCCCTGTTCCTTGACTAAAGGCCACATTCTCGGTGTCAGCGATAATCGGCTTGAGCAAGCCCGGTGCAATACCCATCGCCTCGGCTGCCATCATCTGCATGGAGGCTCTGGAACCACCGATATCGGGCGAGCCCTCGACGATAGTACCCGTGCCATCTGGGTTCATATTGATGACGACGCTCGATTGCCCTCCCACATTGAACCAGAACCCAGCAGCGATGCCACGGCCCTGATTCGCCTGCAAGGCCTGCTTGTAGTGCGCGGAGTCACGTGCAGCTTCCAGACACTCCACCAGCCCAACACGCTTGAACTTAGGACCGTAAATGGTTTGGGTGCCCTCTTTCGCGGCGTTTTGCAGGCGCAAATCGATGGGATCCCGGCCTAACTCAACCGCCAACTCGTTCACTAACATCTCCACGGCGAACTCTGCCTGGGGTGCTCCAGGTGCACGATAAGCCGCCACCTTCGCCTTGTTGACAACAACGTCAAAACCCTCGATATACATATTCGCCACGGCGTAAGGCGTAAACGCGGTCATACAACCGAGCATGACGGGTGAACCTTTAAAGGCCCCCGCTTCATAAGCCAACCAGCCTTTCATGGCGGTGATGGTGCCGTCTTTTTTCGCGCCTAACTTGATTTTTGAACGGCTTGCCGAACCCGGCCCGGTCGCTTTGAGCACTTCGTCGCGGTTCATGACCATCTTTACCGGGCGGCCAGACTTGCGGGATAAGATCAACGCAACAGGTTCCAGATAGACAGTGGTTTTGCCACCAAAGCCGCCACCGATCTCACTGGCGATAACCTTTAACTGGCCAAGCTTCATACCCAATAACTTCGCCGTACTGGAGCGCACATCAAAGTGTCCTTGCGTCGAACACCAGACCATGGACTGACCATCTTTGTCATAGCGTACTGTGCAAGCATGGGGTTCGATGTAACCTTGATGCGCAGTCGGGGTATAAAACTCGCGTTCAACAATCACGTCTGCCTCAGCAAAACCCGCGTCGATATCGCCAAGCTTCATCTCGTGGCGTACGGCAATGTTCGACGCCCTCGTCGGTGCCTCTTCCAGACCCTGGGTAAACATATCAGCATGCAATAATGGGGCGTCAGCGGCCATGGCCGTGCGTACATCAAGTACTGGTTTGAGCACTTCATAGTCGATGTCTACCAACGCCAGAGCTTGCTCAGCGATGGCGGCTGTCTTGGCGGCAATGGCGACGATGGCATGCCCGTGATAAAGCACCTTGTCTTTGGCCAATACATTTCGCGCCAAGTCGAGCAGCGTTGAACTGCCCTCCCCTGACTCAATTGCCTCGTCAGTGACACTGGGAAAATCAGCGTGAGTGGCAATAGCCAACACACCAGGATGCGCTTCCGCCTTCGATATATCTAACGATTTAATGATCGCATGCGCATGGGGACTGCGAAGAATTTTCCCCCAAACCATACCTGGCAAAGACATGTCGGCGCCGTAATTGGCGCGACCTGTGACCTTATCAAAGCCATCAGGACGGATCGTATTCTGACCAATATATTTAAACTCGCGGGCTTCACTCATGATTATGCGGCTCCCTTCATGGTCGCGGCAGCATCGAGCACGGCGCGAATGATTTTATCGTAGCCAGTACAGCGGCACAGATTACCAGCAAGAAAATAACGCGCTTCAGCTTCGGTGGGGTCAGGATTGAGCGTCAATAATGCTTGGGTCGAAACCACCAGCCCAGGGGTACAAATGCCACACTGCAGCGCAGCATGCTCTAAAAACTTCTCTTGAATAACGTTCAATTTGTCGTTGTCGCCGACGCCTTCAATGGTACCAATCTCTCGGCCTTCGGCCTCAACACCTAGCACTAAACAAGCACAGACCAGACGACCATCGACTGTCACCGAACAAGCGCCGCAATCCCCAGAGCCACAGCCTTCTTTGGTGCCTGTCATCTGCAGGTCGTTGCGTAAGACATCAAGTAGGGTGTCGTGGGGCTCACACAAAAACTCAGTGGCATCACCGTTTATTGATGTTGTTATATGTAATTTTGCCATCATTAATTCTCCTACAAACTTGCCTGGGCGCGTTGTTTAGCGATGAGTGCGGCACGCTTAACCAGCACACCAACAATTTGACGTCGGTAGTCAGCGGTGCCCCGTCGATCCGTAATGGGGCTGGCAGCGATTGATGCAGCAGCTGCTGCCTGTGCCAGTGCGGACTCATCGAGTTGGGTGCCCACTAGGGCAGCAGCGGCTTGGGGTACCAACAAGGCCGTTGGGGCCACGGCCCCAATAGCCACTCGTGCAGCCGTACAGGTGCCACTGGCATCAATACTGACACTGACACCTGCGCCGGCGACGGCAATATCCATCTCAGAACGCGGAATAAAGCGTAAGTAGGCATCACGGGTTCCGGCAGCCGGTCGTGGCAACCAGATACTCTGCAGCAATTCACCCGGTTGCATGCAGTTACGACCGACACCCGTTACGAAATCTTCCACTGCCACGGTGCGCTCACCCTCAACACCGTGAATGACACACTCGGCGCGACTCGCCATCAGGGCGGGAATGGTGTCTGCCGCCGGTGACGAATTGCATAAATTGCCGCCAATGCTGGCGCGCCCTTGCACTTGGGTTGAGCCTATCAGGTAGGCTGCTTCGACTAAGCCGGGATACAACGCGTTGACATCGTCGAGGGCAGTAAACTCGGCACAACACATAGCGGGTCCAAGAGACAGACCAGCGTCGCTAATATCGTAAGACATCATCTCGCTGATATGCTTGAGATCCAGTATGCGTAACGGTTCCGCCGCCTGGCTTTTGGACTGAATGATAAGGTCCGTACCGCCGGCCATCACCTTGGCCTTGATATCAGACCCGGCCAGCAGGGTTACCGCTTCTTTGATAGACAATGGCGCCTGGTAATCGACTACAGCCATATTTTTCACTCCTGAGTTAAGTCAGTGATTATTATTTAATTTATTTCTTTAAAACTATTCTTTAAAACTATTCTTTAAACCTATTGTTTAAGCC
>Ga0307492_10000200_pt1 | contig 25981 bp, 18 predicted proteins | sample SI3LmetaG_FD_202365 | JGI IMG/M metagenome (GOLD analysis project Ga0307492, IMG submission 202365) | Sea-ice brine microbial communities from Beaufort Sea near Barrow, Alaska, United States - SI3L | ecosystem: Environmental > Aquatic > Marine > Coastal | place: USA: Alaska | collected 2017-05-06 | reverse complement strand
ACTAGGTTTTAGTCTGAGCGAAAAAATCATCAACCATGCTAGTGAAATGCTTGATATTGATGTGGTTGAGCAGACATTAGGCATTGAATTACATATCACCATAACCAATAGGGCGATGTGGCAGTTAAAACAACAAAGACGTAATATAACAGGTCGCACAGGTTGTGGCTTGTGCGGCGCAGAATCATTGCAACAAGCGATGAAAAATCAACTAACCCAGACTGATGTTAAAACAGCTGAACGCCCTCCTATGGAGCTTAGCAAAGCCACTAATGAGGCAATACAAAAAGCATTAGTGGGCTTACAAGCACATCAGCCACTACAGCAAAAAACGGGCGCTGTTCATGGTGCAGCATGGTGCGATGAAAAAGGTCAGATCACACTCATACGTGAAGACGTCGGCCGTCATAATGCATTAGACAAACTTATTGGTGCATTATGCACTTCAGATATTGTCATCAACCACAGTAGTTTTCTTTTGATATCGAGTCGTGCCAGCTATGAAATGATCAGTAAAGCGCAAGTCATGGGAATTGCCATGGTTGTGGCAGTTTCTGCTCCCACAGCTTTAGCGATAAAAATAGCAAAAGATTCTGGTATTACCTTAGTTGGCTTTGCTAGGCATGGTCGCCATACGATTTACAGTTAAATAAATAATCAAAAGAGTATTATTATGTCAGATGACAGATTAAAATATGTAGTAGATATGGCCAATCAAATAGCGGTAAATTTATTGCATGGTAAAGAAGAGCAACAATGCGTAGCTGAGATCAGTTATCACATCAACCGGTTTTGGGCACCCAGTATGCGCAGCCAACTTGCTGAGGCGGCCAACAATAACAATTATCAACTTGAGGCCATGGTGATTTTAGCACTCGAAAAAATCAAAACAACGATTGAGCATTAAATTTAAATGACTAATCTGGCAACATTCAGTCTGATAACAAACGAATAAAATAAAAGGCGCTTTATCTGACTGTCAAAGGCTACGTTATATAATTCTAACATCCGCAATGATAGTCAACACCCATGGCTAATCTATAGAGTGACTGCTGAGTGAAGATTGGTGATGAACTAAAGGCACGATGATCTCTTGTTTTAACGACTTTACCAAGCCCCATATCATAATTATTATCACGAATGAAAAAGGTAATGCTGCTGTTATTGATGCTGTCTGTAAAGCCTTTAGTCCGCCAACCATTAATAAGATAGCAGCTACAGTACCCTCACCCAAACTCCAAAATATTCGATGGCTAGTGGGTGGATGTTCATTCCCCATTGACAAAATAGTTGTCACCACCAAGGTGCCTGAATCTGATGAGGTAACGAAGTAAGTCGCAATCAGCAGAGTAACAACAAACGCAGCTATAGTGCCCATAAAGCCAGCATCAAGTTTGTTCAAAGTTACATACAAAGCCTGGGTAACATCTTCTTTAACGGCATCAACAATGCCCGCTTGCCCTACCGCTGAAACAAGTTCGCCGGCCTCATTGGTCATTTGATGGAAAAGTTCAAGATATATCGCGGTGCTACCAAACAGCGTTAACCAAACAAAACCTAATAAGGTTGGTACCAGTAGTACGCCAACAATAAACTCACGAATGGTGCGACCTTTAGAAATGCGCGCTATAAACATACCAACAAATGGTGCCCAGGCCATCCACCAGCCCCAGTAAAATGCTGTCCACGAAGATTGCCACTGGCTGTTTTCATTGGCATCAGTCCAAGTGCTTAATGATAATACATTACTAAAATAATCACCGGTATTTTGCAATAGGCTACCAAGTAAATAACGCGTAGGACCAAAACAAAGTAAAAATACTAAAATACCTATCGTTAACCACATGTTGACCTCAGATAATATTTTAACGCCTTTACCTACCCCTGATACCACAGAAATCGTAGCGATAGCAGAAATAATAGCAATAAGCATAATTTGATTATTAAGGGAAACCTCCATACCAAACATAGTATTAAGGCCGGTATTCATTTGAGTAACCCCTAACCCTAACGAAGTTGCAACGCCAAAAACGGTACCAAATACCGCGAGTACATCAACCGCATGCCCCATAGGTCCATACATTTTATCACCAATTAAGGGGTAAAGTGCAGAGCGAATACTCAAAGGTAATTTCTTTCGATATGAAAAATAAGACAAGGACAAACCGACGATGACATATACGGCCCAAGGGTGGAGTCCCCAATGGAAAAAGGTCAGACGCATAGCAACTTGTGCTGCCTCTGGCGTTAAGCCCTCAGATATAAATGGATTACTTTGAAAATGGAAAATAGGTTCCGCAATAGACCAAAAGACTAAACCTATGCCCATTCCAGCGCTAAACAACATGGCAAACCACGAAAAATTACCATATTCAGGTCTGGAGTCATCATCACCTAACCGTAGGCTACCGTAGCGACTAAAGGCCAACCAAATACAGAAGAATAAAAATAGGGCGACAATACCAATGTAATACCATTTAAGATAATCTAAAATCCAGCCTGATATACCATTAAATAACGCAGAAGTTTGTTCAGTGAAAAAGACTCCTGCCAAAACAAACAGCGTAATGATAGTCATCGACAGCAAGGTTGTAACTGAATTCATGCCTTTTAACAGGCCGTAATTCGCCACCATGATAATGCACCTTTTTAAATTGTTATTAAGTAAAAATAAAGCGGGATAAAACGAGTCGTCTTATCTATCGGTTTTTAACGCTCTAGGTGTGGGCCATCCATGTCTTTCACTGATAAGTCAGTGAGTAATAATAATTTGAGTTCTACTTAGGGTCCCTTGAATGAAAAAGCACTAACTGATCCCATTAAGTCAGAATTGATTTAGAGAAAGTATCTAATTACGACACGCAGATAACATGAACCGACTTATCTTACTTTTTATAATATTTAACGTGAACTTGAACGACATAATGTCAAATAATCAGTGACTTGCATTATTCCACTCCCAAAGTAAAAATCTATATAAGACGATCTACTAGGGAGATACGAGGAAATTGAGGCAAAAAATCCAGTGGTGTAAATCACTAGATTATAAAGTGGAATATTCATCACAAGGCATTTTAATACTTGGAGTCAAGTTACCTTTACGGGGAATTTTTAATGTTTTTTTGCATCGTATCACTAAACCAATCGATAAAGTTAACCACTCCAAATTCATACGTTGTAGAGTATGGCCCCGGCTGGTATGCCCTAGAATTAACCCCTTTCTGATTATTCTCTGCTAACGATCTATCTTGTGCATTAGTTGAATGCCAAACACGGCATAAGTGATCCAACTTATAATCAATTCCCTCCACTGCATCTTTGTGTACGAGCCACTTAGTGGTTACTTGAGTTTTTTGCGGTCCTAGTGGCAATACTTGAAAGGCTACCACATGATCTGACATCGCGTGATTCCATGAATTGGGCAGATGTAAAATACGCATTGATCCCAGATCGGGGTTTTTAATACGACCCATTAGCTTCTTACAAGCGGCTTTACCATCAATAGTCATTGACACGGTGCCTTCGAGTAACGGCATACGAACAATGCGATTACGATGAGCATGACCATGAGAAACAAGTTTATGAGGGATACCTTCTTCTTCCCAAATAGCTTGTTTAGCCGCTACTTGCTTCTTAAATTGATCGCTGGCACGTGGGTCATCCGTGTCATCAAATTCTAATAAGGTCGATAGTAATTCAGGGTGACTACCATTACAGTGGTAACATTCACGGTTATTTTCAATGACTAACTTCCAGTTAGCATCTTCAATTAAAATACTTTCGGCAGCAACCTTACAGTTGTCTAAATCATACGGTTCTAAATAATGAGTCAAGTCTTGAAAAAAACCGTCGATATTAGTCGGGTTATCACTGAGAGAAATATAAATATAACCGCCCGCTACTCGGCAATTTACGCTGTGCAAACCATAATCGCTTTTCTTAAAATCATCGCCCATTTCTGTACCAGCAAATAACAAGTTACCGTCTAATTCATAGGTCCATTGATGATAAGAGCAGACTAACTTAGGAACCTTACCTTGTTTGACTAAACAAATTTTTGACCCCCTATGGCGACAAACATTATGAAAAGCTCGCACTTCACCATTTTGATCGCGGATTACCGTGATCGGATTATCACCAATGTCTAAGCTGATAAAATTACCCTTATCTGGAATCTCACCTGTGACTCCAACAAATAACCATTCCTTATAAAATATCTGCTCCATTTCCACTTGAAAAATATCTGCGTCGCGATAAAACGGTTGTGGTAAGGTAAATTTTACTGGGTGTTTTTCTAACACATCTGCGACAGTCTGGGCCAACTTATTTGTTGAAGTAACCAATAAATTTTGTTCATCGTTTGCACAATTCATAACTCATCCCTACGTGCTCTAGCAATCGACACTCTAAATGTCGAGGCTTTATTTATAGAATGAACAACTAAAACCAACGAATTGTTCATATTATTTTGTTGTTAAATATACTGTAAAGATACTGATTGCCATCGCCCCTATCGGTTTATCTAATAACGACCAATACACTCATTAATACCGACTCAAAAGTAATATTCGCCTGAAAGAGGCCTAAATCAACCTTTTAGCCATTACCATGGAAGTCACTAAATGGTAAAAAAAACTATATCAATGTCGCTTTTAGTTAAAAAATAAAAAGCACTCAGAGTTATGGTATACAGAATAATTCTAACTGAATGACTATTATGCTAAACACCTCTCAACAATCCGTTAATACTCAAACATGGACAAATGGCCGTCACGACGTCATTTGCATCAAAGTCATTGATGAAACAATTGATGTTCGTACCTATTGTTTTACTTGCACTAAGCCAGTAATGCATTTTTTCAAACCGGGGCAATTCGTTACGCTTGAATTAGAAATTGATGGCATGCAAGTACTTCGTAGTTACACTATTTCATCATCTCCTTCTATTCCTTACAGTTTTTCAATTACAGTAAAAAGAGTACCCGGGGGACAAGTGTCCAATTGGTTGCACGACAACCTTAAACAAGGTGACCAAATGGCCGTGCATGGGCCAGTTGGTCTTTTTAACTGTATTGATATAACGAGCAGTAAAGTTTTGTTACTTTCAGGCGGAGTTGGTGTTACGCCATTAATGTCAATGGCACGCTGGTGGTTCGATACCAATGGTGAAGTTGATATTATTTTCACCTTGAGTGCTCGAACCCCTCGGGACATCATTTATCATCGCGAACTCGAATACATGGACACAAGAATCAGCAATTTTAACCTTAATTTAATTTGCGAAAGCTATGGTATTGGTGAAAGTTGGAGTGGTTTCACTGGCTTTTTTGATGAAAATAAATTAAATATTATTGCACCAGACTTCCTTGAACGCACCATTTATTGTTGTGGACCACCGCCTTACATGGTTGCAGTTAAAAAAATGCTGGAAAGTGCCGGTTTTAACATGGCTAACTACTATGAAGAAAGTTTTGGTGCGCCACCAGAAGAAGCAATACAAGACGCCGAACAGCAAGCTGAAGATGCTGCGGAGTTTGCCATTGATCAAAGCGCTTTACTGGAAGTTGAATTTAGTAGAACAGGTAAGTCAATTAAGATACAACCTGGTGATACGATACAATCTGCTGCCTCAAAAATTGGTTTACACATACCTAAAGCTTGCGGCATGGGGATATGTGGTACTTGCAAAGTGCGAAAAACCTCTGGTGAAGTCATTATGGAAAACAACGGGGGTATTACGGACGAAGATATTGCAGAAGGCTATATATTGAGCTGTTGTAGCGTTCCTCAAGGTGATGTTTCGGTTGAGTACTAATTTTTTCATGGGGGAAATAAATTAGCTCAAGCAAAATATTTCATCATTTTTAGTGCATGGATGCAGAGTTTTACATTACAACTTATAAGACAAGTTGTAATGTGTTCTAACCATAAATTGGACTTAACAATCTCTTTGTTAACATTGATAAGGTTTGTAGATCTTTGCTGATAATTTTTGCAGCAGTTTATACAAGGTTGAGGATTTTTTTTTGTAGCCATTTCTACTCCAATATGCAACAACGCAATAGAAATTGCTAATAAATGCTGTCCTTCGGATTCTTTTAAATGCTGCTTGTTCTTTGTGATGAGGAATTTACATAGAACAACTATGCTACATTCCTAACGCCGAAATCAAAAAGCATTTAACTCGAACAAAATTTAAACATGAAACATCATAGACCTGTCTAAAAGGTTATTATTCTATTTATCTAAAATTTAAATGTATTGGCTGCATTATCATTCCCATTTGGCATTTAACTGAGACACTTTGAGTTAAACATTATTAGGCGACTCACCATCAGCTGTTACAAGTAATTGCAGTTAAAATATTACCTATGGCTAAAAGAAGTAATACTGACTTTAGTTTTTAGTCTTCCATCTTATTCCTTGGTGATTATCGAATTGTTATATCTATTCGAGATGGTTATGGTCAACGGGGCTGAAAATTCATGATATGTAACCGATAATATTCCTGCTTAGCTTAATGTTTTCTTCACTAGTAGATAAACACTAAAACTACGATATCTCCCTAATAAATAGCTTGTAAACTCACTGATAAAGCATATTTATAAACGATGTCTTTTACTTGACGAGAATAAATATATCGTTCAAATTAGCAGTATAAAATTAAAGGACAGCTAATAATGCTAACTCATACCAAAATTTTAGTTGTTGATGATGACGAGTTGACGCGTCAGGTCTTGAGTAGTTATTTTGAAAACGAAGGTTATAACGTTCTGTGTGCAACGACTGCAGAAGAAGCTGAAGAAGTATTAGCTCTTGGAGACGTAGACCTTATTTTACTTGATATCAGGATGCCTGGCAAAGATGGACTGACTTTAACCAGAGAATTACGCGTTAACAGCGAAACGGGTATTATTTTAGTAACCGGTAGTCAAGACGAGATTGACCGTATTATAGGACTAGAATGCGGAGCGGATGAGTACGTAACTAAGCCTTTTAATCCACGAGAAATTCTGGCTCGGGCTAAGAATCTAATTCGCCGTGTCAAACTGTGCCAACAGGCAAAATCGGAGGTCACTAGCGACTATATTCTGAAGGCATTTGATCGCTGGAAATTGAACCCTGTCAGACGGCAGCTTATTGATGAAAAACAAATCATAGTGCAACTAACTGAAGGTGAATTTCAATTATTGAAATGTTTGATGGATCACGTTGGCAAAATTATGAGCAGGGACCAAATTCTTGATCAGATTCGAAACCGTGAGTGGGTTTCGACTGATCGTACTGTTGATGTATTAATCGGTCGATTACGTCGCAAACTTGGTGATGATTCCGCGGCTCCACGATTAATCTTAACAGTTCATGGCGCAGGTTATCTCTTTACACCCAAACTTGTTAATGTCGTATGAAATCATTCTTGTTAGCACCAATTTTTTTGACCGTTATTGGCTTATTGATGACACCTCAATCGTCTAAAAGTCAGGAAAGAGAGCTAATAGCATGTGGTCATCCCTATTATCCACCCGTTTCTTGGGTTCAGCAGCAAGAATTAATTGGTGTTGCACCAGCGGTAGTAAAACTAATATTTGGTGAATTAGGCTACCAAGTAAAGTTTGATACCTTAGGTAACTGGAAGCGGTGTTTATCGGAAGTTAAAACAGGACATGCTGATATTGTGGTAGCTGCCTATCGAATAGCAAGCCGAGAGCCTGATTTCGACTTTAGCCAACAACATATTGTCGCCGATACAATTGGCGTTTTCATCAACTCAAATAAAAGTAAAAATTTTGACTCTGTCAAGGACTTAAAAGGAAAAGTCACAGGGTTGCTATTCGGTGATAGTTTCGGTGAGAGTTTAGATAAACTTATCAATGACAATAATCAGATTGAATATGTTTCTAAGGGTAAGCAAAACTTTGAAAAATTGGCTCACGGAAGAATTGATTTCATGCCATTAGGTATTGTGAGTGGTAAATTACAAATTCAAAAGTTGGGATATCACAAGCAAATTATAGAAACGCTATTTAAGTTAGAAACCGAGTACTACTATCTAGCACTCAGCCCCCATAGTGAACTTAGTCAACACCTGCCTTACATTAATCAACGTTTAAAGCAGTTGCATAAAAACGGTAAAATCCAACATTTACTAACCCAGTACAGCAAGATCTACCTTGAATCCTCGGCTGAGGTTGATATACCTTGAACTTGCCAAACACCCTCCGCTGGCGTCGTCTGATCAGTTACCCTAAAGATCATCCCTTAAGTTATCGTATGATAATTTATATCAGCCTGTGTAGCTTTGTTTTTATTATGTTGTCAACAGCGTTACAAATTACGTTAGATTATCAGCGAGAAATGCGTAATATCGATCTACAGATCCAGTTAATACGCACTAGCTATACTGCCAGTCTGGCCCGTAGTATGTGGGACTTTGATCAGACACAACTTAAACTTCAACTTAAAGGTATTAAAGCCCTGCCTGACATAGCGAACCTTGAGCTTAAAGATCATACTCGTAATACTTTTATTCGTTTGCCAGCACAAGTAGTTGATACAAACAAAAATGTAATGAAAACAAGTTTTGTCCTTAGCGTCCCTAATAAACAAATTGCTAACACTGAAAGCGTCACTGACAAAAACATCGAACCAAGTGATGGTCGCCAACTCGGAACACTTATTATTGCTACCGATCTCGCCGCTGTAAATGCTCGATTATGGGGTACGGCTTTTAGTATATTATTAAACCAGACATTGCTCGTAGTAGTTATCATGCTAGTAATTATGTTCATCTTACAGAGGCAAATTACCCGACATCTAGAAAGTATGGCGAGCTACAGTAAAGCTATTGGTAATGGTGAGCTCGAAACCTCCCTAACGTTAAAGCGCCGACAACCTCGCACCTCAGACGAATTGAATCAATTGGTCAATGCACTTAATGATATGCGTCTTGCCATTCGCCATGATATAAATCGACGCGAACAGGAAAAGCAGGCACTGCGCTATAATCGAGATCAACTCCAAAAAATGGTAGAACGTCGTACGATGAGCTTGCAGCAAGCTAAAGAAGTCGCCGAAGAAGCAAACAATTCAAAATCAAAATTTCTAGCTACTATGAGTCATGAAATACGCACACCAATGAACGGTATGCTAGGGATGATTCAACTACTACAAAACAATGAACTCACACAATTACAGCGCTACCGCGTGAAGGTATTACATGATTCAACTGAAGCATTACTTGAAACATTTGACCATGTGTTGCAATACGCCCAATTGGAAGAAGGTGGCTACGTTGGCTCTGAGTCTATTTTTTCTCTCGATGAGTTACTCCATAGCCTCATCAGCTTGATGCAGCCAAATGCTGATGAAAAGCACTTACAATTGAAGATTGACGCTCATACAGTGGGTGAATGTTATTATGCCGCTGCAGGCAGCTTGCGCCAAATACTAACCAACTTGTTGGCCAATGCGATCAAATTTACCCACCATGGTGAGATATTACTCAGTGTCACTCACCTTGGGCAAGAAGATAATCAACATCGGCTACGCTTTTCAATTCAAGATAACGGAATTGGTATTGAGCTAGCATTACAGCAAAAAATATTCGAACGCTTCACTCAGGCCGATGAGTCTATCACCCGCCGCTTTGGCGGAACAGGCCTAGGACTTTCTATCTGTCGTCAACTGAGTCAGGAAATGGGAGGACAAATTGGCGTCGAGAGTACCCTCGGTGAGGGGAGTACTTTCTGGGTTGAGGTGAAGTTGAAAGTAGCTGAAGCGAGTGAATATAAAACCAAACCAATATTGCCGATACTGCCTGTACTGAAAATTTTATTAGTTGAAGATGTTGAGATCAACCAGCAAGTCATACTAGGTTTGCTGGAAAAACACCAAGTAAAACTAGCTGATAATGGTCATAGCGCCATCGAGCTCGCGAATAACGAAACCTTCGATATCATTCTAATGGATATGCATTTACCGGGAATAAGTGGCTTAGGGATCAGTGCACAAATCCGAAAAGAAAATGAATATCGCAACTATAAAACGCCAATAATTGCTTTGACTGCAAGTGTCCGCCCTGACGATATTCACGATTACTTCAATGCTGGGTTACAAGATGTCGTGGCTAAACCTGTGAAACAGCACTTATTATTAGGGGCCATAGAGCGGGTATTAGATCCACAACAGCCCCAGCCTTCTATAACGGCTACTCAAATAAGTATCACCAGTGAGGCAGAGTTACTAGACCAGTCAATGATCGAAACTCACCTGCAGATATTAGGTCCAGCTAAATTAGCAAAGTTAATGCAAAGCTTTTGCAACAGCCAACAGAGACTCTGGCCGACATTACAACAAAGCCTAGCGAGTGATGATCATTATGAAGTAGAGAACAAAGCGCATGAACTCGCAGGAGCCTGCGATATGCTCGGTTTCACACAAGCCAGTAAACTATTGCGTCAACTCGAACATAACGCTAAAAAGGGTACCCCTAAACAGGGGGCACAACTGCTTTTACAATTAGTTCCTATTATGGAAAAGAGTTTAGCTAAGGCGGTAACTTATAGTAGTTAAATTATTCAAACAGATCCTAATAAAATCAAACTAAAATTGATATTGATATTAGGAAAATATAACAAGCAAACTTGACAACATAAACACAATATGATTTAGCGAGTGGTATCGGCTATATCCCAAGAATATTGTGAATTTCTATTCAATCCTTCCTGCTAACCAATAAGACACCTAATCAAGTTAATCGCTCGTTTACATCTTTTTACAAGTCATTTATTCTGAGTTTACATTTGTACTTTAGTGTTATCTAGAGAGTGAGAAAGAGCTCAAATTATTTTGAAATTTTGCTCATTACCTGATAACTGAACAGGAGCAACAAATGACTGAAAATAACAAATTAAAACCCAGCTTATTTATGGCAATACTGCCGATAATATTAACATTGGCATTACTGGCCATTCAATTATTCTATTATGGCGATTTTACGCCCCATATTCCGCTGGCAATAGGCATAGCGATTACGGCTACATTAGCCTGGTTTCGTGGCTATCGCTGGGATGATATCGAAAAAGGGGTAATGCACGTCGTTCGCGTAGGACTGCCATCCATTGCTATTCTAATGATCGTTGGTATGATCGTTGGCGTTTGGATTGCCAGTGGTACGGTACCTGTAATAATCTACTATGGTCTGAAAATATTGAATCCAGAAATATTTCTGTTTGCAGCTATGCTGTTATGTGCCGTCGTATCTGTATCTCTAGGAACTTCTTGGGGTACTACAGGTACGGTAGGATTGGCATTGATGGGCATTGGTTCTGGCTTTGATATCCCAATGTATTGGACTGCAGGAGCCGTAGTTTCCGGTGCTTTCTTTGGTGATAAAATATCGCCGCTATCAGATACTACCAATTTGGCACCTGCCGTAACAGGCGTTAATCTGTTCGATCATATTCGTAACATGTTGCCGACGACGCTACCCGCAATGCTTATTGCTTTGGTCATCTATTTATTTGTTGGATTTAATCTAATTGCTTCCAATGAAGTTGATTTTTCTAAAATAGAAGCGATTACTAGTGGCCTAGAAAGCAATTTTAATATCACCTTGTTAGTGTTACTGCCACCATTACTCGTCATTGTGCTTGCCCTTAAAAAAATGCCTGCCTTGCCTTCGTTGTTCGCTGGCGTATTAGCGGGTGCGTTACTCGCGATATTTGTTCAGGGCGCTTCATTGCATGAAATATTTAATTTTATGCAATCAGGATATAAAATTGAAACCGGCGTTGCTGAAATAGATGGCTTATTAAATAGAGGTGGGATTCAGTCGATGACGTGGGTTATTACCTTAGTTATCATTGCATTAGGATTTGGCGGTGCACTTGAGTGTACCAAATGTCTAGATACTATTATGACGACAATACTTGGCAGTGTTAAATCTTTTTTCGGCTTACAAGCATCAGCTACCGGTGCTGCAATAGCAACTAATCTTGTCGCTGGCGACCCTTATCTTTCTATTGCGTTACCGGGAAGAATGTTTGCATCAGCTTATGTTAAAAAAGGTTATTCTAAATTGAATTTATCGCGCGCCGTAGAAGAAGGCGGTACTTTAATCTCTCCTTTAATTCCATGGAATGCGGGTGGCGCTTTTGTCATCACGTCACTAGGTTTGGGAATTAGCGAAGGTAATGTAGAAAATCTACTTTATATTCCATTAGCATTTGCGTGTTGGTTATCACCATTAATTGGTTTGTGCTATGCCGCATTGGGGCATTTTTCACCCAAAATATCTGCTGCTGAATTAGCACGATATGAACAAGAAGAAATATATTTAGAGCAGGATGGAGTAGCTAAGGTAGCTCATACACCGCCCACCAGAAAAGGTTAAACGCAGAAGCCAAGCACGACATTATCCCTCAAAAAAAATGTCGTAATTTAACGCAAAAATGGCGTTAACTGAACTATTACTAGGTTGACCTCAGGCTAGTATCAAATCAATACTAAATAAAAAACTACGGCGATTATTTTAGCCGCGGAGAACGTAAAGTGTTTTATAAAAATGATCAAATAGCAGGCTTCGACGACAAAATTTGGCAGGCAATTCAGCAAGAAGATAGACGTCAAGAAGATCACGTTGAACTAATCGCCTCAGAAAATTATACCAGCGCTAGAGTAATGGAAGCTCAAGGAACACAACTTACCAACAAATATGCCGAAGGTTATCCAGGTAAACGTTATTACGGTGGTTGTGAACACGTAGATGTTATAGAGCAATTGGCCATTGATCGTGCTAAAAAATTATTTGGTGCCGATTACGCCAATGTACAACCACATTCTGGTTCACAAGCCAATGCTGCTGTATTTATGGCATTGCTAAAACCGGGTGAAACTCTGCTTGGTATGAGTTTAGCCCACGGTGGTCATTTAACTCACGGCTCTAAAGTAAGTTTCTCCGGTAAAATTTATAACGCAGTTCAGTATGGCTTAAATGAAGCAACAGGTGAAATTGACTACGAGGAAGTCGAACGCCTTGCCAAAGAACATCAACCCAAAATGATCATTGCCGGCTTCTCTGCTTATTCACGTGTGGTTGATTGGCAGCGTTTTCGTGATATTGCCGACGGGATTGGCGCTTGGTTATTTGTTGATATGGCTCATGTAGCTGGTTTGGTGGCTGCAGGGCTATACCCTAACCCAGTACCCATTGCCGATGTGGTTACCACCACAACTCACAAAACATTGCGAGGCCCTCGTGGCGGATTAATTTTGTCGAAACAAAATGATGAGCTTGCCAAAAAACTTAACTCAGCGGTATTCCCTGCAGGTCAAGGTGGACCCTTGATGCACGTTATTGCAGCCAAAGCTATTTGTTTTAAAGAAGCACTCTGTGATGGTTATGTCGAGTATCAGCAACAAGTCATCGATAATGCGCGTGAAATGGCAAAAGTATTCCAGCAACGTGGACATAACATTGTCTCTGGAGGCACTGATAATCATTTGTTTTTATTAGATTTAATAGACAAAGGTATTACGGGTAAAGACGCCGATGCTGCATTAGGACGTGCCAATATCACGGTTAACAAGAACTCAGTACCCAATGATCCACAATCACCGTTTGTTACTAGTGGCCTGCGTATCGGCACACCAGCAATCACTAGTCGTGGCTTTGGTATTAATGAAGTGGCACAACTAACCAGTTGGATTTGTGATGTTTTAGATGACATCAACAACGAACAGGTTATTGATGATGTACGAAATAAAGTGTTGGAGTTGTGTGAAAAAAATCCAGTGTATCGATAATGGATATGCCCAAGGCCTAAGTGGCTTAGATCTTCCTATTTGGCCAATAATACAATTTAGAAAAAGGTAATACCATGCAACAATATTCAGGATTTGGTTTATTAAAACACTCGTTTAGTTACCACGAGAATTGGCAGCGGGTTTGGAGTAATCCTACACCTAAAAAACACTATGATGTTGTTATCATAGGAGGAGGTGCGCACGGCCTGGCAACTGCTTATTATTTAGCTAAAGAACATGGTATCACTAACATTGCCGTGGTTGAAAAAGGTTATTTGGGTGGCGGTAATACCGCGCGTAATACCACCATTGTACGTTCAAACTATTTATGGGACGAAGCATCACACTTATATGATCACTCATTAAAACTATGGGAAGGTTTAGCACAAGAGCTAAACTATAATCTGATGTTTAGTCAACGTGGTGTATTAAATCTAGGTCATAGTTTACAAGACATGCGTGACATCGAACGTCGCGTTAATGCCAATCGTCTTAACGGTATTGATGGGGAAGTACTTACCAACGCACAAGTACAAGAAATGGTACCTATTTTAAACTGTTCTAAAAATGCACGTTATCCGGTAATGGGCGCTTCATGGCAAGCGCGTGGAGGTACGGCTCGTCACGACGCCGTTGCTTGGGGTTTTGCCCGTGCAGCAGATGCATTAGGTGTTGATTTATTACAACAAACAGAAGTAACGGGTATTCGTCGTAAAGATGGAGCAGTGGAAGGTGTTGAAACCAATCGCGGTTTTATTTCCGCGAATAAGGTTGCTTGTGTCGCTGCTGGCAACTCTAGTGTGATCGCCAAGATGGTCGGTATGGAATTACCGCTTGAATCACATCCTTTACAAGCAATGGTGTCAGAGCCATTAAAACCTGTTTTAAATACCGTGGTTATGTCAAATCATGTACACGGTTATATGAGCCAATCCGATAAAGGTGATTTGGTCATTGGTGCTGGTATAGATGGTTATAACGGTTATGGTCAGCGTGGTTCTTTCAATGTTGTTGAACATACCATTGCAGCAATTATCGAAATGTTTCCAATTTTCAGTCGTGTGCGACTCAATAGAGCTTGGGGCGGTGTTGTTGATACTTGCCCTGACGCCTGTCCTATTATTTCTAAAACGCATATTAAGGGACTTTATTTTAACTGTGGTTGGGGTACTGGTGGTTTCAAGGCGACACCGGGAGCAGGTCATGTGTTTGCCCATACTATTGCCCATGATGAGGCGCACCCGTTAGCGAAACCATTTAGCATTGATCGTTTTTCATCGGGTGAATTAATTGACGAACATGGCGCAGCGGGCGTTGCCCACTAAGAGGAATTTATTATGTTACTTATCCACTGTCCGTATTGTGAAGAGATGCGTGAAGAAGAAGAGTTTAGTCCAGCAGGACAAGCACACATCGAGCGCCCGCTAAATCCCGAAGAACTAAGTGATGAGCAATGGGCACATTATTTATTTTTCCGTAAAAATCCGCGTGGTTTACATCATGAAATGTGGCTGCATAGCCATGGCTGTCGTAAATATTTTAACGCGACTAGAAATACGGTGACCTATGAAGTCATGGAAACATACAAGATGGGTCAAGAGCCCAGTGTTACCGCTAGTAAAGAGGGCCAATTATGAGCCAAGTTAATCGAATCGCTCAAAGTAGCAAACGCATTAATCGTCAGCGAACTTTAACGTTTAGCTTTAACGGTAAAGAGTATGAGGGGTTTGAAGGTGATACTGTCGCGTCAGCCTTACTAGCCAACGGCGTTGATGTCGTCGGGCGTAGTTTTAAATACTCACGGCCTCGCGGTATTATTACCAGTGACTCACAAGAGCCGAATGCCATTTTTCAAATTGGCTCGACCCAAGCCACGACAATTCCGAACCCACGTGCGACCCAAACCGACCTGTATCAAGGGTTGACGGCGAGCTCAACGAACGGCTGGCCTAATGTTGATTTCGATGTAATGTCAACAGTTGGTAAACTAGGTGGCTCAATGATGCCGCCTGGATTTTATTATAAAACCTTTATGTTTCCACAGTCGTTATGGATGTCTTATGAACACTTGATCCGCAAAGGTGCAGGTTTAGGAGCTAGTCCACAAACAGGCGATCCAGATAGTTATGACAAAATGCACCATCATTGTGATGTGATGGTTGTTGGCGGTGGTCCTGCAGGGTTAGCGGCAGCATTGTCTGCGGCACAATCAGGCGCACGGGTTATCATTAGTGATGAACAAAATGAATTTGGTGGCAGTTTATTATGCAGCACACAGGGAATAGATGGTCAAATTCCAAGCAAATGGGTTGACAAAACTGTCGCCCAGCTTGCTGAGATGGACAACGTATACTTATTACCACGCAGTACTGTTTTCGGCTATTTCGATCATAATCTTGTGGGTATTAATGAACGCCGTACGGACCACTTAGGTGAGCATCAGTTACAAAGTACGCGCCAACGATTGCACAAAGTAAGAGCAAAACAGGTCATTTTAGCCACGGGTGCTCATGAGCGTCCTTTGGTTTATGCTAATAATGACGTTCCAGGTTGTATGCTAGCGAATGCGATTTCTACCTATATTAATCGTTATGATGTTGTACCCGGTAACAAATTAGTGCTAATGACGACGAATGATAATGCATACAAAACGGCTATTGATTGGCATCAGGCAGGTCGTAAAGTTGTGGCCGTTGTTGACACTCGAAGTACGTCAAATGGTGAGCTGGTTGATAAAGTCAGAAAACTAGGTATAGAAATCATCTTTGATCATGCGGTTATCGAAGTCAAAGGTAACAAACGAGTTAAAGGTGTAGATGTTGCGCCAATAAATGCTGCTAATCATAGTGTTACAGGCGCAGCGAAATATTTTGTGTGTGATACAGTTGCCAGCTCTGGCGGATGGAGTCCTGTTATTCATTTGTCATCGCATACGGGCTCTCGCCCCGTTTGGAATGATGACATTGCAGGCTTTGTACCCGGTAAAACGGTACAAAAGCAACATGTTTGTGGTGGATTGGAAGGTGTCTATGCCTTATCGAAAGTGATCAGTGACGGTTTCACTACCGGTGCTATAGCGTCTCAAGCAGCAGGTAGAGGTGAAGGAATTTATACCGGTGAATTACCGAAAATAAACGATCCACAAGAAGATGCCTCAATGGCATTATTTCATATACCCCACAGTAAAAAGACCAGTCGCGCACCGAAGCAGTTTGTTGATTATCAAAATGATGTAACTGCCGCCGGCATTGAACTGGCTAACCGTGAAGGTTTTGAATCTATTGAGCATGTTAAACGCTACACAGCGTTAGGTTTTGGTACCGATCAAGGTAAGTTAGGCAATATCAACGGCATGGCCATTACGGCTAAATCGTTAGGAAAATCTATCCCAGAAACGGGTACGACTATCTTTCGCCCAATGTATACCCCAACAACGTTTGGTGCATTAGCTGGCGCCGATGTTAAGCACTTGTTTGATCCTGCACGGTTTAGCGCTATGCATAAATGGCATTTAGATCATGGCGCCGAGTTTGAAGATGTAGGTCAATGGAAACGCCCATGGTACTTCCCTCAGCAAGGTGAAACCATGCAACAGTCACTTGAACGTGAGTGTTTGGCGACACGTAACAGTGTCGGTATTCTAGATGCTTCAACCCTAGGTAAAATTGACATTCAAGGAAAAGACGCTCGAGAATTTTTGGAGCGTGTCTATACCAACCCATGGAAAAAATTGGCGGTTGGAAAATGTCGCTATGGGGTTATGTGTAAAGAAGACGGTATGGTCTTTGATGATGGCGTTACCGTGTGTCTTGACGATAATCGCTTTATCATGACCACCACCACAGGTGGTGCTGCAGGTGTATTGCAATGGCTAGAACTGTGGCATCAAACCGAATGGCCCGAGCTTGAAGTGTATTTCTCAACGGTAACGGATCATTGGTCAACGATGACCATATCAGGGCCTAATTCTCGTAAAGTGTTAGAAAAAATTTGTGACATTGATGTCAGTAATGACAGTTTCAAGTATATGGATTGGCGCGAAGCTACCGTAGCAGGGATTAAAGCACGCATTTTCCGCATATCTTTTACCGGTGAGCTGTCGTTTGAAATTAACGTGCAAGCTAACTACGGTATGCATGCGTGGAAAGCCGTGATGGCGGCGGGTGAAGAATTTAATATTACCCCGTACGGCACCGAAACTATGCATATTTTACGCGCAGAAAAAGGCTTTATTATTGTTGGGCAAGACACCGATGGCTCGGTTAGCCCGCAAGATTTAGACATGGACTGGGTGGTAGGTAAGAAGAAAGAGTTTAGCTATATTGGTAAACGTTCTTGGACCCGATTTGATAATAAAAGAGAAAATCGCAAACAAATGGTTGGCTTAAAACCCAAAGATCCAAATTTTGTCTTACCAGAAGGCGCACAAATTGTCTTTGATAAAAATCAAAGCATTCCAATGACCATGGTTGGCCATGTTACCTCAAGTTATTACAGTGCTTGCATGGGGTATTCTTTTGCTTTAGCAGTAGTTAAAGGCGGTATTAACCGCAAAGGTGAAAGTGTATTCTTGCCATTAAGTGATGGCAATACCGTTGAAGCTGAAATTTGCAGTCCAGTATTTTATGATCCAAAGGGAGACCGTCAAAATGTCTAATTCAATCAAAGTAGAATCACCCCTGCATCATGCTCAGCTTGATCAATTAATTGGCCAGTCGAACAAAGGTGGCGTTATTTTGCATGAAGCGGCCTTATTGGGTCACCTTAATTTACGTGGCAACGCGCAAGATGCTGAATTTTTGGCTGGTGTGCAAGAAGCCTTAGGGCTAGCGCTGCCAATAATGCCTTGTAGCAGTGCCAAGAGTGAACTTGCACAGATAATGTGGTTAGCGCCAGATGAGTGGTTAGTTATTGTGGCTTCAGGTCGTGAATACGATGTGGAGCAAAAACTTCGCGCTTATCTAAAGGGGCATTTTGCCGTGAGTGATATTAGTGGTGCACAAACCCTCATTGAACTAAGCGGTGAAAATGTTATCGACTTAATGAACAAGTCTACTGGCTACGATTTCCACCTTGAGAGCTTTCCTGTTGGCAAAGTGGTTGGTACCACTTTTGCTAAAGCTGGTGCGCATATATTGCGTGTTAGCGAGGACAAGTTTCGATTGGTTGTTCGCCGTAGTTTTTCTGACTATGTCTGGTTATGGATCCAACAAGGTAGCCAAGAATATGGCCTAACTATTGTTTAAATAACCGACAAAAATAAAGCCGCTCAAGTTTGAACAAATATAACTAAGCGGTTTTTAACTTTAAAAGTAGGATCGAAAATGTCCGATATCAATCCAGTATCGCAAACTCATATTATTACAGCAGATTGTCCTAGTCGACCGGGTACGGTTGATGTAGTTACCCGTTTTTTATGTGAAAAAGGTTTTTATATTAATGAAATTCATTCGTTTGATGATACGGCAGTCAATCGTTTTTTCATCCGCATAGAATTTAGAGCTGATACGGCAACAGACTTTAGCGCAGAAGAGTTTAGCCAAGAATTTGAGCGACGCGCCAGTGAATTTGAAATGCAATGGCAATTGGCATCGAGTCCTTATAAATCTAAAGTAGTGATCATGGTGTCAAAACACGATCATTGTCTTAATGATTTATTATACCGTTATCGTACGGGCGATCTAGCTATTGAAATTCCAGCAATTATCTCTAATCATCCAGATTTAGAAGAACTAGCGAAATGGCATGGTATCCCTTATTTCCACCTACCTATCAGTAAGGAAACAAAAACCGAACAAGAAGCGAAAGTTTGGCAGATCATTCAAGAATGTGAAGCTGACTTAATAGTTTTAGCGCGTTATATGCAGGTATTATCGAATGACATGTGTAAAAAACTGTCAGGTAAAGCGATTAACATTCACCATTCGTTGTTACCGGGTTTTAAAGGCGCTAGGCCCTATTACCAAGCCTATGACCGTGGTATTAAATTAGTGGGCGCAACGGCACATTATGTAAGTGATGATCTTGACGAAGGGCCAATTATTAGCCAAGGCGTTGAAACAGTTGATCATGGACACTACCCTCAAGACTTAGCAGCTAGAGGGCGTGATATAGAATGTTTGACGTTATCGCGTGCGGTTCGTTGTCATATCGAGCATCGAATTTTTTTGCACGATAAAAAAACAGTCGTTTTTTCTAAATAGTCAATAATCAGCGATAACGTTTATAAATTCACTATTAAATAGTTTCGTTGATTTTATTTTTCACAGTATCAAGTCTCCCCATTTTTACATGAGTTTTGTCTGTTTCAGATATGTGAATGTCTTTTTCAGGTATGCCTACATCAGCAGGAAAAAGTTACTCTAAACTTGGATTTTTCCTTAGCCAACAACTGTTTTAATGCCCATAGAAAATTGGCTTGGATTATTAAAATTTTTTTAGCGTTACTTAACCCACAAGAGAGTTTGATATGTCTTTAAATCATGGAAACCGCGGTGTTGTCTACACTGGTCCGGGAAGTGTTGAAATTCAAAATATTGATTATCCTAAGCTTGCTATTGGCAACAGAAAGTGTGAGCACGGTGTTATCTTAAAAGTGGTTACCACCAATATTTGTGGCAGTGATCAACATATGGTTAGGGGCAGAACAACCGCCGAACCAGGACTTGTTCTCGGTCATGAAATTACCGGTATGATCATTGAAAAAGGGAGTGATGTTGAATTTTTAGACATTGGAGACATTGTATCTGTGCCATTTAACATTGCTTGTGGTCGCTGTCGAAACTGTCGTGAAGGAAATACAGGTATTTGTTTAAACGTTAACCCTGGTCGTGCAGGTGCTGCCTTTGGTTACGTTGATATGGGTGGTTGGGTTGGCGGCCAATCTGAATATGTCATGGTACCTTATGCCGATTTTAATCTGTTAAAATTTCCGGATAAAGAACAGGCATTAGAAAAAATTCGTGACTTAACCATGCTATCTGACATATTCCCTACCGGCTATCATGGTGCAGTAACCGCTGGCGTTGTTCCAGGTGCAACCGTTTATATTGCCGGTGCCGGTCCTGTAGGTCTTGCAGCTGCGGCGTCATCGCAATTGCTCGGTGCCGCTTGTGTCATTGTTGGTGATATGAATCCAGAACGTCTCGCCCAAGCGCGTAGTTTTGGCTGTGAAACGATAGATTTGCGTCAAGATGCAACCGTACCGGATATGATTGAACAAATATTAGGTGTACCTGAAGTCGATGCCGCAGTAGATTGTGTTGGCTTTGAAGCTCACAGTCATGGTTGCAGTCATCATAAAGAGCAACCTGCAATTGTACTTAATACTATGATGGAGGTAACTCGTGCTGGTGGTGGTATCGGTATTCCTGGACTTTATGTTACTGGCGATCCAGGAGCATCTACTGAAGCAGCTAAAACCGGTCAACTGAGTATGAACTTTGGTCTTGGTTGGGCAAAATCACATTATTTTGTTACAGGCCAGTGTCCGGTAATGAAATATCATCGCAACCTTATGCAAGCAATTTTATGGGATAAAGTTGACATTGCCAAAGCTGTTAACGTACAAGTCATCTCACTTGATGGTGCACCTGCAGGATATGATGCATTTGATAAAGGTGCCGCGAAAAAGTTTGTTATTGATCCTCATTCAATGGTGCGTTAGTCCATTAGACACACCACATTGCTTTGTACTGTTTGAGTACGATGAGATAACATGGTATTGCGCCTAATATTATTCAAGGCGTTTATTACTCTTATATATCTGTTCACCACCTTCGTGTGCAAAAATATTTAGAGCAACAAATATCATGGCTTTAGCTATGTAAGACATCAAATACTGTAAATTAAATAAAAGCCGTTTATAATAATTATAAGTGGCTTTTAAATTGAATGACTCTCCAATTAATTTTTCCTCTAAAAATAGTAAATATAGATAAAGTATACTCAATACGATTTTATAAGTTCGTCTTAGTTCACTAGGTATATATCCGTGCTCTTTTTGCATGGACTTCTGCTACAAGATGAAAAGCAGAGGAAAAATCAAAAAGATAATAAGTACATTATATTGGTATTGAGTAATTAAAGTAATTAAACCCTACTATTAAAAGCAACCATCGCTAAACGGCCTCCAACAATGTCTTTATTCTGGTATTCCCAATCCATTTTCAAAACTATTTTATCGACTAATCTCAACCCTAAACCATATCCATAATCTGAACCACTATAATCAATACTACTTTCACTTTGATTAACATTTTCAATGATTACTTTACCTGCAAAGCATTGAATATTCACTTCACCTTCTGCGGTATATTGAAAAGCATTACGAATTAAATTATTGAGGATTAAACGGCAAGCGGTTTCTAGGACAACAACATTAGTGGATGATAATTTCAGTGATACAATGACCTTTTTACTCTGTAATAAATATTGATTATCTTCAACAAGGTTACTGATCATCAAATTTAAATCGACTTTTACTAAAGCTAATGTCTGCTGATTACCTTCTTCTGTTGATTGCTCTTGGCTAAGCCACAATAATGTTTCAGTAGTGTGTTGCATATTGAGCGCTGCTCTACTGATACGAGCTAAGGATTGCTGACCTTTATCTTGTTTATTTTCAGCCGCTAAGATACGCGTTAATAACTCGCTGTTACTTTTTACTACCGCAATGGGAGTTCTTAGTTCGTGGCTCGCATGACGTAAGAAATCTTGTTCTTTATCTAGGATAGTGCTCAGGCGAAGCAAAGCTTTTTTTTGTTGGTGGGCAATTGCAGTTAGTTCATAAAACTCAAAATCTGGCGTTACTTGGTCAACATTTTCAAGTGTTAAACTTTCAACCCAATCTCCCACTCGATAAAACGGTTTCAGGGTTTTATTTAATAATAACTGAACAGAAAAGTGCATGATCAATAAAAAAACTAACGCAATGGGCCATGTTAATTGAAACATTTTAGTAATGCCCATTTGGCTCAGTGCATCATATTCTTTGATATTGATTTTTCTGACTAAATAAAAAACGTTACCATCAAATAAGGGTTCAGCAACAATGAAAATTGCTTGCTCTGGTAATAAAATGAACGTTTCATCACTAAATAATCGAATGCTATCCATCGTCACTTTGCTAATATTTTCAAGTTCTGGAAATTTTTCTTTTATTATATTAGGGAGGCTTTTCCAGCCTAAATATCCTTTAAAGTGGAGTGTGTTAGGCAGTGGATGTTTTAAATTATTTCTATATTGAAGTGCAAAGTCATTACTTTCTAGATGAATGTCCTGAAAATTAGCTTCATCAAGCCCGTGAATAAAATAAAAATTAATCACCAAGGTGTAACTCAGCACAATGACCAGAGCAATGATACTTTGTACTTTCAATACATACCGACGAAGTGTTTGCGGCTGTTTTATACTATTGTTATTAAAATTAACCACAAAAAACTCACTCACTTTATCATTCACGGAAAACAAAACCTTGCCCAGCTACCGTTTGAATGAGCTTATTTTGACTATTAGTATCAATCACCTGTCGTAATTTAAATAAATGTACTTTCAAACTATCGCTATCGGGTAACTCATCTCCCCAAACAGCATTCAACAACTGTTCTTTTGAAACAACTTCTGGAGATTTTCGCATTAAAACTTCAAGAATTTTCCAGCCTGTTGGTGATAGCTGCAAAACGGCCCCATCGCGTTTTATTGTTTTAGCACTAAAGTCAACATCCACACCATGTAGAGACAATACATTCGTTAAACCATTTCGTCGATTAGCTAAAACATGAATACGAGCAATAAGTTCTAACATCTCAAATGGCTTAACCATATAATCGTCAGAACCTACCGCAAAACCAGCAAGTTTATCATCTAAGGTTTCACGAGCAGTTAACATTAATACCGGTATATTAATGCCTTGCTCTCTCATGGTTTTACACACAGTTAAGCCATCCATACGCGGTAAATTAACATCAAGTATCACTACATCATAATGTTGCTGATTAATGAATTTTAACCCTGCAATTCCATTTGCAGCATGGTCACAAGAGATTTTTTCTAAATCAAGATAGTCAACAATCGTTGCAGCTAAATCAAGATCATCTTCAACGAGCAAGACTTGATAATTCATCGACTTATCTTAAAGAAACTAGCATATAAAACGGGAACAACTGCCAAGGTTAATATGGTACCTACGCCTAAACCAAAAGCCAATACCGTTGCCATACCATAGAACATTGACATAGGGTCTATTAACAAAGGAAGTAAGCCCATGATAGTGGTAACAGTAGTCATAGCAATAGGGCGTAAACGGGTTAAACAAGAATTAACAATCGCTTGGTAATCACTTTCCGCCGTTGAGCGTTCAATTTCGATACGGTCAATTAATACAATCGCATTATTAATAATAATACCTGCCAAACTATAAATACCTAACGACACCATAAAGCCAAAAGGTGCGCTCATAACCAATAACCCGATAATAGTACCAATAAGAGATAAAGGGATCGTGAGTACAATAATTAATGCCCTACGGAACGAATTAAACTGCATAACTAACAATATTAGCACTAAACCAATAACCATTGGCATACTCGCACCAAGCGCTTGTTGAGCTTCTTTAGACTGAACAATAACGCCATCATACTCAATCAGGTGATTTACCGGTAAATCTGACTTCAGAGCTTCAATATCCGCATCAATAATCACTTTTAAATCTTCGGCTGTCATCTCAGTATTACTGGCTTCAATAGTGATAGTGGTGAACATGTTTTCGCGTTGAATTTTTGAATATTGATTAACCGGAATAAAATCAGCCACTTGAAATAAGGGCACTGACTTACCTGATTGACTTGAAAATATTGAAGCAGTTCGCAGGCGATCTAAATTAGAACGCTCTTCCTCATCAGCACGAAATACGACAGGAACAATATCATCTCCATCTCGATACTCAGTCACATTAGCACCACTATAATAACCTTGTAATGCAGTCGCTACATCAGAAGACGTAACGCCAGCACGACGAGCACGATGTTGATCAATTTTAACCTGCATTTTAACAATGCGATTTTCCCAATCGGTGCGTACATTTTTGGTATAAGGAACCGCTTGTAATACCGCCATAATCTCTTTAGCTTTTTCATATAAAATGTCTTTATCCGGACCTTTAACTTGAATACTAATAGAGCTTGAATCTGAAGGACCAGCAAACATACGCTTTACACGGCCCGAAACATTAGGGAAAGTTTCAATAATACCGTTATGTAATTTATTCACAAAAGGATTTAGTGCTGTGCCTTCTTTAACATTAATAACCACAAAACCTTTGTTATCTGTTGGATCTTCAGGGTTTAGTGTCAAGACAAAACGTGGCCCATTAAAACCAGAATAACCAGAGTAGTTAGTAATCTCAGGAAAATGTTCTCTATTATCTAACCATTTGAATACATCATGCATTTGACGGTCAGTCTCTCTCGCCGACGTACCGTTTGGTAAATCAATATACATCACGACTTGGGTGCGGTCAGAATCTGGAAAGAATTGTTTCTTAAGTAACCCAAATCCACTCAGTGATATGACTAAAGTGATCACCATCATTATCATAAAAATGGCTTTATGGCTTAAAATCCAATGTAAAAATGTTTCATAAACCTTATAGAATTTAGTTGAATTTTTTTCCGGTTTACTTTGTGAATCACCATTTTTATTATTTTCAGCTTTAATAAAAAAATAACAAAGTGTTGGTGTAACACATAAAGCTAAGACCCAGCTGGTCATTAAGGTAATTAAAATAACAAGTGATACAGAACGTGTAAATTCCCCTGCAACATGCTCAGCGAGCATTAACGGTAAGAAAAATAAAATGGTCGTGACAGATGAACTCAGTAATGGCATGGCAAGTTCTTTACCACCTTGACACATAGCATCAAAGCGATCTATTCCCTGCTCTATTCTCCGCTTAAAATCTTCAGCGATAACGATGCCATTATCGACAAGTAAGCCTAGTGCAATAATAAGCGTCGCAAGACTCATTTTTTCTAACGTCATGCCAGTAAACTTCATAATAGCCAAAGTCGTTAACATAACAAAAGGTACAATTGACCCAACAATTAACCCTGTGCGTAAACCTAAGAAGTAAATAACAACCAGTAATACAATGACTAAAGTTTGTATTACATTGATA
>Ga0307492_10000199_pt1 | contig 26058 bp, 20 predicted proteins | sample SI3LmetaG_FD_202365 | JGI IMG/M metagenome (GOLD analysis project Ga0307492, IMG submission 202365) | Sea-ice brine microbial communities from Beaufort Sea near Barrow, Alaska, United States - SI3L | ecosystem: Environmental > Aquatic > Marine > Coastal | place: USA: Alaska | collected 2017-05-06 | reverse complement strand
CCATTAGGCAAGCTTACCAAGACCGTTTACCGCCTGGGCGAATGGCAACCTATGTCATATTTTTAACCATAGATGCTAATAAAATTGATGTCAATGTACACCCGACAAAACATGAAGTTCGTTTTGAGAATCAAAGAGAAGTGCATGACTTATTATTTCGCTCTATTAGTGAGGCATTGGATTCCTCTTCAGAAATAATAAATGAAAAAAATTATGGTTCGTTAGATTTTCAGAATGAAAACAAAATAAACCATAACAATAATAGAAACCATACAAAATATACTGGGAATGTTACACCGAGTTATAGTCACTATTCAAAAGAACGCATCTATCAACAAAGCGAACGTATTGCTGATAATCAATATCAGGTTCTTGACAAATCGGTAGATTACCCGGTAAATACATTCGCCTCTCTCGATAATGATGAGATGAGTGCTGGAAAAATTTATACGGTAAAAAATCAAACCGAGAATCATCAAACAGAAAATATTAATCCAATCAATGACGTTAGCAGTGAGTTAGCTACTGAAATCACAAGGTTGGGTAACGGATTTAGTATTATTCAATCAAGCGCCAGTGTTTGGGTGATTAATGAAATGCCATGGTTTAAAAAATGTTTTATTAAAAATGATGAGAACAATATAAAGACACCATCGATTGCTTTGATGTTTCCCCAAATAATATTGGTAGAAAGCTCCAAACTAGAGGAAGTTGAAATTAATCAAAGTTTGACTAGGTTGGGTTTTGATTATATTCCTATCAATGAAAAAAAAATTCAGTTAAATGGTGTTCCGGTATGGAGTAAAAATATTAAAAAAGAAAATATAATTTTATTTTTTAATCGCTGTATTGAAAGTTTTAGTAGTCAAATAAAGAGCGATTTTCCGGGGGGGCGTCTGCTAACCGAAGGCTGGATGATTAATTTAGATTCTATTCGTTATTTTTTAAAATTAAACATTTTCGATTTTGAAACTGAAGTAACTGAGTCAGAACCATGCGTGAAGAAAATTGACGCAGAATTTGCTGAAGGCCTATTTATCCAAGTTGCGGATAGTGTCAATAAAGTAGTGTCCTAAAAAGTGAACAAAAATGCCTCAAACTAAAGAATTACTACCCGTCATTTTTCTTATGGGACCTACTGCTAGCGGTAAGACGTCTTTAGCCATTGATTTGGTACAAAATGCTTTTAAGAAAATAAGTATTAGCCAAAATAACTTTGACGGTTTTGAAATTATTAGTGTGGATTCTACTTTGGTCTATACCCAACTAAATATAGGAAGTGCAAAACCAAATGAGCAAGAGCTACTTTTAGCTCCTCATCACCTAATTGACTTTATTGATCCAAAAGATAGCTATTCTGTATCTCAATTTTATGACGATGCCCTTGAATTGATTAAAGCTATCCACCAGAGAAATAAAATTCCATTACTGGTTGGTGGTACTATGCTTTATTTTAAGACTCTTATTAATGGGCTTGCGGAAATGCCTGCAACGGATCAGAAAACTCGAAATAAGATCCAGCAAAAATTGAAATTAGAAGGTGTTGAATCGCTGTATTTTGAGTTGACAAAAGTTGACCCAATAACAGCTGAAAGGCTCCATTCAAATGACACACAAAGAATAACTAGAGCATTAGAAGTTTACCAGATGAGCGGTAAAGCATTGTCGGATTGGCATAACGAACAAAGTGAATATAAATTTCCTTTTCCTCTTCTATCAATTGCGGTATCTCCTGATCAGAGGGCAACATTGCACAAAAGAATCGAAACTCGGTTTGAGAGCATGCTGGATGATGGCTTCCTGCAAGAAATAGCTGATCTATATTATCGTGGAGATCTCAGTTTAGATTGCCCGTCAATGCGCAGTGTTGGTTATCGCCAATATTGGCAATATATGGCTGGCGAACTCACTCTGACGGAAGCAAAAGAAAAAGCTATTATCGCTACTAGGCAATTAGCCAAAAGACAGTTAACTTGGTTACGCAGTTGGCCTAATGTTCATTGGTTTGATGTATCAGATAAAAGTCAACAAGTAGCCTGTCATAAACTCATAGATGATTTTCTTTGCTAATTTCAAATTTAATAATGTTTGTACTTTAGTTCGCTGAAAAGATTAAATGGATTGAACTTTTCACTATTTATCCCCACTAAGCATATAAGAGCATATTTTTAGCAGAATTTTCAGTTTACTGCTAAAATTATGCTTCTATATAGAGATTTAACTATTAGACCTCGTTGTAATACTTTTGGTTATGCAGCAAAAGTTATATCAGGTTTATAAAGTAGGAACCACTTGGAATTTATTTACTTATTAGTTGTCAATTCTGGGTATAACATGGAAAGTATGATCGAAGTTTGCTAATCAGTCTGCAGGCTTTCCAAAACTTTAAATTTTATTGTGGATAACTGGGCACTAATGCGTGGTTCGATCGATAAATAATAACAATAATATGGAGTCTATTATGTCAAAGGGGCAGTCACTACAAGACCCTTACTTGAATGCACTACGCCGAGAACATATCCCGGTGTCAATCTTTCTAGTTAATGGGATTAAACTACAAGGACAAATTGAATCATTTGACCAATTTGTCATACTACTTAAAAATACCGTCAGTCAAATGGTTTATAAGCATGCTATTTCAACGGTTGTACCAGCCAAAAATGTAAAGTTACCACATGCCGATGAAGCAAGTGAGAGTGGCGAAGACGCTGGTAATTATTAGGCTTTAGATGAAAAACAAGACTCTATTGTTTCTGATAGAATCTTGATTTAAAGTATTGCAGATGAAGAGTCTTACTGGTATTAAATCAGATAAATCTATCTGTTTGCGATTAAACTCTTTACAACAGATGGATCGGCAAGGGTTGATATATCACCTAGTTCATCGAATTCATTGGCTGCAATTTTCCTCAGAATACGCCTCATTATTTTCCCAGAACGAGTTTTAGGGAGTCCAGGTGCCCACTGTATTGCTTCTGGTCTAGCTATTGCGCCAATCTCCTTGGCTACAAACTTAATCAATTCAGCTCTTAACTCTTCGCAAGGCTCTTCACCATTCATTAAAGTGACATAGGCATAAATTCCTTCTCCTTTAATCGCATGAGGAAAACCAACCACTGCAGATTCCGCAACTTTAGGGTGTAAAACAAGCGCACTTTCTATTTCTGCAGTTCCTAATCGATGACCTGAAACATTTAATACATCATCCATGCGTCCAGTGATCCAAATATAATCATCTTCATCTCGCCTTGCGCCATCACCAGTAAAATAATATCCAGGATATTGTGAAAAGTAAGTATCAAAGAACCGTTTTTGGTCACCATAAACCCCTCGCATTTGTCCCGGCCAACTTTGCGCCATCACTAATGCACCAGAATTTTCACCTTTTAATTCATTACCATCGTTATCCATTAAAATCGGTTTAATACCAAAAAATGGTTTGCTAGCCGCACCAGGTTTTAAATCATGTGCTCCAGGTAATGGTGTAATTAAAATTCCACCGGTTTCCGTTTGCCACCATGTATCAACAATCGGACATCGGCTTTCTCCAACAACTTTGTAATACCACTCCCAAGCTTCAGGATTGATTGGTTCACCTACTGTCCCAAGTAAGCGTAAACTATCGCGTGATGTTCTAGTAACGGCTTCATCACCCTGCGCCATAAGCGCTCTAAGCGCAGTTGGGGCGGTGTAAAAAATTGAAACCTTGTGAGTATCGACCACATCCCAGAAACGTGAAACATTCGGGTAAGTTGGTACGCCTTCAAAAACTAAAGTTGTTGCTCCATTAGCAAGTGGACCGTAAAAAATATAAGAATGCCCGGTGATCCAACCGGCGTCAGCGGTACACCAATAAACATCGCCGTCTTTATAATCAAAAACATATTTGTGAGTTATTGCAGCATATAATAAGTAGCCGCCGGAAGTATGAAGTACACCTTTTGGAGTACCTGTAGAGCCCGATGTATATAAAATGAATAATGGATCTTCGGACTCCATCACTTCTGGTTCACAGGTTGCTGGCATTTTTTCACGCTCTAGCCAGTAATCGACATCAATATTTTGATTCCAATGAATGTCCGCTTTAGTATGCCTAACAACAATGACACTACGAACATTAGGACACTTTTGAATGGCTTCATCAACGTTAGCCTTTAATGGAACCTTTTTACCACCTCTTAATCCTTCATCTGCGGTGATCACCAGCTGACAATCTGAGTCCAAAATTCGCGAACTTAAAGCCTCCGGTGAAAATCCTCCGAAAACTACAGAATGCACTGCACCAATTCGGGCACAAGCAAGCATTGCGTAACCAACTTCTGGAATCATCGGCATATAAATGCAAACGCGATCGCCTTTTTTAACACCGCGAGCTTTTAATAAATTAGCAAATCGACAGACTTCATCATGGAGTTCTTGATAATTAATATTACGATGGTCGCCAGGTTCATCACCTTCAAAAATAATAGCAGTTTGTTCTGCTTTATCTTTTAAATGGCGGTCAATGCAGTTGTAAGAAACATTTAACTGCGCGCCTTCAAACCAAGCGATTTTTGCCTTATGATAGTCTACGCTGCTAATCTTATCCCATGGTTTATACCAATCGATAAACTCTTCTGCTTTTTCCGCCCAGTATTTGTCTGGGTTGACTATCGACTTGGTATAATTCTCGTTATAGCTAGTATTATTCACGATAGCCTTTCTTGCAAAATCGGAATTGATTGGGTGAGAATGAATTTCGCTCATAATATTTACCTTCGATGTATATACATCACTTTAATTTCGTTTGTTAATAAAAGCGCTGCATGTTAATTTTTTTTAAAAAATTGGTCGAGAACTTTCATAGCTTTATTTAAAATAATGCTATAGAGTTGTAGTATAAGGAATTTTTAATATTAGGGATAGATATTCAGTGATAACTAAATCAAGTCATACATTACTTATTTTCCTATTAGTAAAAACCTCAAGGCAAAGCATGCTGTCATGAAGCAATATGCACTGGTATTGATTTGCATTGGAGGAGTGTTTTTGTAGCTCTCACCCTTTAAATATAAAACTTTATGTAAATAAAACGTAACTGTTCAGCGTATCTCAATTTAATGATACGTTTTTGGCAAATTGAGGAATCTCTCCTTTAAATAAAAGTTTCAATGCTTCGCTACTACTGACATTCTGTTTGCGACAGGTGGATAAATAACCACGTACCCGACAAAACACATCGGCTCCGCTCTGGCTTCGGAAACAGCCAGAAATTTTTTGTTGTACTTTAGTCATGCGAATATCTTTTTCACCTTGATTATTAGTAAAAGGAATTTCTTTATTTTCCATAAACCGTAATACATCATCCTCAAAATTAATCAGCCTCTCTAATAAGTTTCGCGATTTACTTCGTTTCAATCGTCCCCTTTTTATTTTCTTGTTTTCAACTGGCGGAGGACATTCCTTCTTTCCTTTTTCGAGTAATCGCTTGTAGCGTCTTTTATAAAGTTGTAATTTGCTGCCACTTAAAACACCACCCGCTTTGTGCACCGCCCTATTTGCTATCTCTAGAAATATTTTCATTTTTCCAGCCCATTTTTGATGATCCTGCTCAGACGCCCGAGTTAATTCTCTTAAGTGATACGCATTACATAATGCATGTTTACAATTTTTATAACGGTAATAAGGCTTCCAGTGATCGTGGCAAAGTGTTCCTTTAAATCTGGGTAAAATATCTGCCGTATCCATCGCTTCAACGCCTCTCTTTTTATGCGCGCTAAAATCAGTCCAATGACTATTGCTTGCACAATGCAGCTAATGACGTTTACCAACAATATTTACGCCCGTTTCATCAACATGAAGGCAACTCGATAGCGATAACGCTTTTTTGGCTAACTGATTGAATTCATCTAGCCGTTCAAAAGCTTGCTGATTGAAATTAACGATCGAAGCTTGGCTGATAGGGATATCGAGTTGATCGGTAAAATGCTCTTGGATCCGTTTATAAGGTAATAATTGATATTGTGATAGATAGACAGCATGCGCTTTTATTTTATCTCCATACTGAACGGCTTTATTAACACCTGTTGGAAAGGCGGCAACAAACCTTTTTCCTTGGCTGTATTCCAAAATTTGAGCTTGGTATTCAGTGATCTTCTTAACGAACTCTATATCTATGATTTGTCGTTTTTCAAAACCAATGTCTTTGTATTTTCCGGCAGGCAACGTTCGACGATCTATTTTAATTCTTTCAATTTCATCGGACGCCCCAACTTGAGTTAATGTTTGCCCCTTGTGGCCTATTTGCCCGCCTCTTTTTTTACCGGAAGGTTTCTGTGTGTTTTTAAGGCGATTGGGATCGGATGAGGGTGGTTTGCTACTATTTTGGCTGTTTAATCCAAGTCGATTAGTGAGCAATTGAAACATCATCATTAAAATCTCTATCAATGGTTTTAGTGCAGGAGGTAAATTTTCTTCCTCACTTAAACTTTGCTTGAGCGACTCTAAAGTCTTATCAATTCCAATGGAATTAAACATAATTAAAAAGCGGATTGGTCACATTTAACAATGAATTAATTTTAACACTAGTGCTTTTTCGAAATTGGCTCAGTCAGCCTGTTTGTCGTCGTTTTTACTAAGGAGTAAGGGCTGGCAAGCCAATGCTTTTTTTAAGATCAGGTTGGATCTATTTGAGAACTCTAGAGATCTTAAAAGAGTCGTTTATTGGAACTGTATTTTTTTAAATTTACCGAAATAGCCCGACCTAGCACTTTTTTGTTTTATTTCGCTGAACAGTTACATCTTTTTTATCTATAATACTTAAGTAAGAGGCCTGAGTATGAGAGAAAATTTCCAAGGATATTTAGAAGTGTTGATTCCAAGTTAAAGATATTTGATTTACTCGAACATTATCTATGGAGTTAGATTTAATACCCAGCTTGAAAGTCGTATCACCAAAACTAGACCATGCATAGTCAAGAGAAAAAGTTTTTTTAAATCCAGGGATATCAAACTGCCCATTAGATAATTTGTATTCAATGACTGCTTTACTCCCAGCGAGAAGATTTATAGTCGTACCAATATAAGGTTCTAAATAAGCAAAACTATCATCTTTGTTTGCGGCAATACCCAGCCCTAACATCCCATAGAAAAGAATATCTTTATGTAGTTTATAAGACTTGCCAACCGCACCAGAAAATTCAAAGACACCTTGTTCTTTTAAATCGTGATCAAATAAATGGCGGTAGCCGAGATAAAAACCACCTGAAAGGTGAGAGCTAATAATTGAACCTGGCGTATATAGGTTAACAGAGTAAAAAGTGAAAGACTGAACTCGCAGCTTGGCTTTTTTTAGATCTGCTCTTAGTTTTATCTCTCCAACTCTAAGTTCAGATTCGGAGAAGTATTGTGTGTTGTTGCTATAAATATAATGGGAGGCAGGCAAAAAGCCCATTTCAAACATAATATTATTGGCTTGATATAATAGATTCGTAGAAATAACTGAATCTTGTAGTGAGTGAATTGGATTTTTATATTGAGTAACATCCAAATGAAAATTAAATTGTTCGAGCTGTTCTACCAATTTTAAAATTTTCATTTTTTTATTTCTTTCGAGCTTTTTAAATAAGTTTTCTTTTTTGAGTATTAATGATAGAAAGCGTTTTATTAAGAATTTAGACTTCTTACTTAAGGAGGCTGTATTCAATGGTATATCATCAAATATCATTTCTTTAATTTGTCGAAATAAGCTCGAAGACATTTCTTCTTCAAGCATTTTTAGCTCCCAATCTGTCGCAAGAAAAACCTCTTTCTCTTTAACCATTTTATGTGTATTAATAGCTTTGGCAATATCAAGCGGGCTGACATATAGTTTTTCCGACTTCCTTAGCTCTTCATTCGCAATAGAAAGTAAATATAAAGTCAGTGTGGCGCAGTTATAATTTTGAAATAAATAGGTAATTTCTATATTTTTAAGTTCCCATATGTGGGCTTGAATTAACGCTTTATTTATTGGAGTTATGGCAAGAGTATATGACCATAAATTTCTGCCCTCCGTGTCAGTATATTGTTTCAAATCATCTTCGAATTTTTTAACAACAATAAATCCTTCCATACCAGAAAATAGACCTTTGTATATTAATTTAAACGGGTTAAAAGTTTTTATTTCGGTAAAAAAAGCGATTGAGTGAGCAACTTCTTTTCCATTTAAGTTCTTACCAGAGGCTTTAAGAAACGTATGCCCCATCATGCTTGTTGCTGAAGATAGAACTTCAGATGCAAACACAAGGCTTAAATGATCAAATGGTACATGCTCTTTAAATTTTATATATTCAGTACAGGATGTCTGTGTTGATTTGAGTCGTTTTAGAAGCGGAATATATTCTTGTAGAAATATTAGTCGAGCAGGGAACCTACACGCTGTGGCGTTTGGTAATAAGTAGAAAAGTTCAATGGTTTTAGCTAGTTCAGCTTTTAAACTGAAGCTACCTGCACTCAGTAAAAATTTGGGATCAATAATTTGTGGTTTGCCATCTTTTAAGTGGAGTAGTGCTTTCCAAGTCTTATGTTTAAATAATTGATTTTCGTTAGCTGCTTGTAATGCATCGTCTAAATTATCAGCATTAACATTAGATAACCCAAGAAAAAAAAAAGCCAGAAAAAACTGACCTCTAATACTGCGAAAAAACACTTAATAACCTAGAGAAAAAATAGGAACTTCTTATTCAGGACAACGCACTTCAACCGAATCAGCATAATTCCACATCTTGCCAGTAGCATTATCTGTCGTTGATCCTAAAATACCACCAACTATGATGTTACCCCAAAAAACAGGAGCTATTGATTTTTCGACCACCGTTGTATTATCACAACCTTCAGTTTTTGTACGAACTACTTTATCTTTACCATCACGCAGTACAACTACCATTCCTGGAGCCATTACAGTTTTATCGTCAATAGTGACCTCTGCTGGTTTATTATTACTAGTCGTTACATTTATAGAAGATTGCTCGGCCGTCATAATACTAGCACATCCAGATAATACGAGCGTTATTATCGTCACTGATAATATATTTTTCATGATATTCCCCTTTGGTAATCAATTTTTTGTCAATTTTTGACCAGTAATATTATAAGTTTAAATCTGATTTTGTCAATATTTCAAACAATAAAAATATGTATATTAATAACGTTGGAGACCCTCTTTGATTAATAATAATTAGTGTATTACTGTTAATTAGTACTAACCACGAAAAGGAAGCTAGTTTTCTAAAAATAAAATTAATATATAAAAAAGTTAGGCTAATAGCTTCTAACTTTTTAGAATACCTATGACCTCATCTCGATGATCCAATGCCAATAATAAAATTAAATCATTATTCTCCGCCCAATCTAAAGCGACTCGGGTCCCTTCGATCGTGTTTTTAGCATGTAACAATTGTTCTTCCTGCATTCCGAGTTCTATTGCATACTTGTGAATTAGTTTTGGCATTTCACCTAATTTTCTTCCTCGTAAATAGTCCTCTAATTCACATATAACTAGAACATCGGGATTTGCCTTTAACGCGGACTTAACTAATCCTTTTATAAGTTCATCAGTTCGGTCACCCGCTTGGCAAAGTAAAACTAGTCGCCTTTTTGCAGGCATATTATTAACGGTTTCTGCCATTAGGCTTAGACCTTGCTCATTATGGGCAAAATCTAGAATAACTTTAAATCCGTTGATCTTAAATAAATTGCCCCTGCCCGGATTATCTTCGGGAGTACTGGTGAATTGTTTTAGACCTGAGCGAATATCTTTAACTTTAATCCCGAGAGAAAAACTTAATGCGACAACGCCAAGTGCATTGTGCACATTATGTTTAGCCGCACCATTCAGAGTGATAGGAATATTGTTTACATGAATAATCTCTTGCTCAATACCCTTTTCGGTATAGTAAATGATTTCATTTTCAACATAACAGGCGGGTTTTTTATTGTCGATTTGAGATTGTATGATTTTGTTGGATTTTGACCATGAAAACCAAACAATAGTGTTATCTAATTGTTTTGCAAAGTTTATGCAACCATCATCATCAGCATTTAATATTAAGTTCTGATGATTATTTATGGCATGTCTAACAATAAATTTTGCTTCGACCATATCATCTAAATTATTAATGCCATATTCGCCTAAGTGATCTTCTGAGACGTTAGTGATCAATGCTGTTTTTGCATGATTAATTCCGATACCTCTACGTAACATGCCACCTCGAGCAACTTCTAAAAAAGCAACTTCGGTTTCAGGGTGTCTGAGCAATGTGCGAGCGCCACCCGGCCCGGAGTAGTCACCTTTATCGAGAATCTTTTCGCCTACCCTAATGTAGTCAGTAGAAGTAATACCGCACCTTTTACCTGCGGCCGCAACTACCGCACTGGCTAATCTTACCGTCGTCGACTTACCATTGGTGCCGGTGATTAACCCTACAGGAATATCTTCTATTGAATCCCAATCGATGTTTTCTGGATCTGGAATGGCATTAACAGGATATATCTTACAGCTAGCTCCATAACCTAGAGAAACTTCATCGTCATCACTTAAAAAAACAACATTGTGTTTTATAGCGGCTTTTTGTAGGGCAAGTAATTTTGGGTGTTCTTCTTTTTCTATTTCTTTAATTAAATGAGAAATTATGTCTTCTATATTAGTATTGTTACTAGTCTCTTGTTTGATTTCACTGATGGTTAGCTGCCATGCTGCTTCATTGATTTCTGTAGCGGCATAGAGCACATCAATTGGTGCTGTAATGACTAGACTGGCACCATTTTTATATTTTCGAAAAAGTATCTTTTCAGTTTCCCAATTGACAGATTTAAGAAGAAAAGCTATCTGCTTTTTCCAAATAGAAATAACCTTATCAATATCAAAGTTTATAATTTCAACATCAATAATTGCACCAGTGACCGGGCCAAATAAATTTGGTCCGGTCAGTCTTCTAGAATCATCTAGGTTTAATTTAGTATTTAAATTTGGATTCAAACCTGAGCTTAAATCTGAACCTAGACCTAGACTAGTCATTCTCTTCCACTCTGGCTAAACGAACGCCTTTTTCGTCTTTTATCAAATCAGCGGTAGCCAAAAATGCTTTTTCGTCATCATCTAAAATAACGTTAGAATTAATATTGTTAGGAGCTGACTTTGACTCTGGCGATTTTTGGTTTTCTTTATTAAAGTGAATGATTTGTTTCCAACATCGAGTAATATTATCTCCAAAAATTAAAATTAAATCACCTTCTTGCCCCATGCTTAACGCTGTGGAAACGGCTTCAGTCTCGTCAGCTACCAATTGAATTTTATCTTCGGCAACCCCTGATTCGATTAATTGTTTTTGCAACATCAATGGTACTTCTCGATCATCACGACCACGACGATTATCGTCCGCTTTAACAATGTAATAATCAAAATGCCCCGCGGCTTTATTTGCAATTTCTTTGATGTCTTCGTCCCTTCTATCACCGGGGGCGGATAGAACACATATTTTGTTTCCATTAACGTCAAAGCGGTCAATGGTTTGGCAGACTACGTCGATAGCGGCGGGGTTATGACCATAATCGAGTATGACTTTAAATGGATGTTCATCATATTGATTCATTCGTCCTGGTGCTTGGAAGAAGGTTGAATCAAAGGTTCTTAAACCATGCCTAATTTGATCAAGCTCTTTCTCCATCGAATAAGCTAATGCGGCCGCAAACATTGCATTTTGTACGTTGTGGATCGCTTTGCCTTCAATAGTTGCAGGAATTAAATGCGTCCAAAGTAACGGTGTATGAGTGCCATTATCATATATAGTAATCATATCGCCATTGATCCCTTGCTCAAGTACTAAAGCCATTCCGCCTTGACGAATATGTTCTTTTACTAATGCGTGGCGAGGATTCATTGTCACGTAACAAATGCGTTTAGCTTTGGTGTAATCAGCCATTCGCAAACATAAATGATCGTCGGCATTTAATACCGCAACATCACGAGCGACTTCAACTACAACTCGTTTAGCCTCGGCTAACTGTTCAAGTGTATTCACGCCGCGTAAACCTAAATGGTCGGAAGAGATATTAAGACAAGCAGAAACATTAGTTGATTCATAACCAAGACCGGCTCGAACAATTCCGCCGCGAGCTGTTTCTAGAACGGCTATATCGACGGTGGGGTCGCGAAGAACAATATGGGCAGCTTTTGGCCCCGTCATGTCACCTTTTACGGTTAAGCGCCCATCAATATAGACGCCCTCGGTCGCGGTGTTACCAACAATGTGCCCAGCTGTTTTTAAAACGTGCGAAAGCATTCTTGCTGTGGTAGTTTTACCATTGGTACCAGTGATGGCTGCAATCGGAATACGACTGGGTGAACCTGTTGGAAATAGCATATCCATAACCTTGCCTGCAACATCTCTTGGTTTACCTTCGGACGGTGCTACGTGCATTCTAAAACCTGGTGCAGCATTAACTTCAACAATAGCTCCACCAATTTCTTTATAGGATTGACTGATATCTTCAATCAAAAAGTCAACACCGCCAACATCAAGACCAACAGCCATTACCGCTCGAACTGCCATGGCTCTGTTATCAGGATGAACTTCATCGGTTAAATCAATCGCCGTTCCGCCAGTGGACAAGTTGGCGGTTGAGCGCAAATAGAATACTTCATCTTTTGCTAAAATGGTTTCTTCGGTATGACCAGCCTGTTCAATTAATAAGTTGGCTTGTCGATCAAGTTCTAATTGAGTCAAAACTTTTTCATGTCCGACACCGCGTCTTGGATCTTGATTGACAATGTCAACTAGCTCTGTGATGGTATGTATGTTATCCCCGATAATATGCCCTGGTACTCGTTTTGCAACTGCGACGAGTTCTCCATTGACAACTAACATTCGATGGTCAAATCCTAGAACCATGGATTCAATTAAAATTCCTTTCGAAGTTCCTTTTTCAAGAGCGAATTGAAACGCTGATTCAATTTCACTATCTTTATTAATATCAATTGTGATCCCTCTCCCGTGATTAGCATCAAGAGGTTTTACAACGACAGGATAGCCAATTCTTCTTGCCATTCTGACTGCTTGTTTTTCAGAGTAAACCAGTGCTTGTTGAGGTAAAGGTAAGCCTAAGTCGTGCAATAGATTATGGGTGTCTTCTTTATCGCAAGATACTTCAACCGCGATATGCCCCGTTTTTGAAGTGATAGTTGCTTGAATTCTTTGTTGGTATTTGCCGTGACCAAATTGGACTAATGAATAATCATTTAATCGCAACCAAGGAATACCTCGTTCAATTGCTGCGTTGACAATTGAACCTGTTGAAGGGCCTAATTCTTTGCGTTGTGCAAAACGTATAAATGTGGTTTTTTCGTCTTCAAAATCAAAACTATTATCAAGACCATCATCTTTCATAAATTCTGAAAGTTCTTTTTGTAGTTGTGCAGGCATTAAACTAAATAATAAACTCCGAGCAATTCGTGCAGACTCTAATCCGACATCTCGTTGCTTATATTGGAAAACCATATTATAGCAACCTGCTTGACCTTCTATAGAACGGGTTCTACCAAAAGTAACGTCGGAACCAGCGATGTTTTGTAATTCTAAAATGGTGTGTTCGAGAATATGACCCATCCATGTTCCGCCGTCTTCTTTTAAACGACGTATAAATCCGCCATCAACACCATAAGAACAACCATGTTCTTGAAGGCCCGGAAGTGCTTCGATTAAGCCATTAATAAAAGCATCGCCAATTTTGGCGGATGGCCACTCTTCTAAAATACCGAGGTCAACTTGCTGTCTTATGACAGGGAAGTGAGCATAAAGGTTTGGACCAACATAGACGTTTGTATTGAGTATTTTCATTTTCTTCCCTCAAGTTTTATTGTATTTTAACCCTATTTACTTATGCGAAAGCTTCTCTAGTATTAATATCATACTTAGAGCCTTCACCCAAGATATGTAATTTCATTCCAATTAATGTGATGTTTTCTTTGTGTCGTGCATCGTGCATAGATGAATGAGTTAGATCTGAAGGATCGACGACTGTAATTGCACCAGCACCAACTACTTCGAATATTCCCTCTGGGGATATAAATGCTGCGGTATCTTCATCAATTCCTATACCTGAGATAAAGGGGTTATAGGATAGTGCGGCTAACAAACGACCAATTCGATCTCTTTGTCTGAAATGTTGATCAACAATCAGTTTATTGGTTAAACCTAAACCTGGTGCCATGGTTGCACCATCTTCTTTTGGTGTTGGTCCTTTATTACCGCCCGCTATCATATGTTCTGAAACAATGGCTGCTCCGGCGGATGTACCTGCAACATGAACCCCATTTGCATTTAAAGAGCGGATTAGTTTTGCGACAGGGGTGCCTCCCAAAATAGTTGAAAGTCTCAGCTGATTGCCACCAGTAATAAAAATACCGGTGGCTCGATTGAGTGTTTCGATGATTTCATTTTTAAAACAATCTTCTCGTTCGTCAACAGGAATATACATAGACTTAGCGCCCATGCTTTCAAATATTTCGACATAACGAGGGCCGGTATCTTCAAGTTGAGAAGCGGTCGGGATGACTAGTATTTTGGCGTCATTACCGCCGGATAATTCACAAAACCGTTTGAGAATGGTTTTGTCATTGACTTTATCTTCCGCGCCGCCAATAGGAATGATCCAACCTCGATCGATATTAACGGGACTAGCTGTAGGGCACATATATTATTCCTAAAAACTAAAAACTAAAAACTAAAAAAAAATTCAACATAGAAGTGCAGAGTTCACAGAGGAAAAATACATCGTATGTTTGTTAAAAATAGCTCTGTTTCCTCTGTGGTAGATACTTTCTATCTTTTCTACTCGAAACTGCCTAAACGAAGCATCTTGCCATCTTTCTTATGCCACTTGCCTAAGGCCATTACCGATTCTATCTTATTCTTTTCGTCTAGTACGATTAGATCGGCATCATTGCCTACTTTAATCTCGCCTTTTTTCGTAAGCCGCAATAAATTAGCGGCATTTTTTGTAAAGGGCAATAATACTTGCTCTTCGGGGTAGCCTTCGTCTAATAATTCCTTGAAGGTGTCGCTTAGTAAGGAGCATCTTCCATAGTCGAGCTTGATTAGTTCACCTTGTTCATCAAACTGTGGCAAACAGCCTCCACCGTCGGACGATATGGTTAATTTACCAAGATCATACTTTTTATCCACGAATATCTTGAAAGATTCGCCGGCAGAGTATTCGGCTTGGCTATCTGTTTTAGGGAAGGCGGTCACATCAATTGAAATGCCGCGTTTAGTTAATAAGCATGCTTGTTCAAATAGCGGAATATTTCGATTACAGTGGGTTGGGTTGAGTGTACGGGCTGGCAATTCGGTTTTATTTAATAGATCTTCAATCAGATCTAATTTTCGGCTGCCATCACCTAAATGAAAATGAACGATCCCTGCTTTTCCTGTCATTATTCCAGCTACATGAACATCACCCACAATCCGAGCAATCTCATCAAAAGTGGGTTGAGATGACCGATGATCAGAAATAGCCAATTCGCCAACACCAATAATCGGTTCTATATGAACGATATCTTTCCTTACTGAATCGGTGAGGGTTTGTAATGGGATGTGGTATCCACCGGTATAACACCAAGCACTAATACCTTCTTCACGCAGCGCATAAACTTGTGCGATTAAAGAGGAGGTATTACGAGTAATGTCATCAGTGCCTAATAGACCGACAACAGAAGTCACTCCAGCGCGAGTAAATTGACTTAAATTAACCGGAGGCACTTTAGTTTTAAATCCTGCTTCGCCGCCACCGCCGGTAATATGGGCGTGACTATCAATAAATCCGGGGATCACTCGTTTGCCTTGAAAATTTTCATCGCTACTTAATAATTGACTATCAATTTGAATATCATCTTTTGAAATGGCAACGATTTTATCCGAAGCGATCAGAATATTGACTAATCCGACAGGGTTTGGAGAAAATAAATTAACGTTTTTTAGTCGATGTAGCATAATTAAAATTCTTTATTCGTTATTAAAAATAATTTCATAGAAAAGTTAACTTGATAAATCTATTTCAATATTATCTAAAAGTCTAGGCTTTCCCATCCATGCTGCAACAGCAATCAAGATTTTCGTATCTTTAAAACTTGCACGCTCTAAATCATAGGTGTTACAAATTTCAAAATAGTCGATGTTAAATGACTTTGAGTTTAGAATCTCTATAGCATCTAGACGAATAGAGCTATAGCTTCGATTGCCAAGTTTTATTTTGTCAGCAAAGTGTAAAATGATTTTTCTTAATTCACTCGCTTTTTCTTTTTCGTTAGGCGTTAAAAATTTATTTCTTGAACTCATAGCAAGCCCATTCTCTTCTCTAACGATCTCGCCACCAAGTACTTCAATCGGTAGAAATAAATCTTTAACCATCGCTGATAATACCAAATACTGCTGATAATCTTTTTTCCCAAAAACAACAACATCGGGCTGTAGGATGTTAAACAAAATATTAACTACGGTAGAAACACCTTTAAAGTGGGTTGGCCGACTTTCTCCACATAAACGTTTGGTTAAGCGGTTAACTTCAACGCTTGTGTTTATTTGCATACCTCGTGGATAAATTACTTTTTCAGTCGGTGTAAATAAATAGTCAACATGAATAGCCTCTAATTTTTTTATGTCATCTTGTAGCGTTCTCGGGTACTTATCTAAATCTTCATTAGCGCCAAATTGCATAGGGTTAACAAAAATACTGCCGATTAAAATATCGCAGTGCTTTCTTGCAATTGCAAATAATGAAGTATGCCCTTTATGTAAGTTACCCATGGTAGGAATTAGACCGATTTTTTTACCTTTTTTTTTCAGTGCAACTAATTCAGATTGAATTTGGTTTGGTGAATCTATTATTTTCATAGTGAAGTTATTCTTGAAAGTTATTTAAAGCTGTGTTCATCATTAGGAAATGTTCTGTTTTTCACTTCTAAGACGTAAGCCTGAATTGCTTGTGTAACATTGTGAACGTTATCACTCTCAAAAAAATTCTTAACAAATTTATGTTTTAAATTTATATTGAGACCTAACATATCTTGAAGAACTAATACTTGCCCATCAGTCTTATTACCGGCACCAATTCCTATGGTGGGTATTTTTAAGCGCTTAGTGATTTTGTCGGCTACATCTTTTGGAACACATTCTAAGACTAAGATATCTGCACCCGCTTTTTCCACAGCCAAAGAATCTATGAGTAATTGCGCTGCACCTTCTTTGTCTCTTGCTTGTACTTTGAAACCTCCAAGAGCATCCACAGATTGAGGCGTTAAACCTAAATGAGCACAAATAGGGATGCCTCTTTCCTTAAGCGATTTAATAGTTGAAACTAACCATTCACCACCTTCTAATTTAACCATGTTTGCACCAGCTTGCATTAACTTAGCTGCATTATTTAATGCTTGTTTTTCTGAGGCATAAGACATGTAACTAAAATCTGTAATAATCCAAGATGACTGGTTTGTTTTAGCCACACATTGGGTATGGTATATCATGTCTTTCATCAAAACTGGTACCGTTGATTGATGTCCTTGCATAACCATTCCAAGCGAATCGCCAATCAATAAAATATCGATACCATTTTCCGACAATAGTTGAGAAAAACTAGAATCATAGGCGGTTAATACAGCAATCGGTTCATTTTTTTCTTTTAATGCCTGAATGCTATGTAATGTGTGTTTTTTCATTTTATCAAAGTCTTTTAAATCGCAATTGGGTTGAAATAATATCGCCCACTGGTTGCTAACTCAATTCTTTCAAGCAATTGTAGATAGTCTTTCTCATTGTTCACTAAATCAATTTCCGATGCATTGACTATTAATAAAGGTGATGCTTGATAATAATGAAAAAAATCAGTGTAAGCGTTTGAAAGTTGAGTTAAGTAGTCATTATTAATTGTAGTTTCCATACCTATGCCGCGCTGTCGTATTCGTTTAAGTAATACGTCAGTTGGCGCTTGTAAGTAAATAACCAAATCAGGTACTGGAGCGTCAATTGTTAAATTGTCGTAAACTTGTTCGTATAAACTTAGTTCATCTGAATCTAAAGTGACACGAGCAAATAAACGATCCTTATCCATTAAAAAATCAGCGACATGATTAGGTGTAAACATATCGCTTTGTTTTAATTCTTTTAATTGTCTAGAGCGTTGAAACAAAAAGTATAACTGCGCTGGTAATGCACCTGCTTTTGGATCTTGGTAAAATTTTTCTAAAAAGGGGTTTTCTGAAGCCCCTTCAAGTAGTAATTCAGCCTGTATTGACGCTGCCAATTTTTTAGCTAAGGTCGTTTTACCAACGCCAATAGGGCCTTCTACTGCGATAAGTTTTTTATTTGATAGAGCTTGTCCAGCCTCAATCATTTGTCCTGAAGTATAAGACTCTCTATTTTGATTAAATGAATTATTTCGCGTTTCATTCATGAACTTTTATTTCCTTAGCGAGTTTAAAAATCCTAGGTTTTGTTTTTTTTATTATTTCAACAAATTTTTTAATTGGCAAATTGTCTGGGAAAATTAGATCCTTAGCGATGTCATACAAAGGAAATAAGACAAAAGCTCTTTCCTTCATACCATAATGGGGTACCGTTAATCTTTTGCTTTCAATTTGTTGCTCGCCATATAATAGCAAGTCAAGATCTAATGTGCGAGGGCTCCATTGTTCTTTATTTCTAATTCTGCCATAACTATTCTCTATACTTTGCAAATAATCTAAGAGCGCTATGGGCTTTAAACTAGTTTCGAGCTTAACTACGGCATTGATATAATCATCTTGATTCTGAGGCCCCATTGGTGCACTTTTATAAAGTGGAGAAATGGTCAACAAATTGATAATTGTAGAGTTAGCCAAAAAATTAATAGCTTCATTGATTTGATTGATAGGGTTATTAAGGTTTGAGCCTAAACCTAAATAGCAAATTTCTGTAGAAGTGCTTTTTAAATGCGTTGACACTGAGTTTTTCATTTTATTCAGCTGTTTTGGATTTTCGTTTTCCAAGTTTCTTAGGAGGACCAACTTTAGCTAACATTTTATCTTTTTGTTGAGTATTTAGTTCTTGAAACTCGGTCCACCACAAAGAGAGCTTCTTTAGTTCTTTATCGTTGCCTGCCCGTAAACATAAAAAATCGTAAGCAGCTCTAAAGCGAGGGTGTTCAATGAGTCTTAGAACTGATTTACGTCGAAGAATGGTTAAGCGATATTGTAGTGTCCAGATTTCTTTTATCATACTGCTAAATCTACGAGGGATACCAACACGATCTCTTTGAATATTTAAAACCAAATCGGAAGCTTTTTGATTGGCATCATAGGTGGACATTCCCTTAGAAAGCAATTGTTTTTCTTGCTCAATTAGAGGTTCCCAAAGAATCACTGAAAATAGAAACGCTGGGTTAACCGTTTTTTTGATCGCTATTCGTTTATCTGTATTGATTAGGGCTGATTGAATAAAAGGATTTTCAATTTTTGACTGATTTAGTATCTTTGCAGTTTGAGAAAAAAGAATATCTGAAACGCCTTCATCGTAGAGTGCGTTCCATGTTTTTTCTGCATAACCGGAAAGAAGCATTTTATTGCATTCTTCCCATAATCTTGCGTTAGAAATATTCTCTAAAAGCGAGGACATTTCTTTAATAGGTGCTAGGGTGTTTTTTTCAATGGATAAACCCAGTTTACAAGATAAACGGATTGCCCTTAATATTCGCACAGGATCTTCTTTGTATCTTTCGATAGGATCGCCAATTAATCTTAGCGTTTTTGCCTCTAAATCTTTTAGTCCCTGCGTATAATCGATAACGCTAAAATCTTGAACCGTGTAATAAAGAGCATTGACCGTAAAATCACGTCTAAATGCATCGTCAATGATCGTTCCAAAGACATTATCGCGAACCAACATTCCCTCATCATTGGTTAAGGCTTTAGCTGTTTTACGTGTTTGTTTAGTATTTGACATTTCATTTTTAGAAGGATCATGACCGGCTCTAAAAGTTGCTACTTCAATGACTTCTCTGCCATACAGAATATGAGCTAATCTAAATCGACGGCCCACTAAACGGCAATTACGAAAAAGACTTTTGACTTGGTCAGGGGTTGCATCAGTTGCAACATCAAAATCTTTGGGTTGTAATCCGAGCAAAATATCCCGAACACCACCGCCCACTAAATAGGATTGGTATCCTGCTTCATTCAGTTTATAGAGTACTTTTACTGCATTTTTACTAATGTCTTTTCTAGAAACATTATGCGCATCTCTTTTGAGTATGATTGCTTTTGATGACGATCGAGCAGGTTTAGATATAGCACCTGCATTTTTGCGTTTAAAAATATTTTTAAAAAGAGAAACCATGATATCTACTTTTATTGGTCACACAAAAAAGAAGCAACACTACGGATCCCTCTACCAGTAGCTCCTGCCGAAAAAAGTGAATCGCCAGAATCTCTAAAGCAAGCCGCTAAATCTAAGTGAACCCACTTTTTATTCTCGGTGTCTACAAAACGAGATAGAAAACCGGCAGCGTTACTCGCTCCACCAACGCCACCACCTGGTTGAGGCTTACTATTTGCTGTCACTGCGTAATGTGAAGGACAGTTATCTTGATGAAATTTTTCAAGCGGTAAACGCCATAAAGGGTCATAATTTTCTTCTGAAATTGTATTCAGGTTTGCAGCAAGATCATTATCCATTGTAAATAGTGCGTTGTAGTGATCACCTAATGCAACACAGGCGGCGCCAGTTAATGTTGCAGCATCTACAATTGTATGAGCACCTGATTCGCTTGCTTTGATTAAACCATCGGCTAATACAAGTCGACCTTCTGCATCGGTATTAACCACTTCTACGCTAACACCATTTTTATAAGTTAGAATATCAGAAAGTAAATAAGCATGGCCGCTTACCATATTTTCTGCACAACAAAGATAAAGTTTAACTCGTGTATTTAAACCTTGGATTATCGCTAACCCTAAAGCGCCTGCCACAGTGGCCGCGCCGCCCATATCACATTTCATCTGTAACATTCCGACACTGGATTTCATGCTATAACCGCCGGTATCAAAGGTAATACCTTTACCAACTAACGCAACGCTGGTCGGTTCATCTTTACCTTTCGGATTGTAATCAAGTTCCAATAAAACGGGCGCTCGAACACTTCCTCTGCCCACGTTGTATATACCTACTAAGCCCGCCTCTTTAAGCGCTTCACCTTCAATGGTATTGTAGGTTATTTTGTTAGGCGCTAATTCATTAAGAAATGTTGATGTTCTGTTCGCTAATTCTTTTGGGGATAAGTTTTCAGGTGTTTCGTTAATTAAAGCCTTTGACCATGAGTAAACTTTGATCATTGCATTTAGCCGGAGCTGCTGTTCTTCCGGTAAAGAGGCAAATTCAATAGCGAGCGTTTTTTTAGGGGAAGAAACGCCTTGCCAAAAATGCCATTGGCTCTCTAAGTCCCATTCACCTATTAGCTTGAACGCCTTGGGATTCATACCCGTCAATTTACGAGCCGCTTTTTGAATAAGCAGAAGTGTTGATAGTTCTGTATTTGTTGTTTTACTATTTGCTTGGTTAATGTGAATTCTTGCCGTATCAGCTTCAAAACTGAGAATATTTTGCAAATTCCACTGAGATTGTGGTTTTTCGTTAGTTAATTCTACTTTGAGTAAGTGGTTTTCATTATTCATAATATATGGCTCAATTTATGCAATTTCTATATAAGTTAGTGGTGTTTTACAAAAAGTGACCGAGTTTACCGTGTTTAGTCGATAAATAATGTTCGTTATGGGGGTTTTTACCCACTTTCATTTCTACACGTTGAACGACTTCAATTCCGGCTAACTCTAAAGCATCGACTTTACGAGGGTTATTGGTCATAAGTCGAATCTTATTGATTCCAAGTTGCTGCAAAAACTCAGCAGCCACAGTAAAATTACGTTGATCCGCTTCAAACCCAAGATTGATGTTGGCTTCAACAGTATCTTGTCCTTGATCTTGTAAGTTATAGGCTTTAATTTTATTGATTAAGCCTATCCCGCGTCCTTCTTGACGAAGGTAGATGACTAAACCTTTACCTTCTTTTGCTATTTTTTCGAGAGCTGATTCAAGTTGTGGTCCGCAGTCACAACGCAAACTAGAAAAGGCATCACCGGTTAAACACTCTGAATGAACTCTCACTAAAACGGGTGATATTGATTGCTCTTCTACATTTGAAATGAGTTCACCCATACCAATACAAACATGCTCTTTTCCATCTGAATTTTGCTCTAGAGCATATAAAGTAAACGCGCCCCATTTTGTCGGCAGTTTGGCTTGAATAATACTACTTCTCTGTTTGATTATGTCTTGCATTAGGTTATTAAACTTATAAATTACAGGTTGTAAAGCTACAACAGCTTGATTTAGCATTAAGGACGGCTATTCTACACATTTATAAGCTTCATGGGTATGCTTAAGAGGCGGTTGTTTTGATTTAGAATAATGGTTTTGTGCGTTGAAATAAGTGGTCGGCATTTGAGATTATTGTTAAATAATTTTATACTAGATAAACACAATTAAATAAAATACCTAATTTTAGCGACTATTGACAGTATTGTTTTCTGAAATTTATCTACTTTAGTTTTAATGCTAGTTGTCGATAATTAGTTCATGCTATAGCCATCTCAATGAAAGAACTGCGTAATAATTTACTTTTATTTATTTGATAATTGATCTACCTTTGTAGGTTTTAATAATATTTGTATGAGTTTTAATTTTTAGGAATTACTTTAATGGATGGAGAATCAAATTCTCCTGGTCACATAAGCAAGGTTGCGAGCTGATTGTCAGTTTGCATCAAATCCCGCTCTAGAAATTTGGGAAAGCATTATTGCCAAGGAGAGCATGATCAATGTGCTCGTTTCAACAGGTTTATTATCGTCCAATTTTATAAAACATCAATCAATTAACTTTTTGAGCAGGAGCGTAAATTTAGCACTAGACTTAGTAAACAGGCAGTTTAATTGATATTTTTGGGATAAAGCAATGTCAAAATGGGTTACAAAAGCGATGGAAGAACTACTTGGTGATATCAACGAAGTACCTTATACCGATAACCGTGAAGGTCAGCAGTTAAGCATTCTAATGAAGGGATTTGTGATGATTAATAATCAAGCAATGGGCAACGCGGCGATAAAAATTAGAGCTTCTATTCGAAAATGGGATTTAGAAAGTGCCTCTGAGAGTAGTAATCAAAGTGGAAAAACTGTTTATGATGATGAAGAAGTCGATGAATTAACTAGGCTAAGACCTATTCGATAGTGTTTCTCTTCTTTAACAATTATAAACATAAGTGACATCAGCGAGTTTTACGTTTAAACTTAATTTTGCGCTGAAAGCTAATCTTGGACGAAAATGTATTGATATAAGCCACTATAGAGAAGATCGTGCAAACTTTAATCACAAAATAGTGTTCTAAAAAGCACCAAATGGTATAATCCGCGACCATTTTCCACTCGTTACCTATCTCAGTAAGCTTATGCCAAACAAAATCTCGACAGCAAAAAAACTTTATATTAAAACCTGGGGTTGCCAGATGAATGATTATGATTCATCGCGTATGGCTGATCTCCTCAATAAAACCCATGAATATGAAATCACTAATGATCCTAAAGAGGCTGACTTGTTGGTTTTGAACACTTGTTCAATCCGAGAAAAAGCACAGGAAAAGGTTTTTTCTAAACTGGGGGAATGGAAAAATTTCAAAAAAGATAAACCGGATCTCCAAATCGCTGTTGGTGGTTGTGTCGCTAGCCAAGAAGGTGAAGCAATCAGAAGCAGAGCGCCTTACGTTGATATGATTTTTGGGCCTCAAACCTTGCACAGATTACCGAATATGATTAATGCAGTACGGAAAGATAAAAAACCTGTTATTGATACCTCTTTTCCTGAAATTGAAAAATTTGACGTACTACCAGAGCAAAAAGTAGAGGGTGTTAGTGCCTTTGTTTCAATTATGGAAGGTTGTAGTAAGTATTGTAGTTTTTGTGTGGTGCCTTATACACGTGGTGAAGAAGTTAGTAGGCCATTTGATGACATTATCGCAGAAGTTGTCTCAGTTGCAGAAAAGGGCGTAAGAGAAGTCAACTTGTTAGGACAAAACGTTAATGCTTACCTAGGTGCCACTCATGATGGTGGAGAAGCCGATTTAGCCGATTTAATTGAATTAATAGCCGCGATTGAAGGCATTGACCGTATTAGGTTTACAACATCTCACCCGGTTGAGTTTTCGCAAAAATTAATTGATGTTTATGCAACAGTTCCAGAATTGGTTAGCCATTTACACTTGCCAGTACAGAGTGGATCAGATCGCATTTTAGCATTGATGAAGCGTGGTCATATGATTTTAGAATACAAATCTAAAATCAGAAAGTTAAGAGAAATCAGGCCAAACCTAAGTATGTCATCTGATTTCATTATAGGATTTCCCGGAGAAACAGACAAGGATTTTGAAGCAACCATGAAACTTATTTCAGATATCAATTACGATATGAGTTTTAGCTTTATTTATAGTGCAAGACCAGGCACTCCGGCAGCGGAAATAATTGATGAAGTTCCATTGGCTACTAAAAAACAACGATTACAATTATTGCAACAAAGGCTCAACCAACAGTCTCAAGATCATGCCAGAAAAATGATCGGCAGCGTGCAAAGAATTTTAGTTGAAGGGCCGTCTAAAAAAGATCCTATGCAACTTAAAGGGCGGACTGAAAATAATAGAGTAGTTAACTTTGATGGTCAAAGAGAAATGATTGGACAATTTATTGATGTAACAATCACTGAAGCATTACCTAACTCGATGAGAGGAACTTTATATAATATGGAATTAACAACTTAATGGTTATTAGCAATAATGAGTTTATTTTAGAGCCTTTCGATAATCAAAAGCTTGCTAATTTAGCTGGACATTTGGATGAAAATTATCGTTTAATTGAAAATCGTTTAGGTGTGGAAATATCGAACCGAGCGAATGTTTTTAAAGTATGCGGAGTAGCCGTTGCAACAGAAATCGCTGAAAATTTATTAGTTGAATTATATCAGGAAATTACAACTGAACATCCTCTAAACGCCGAAAAGCTTCACGTACACCTTCGCTCGATCAGTCAATCTTTGACCGATAAAGATAACAAAAAATATCATTCAAAAAAACAAGATAAACATTTAGTTATCACGACCAAACGCGGTCAAATTCGCCCACGCGGAACCAACCAGCAAAATTACGTTGCCAATATTTTAGCAAACGATATAACTTTTGGCGTTGGGCCAGCAGGAACAGGAAAAACTTATCTTGCGGTAGCATGTGCCGTTGATGCTTTAGAAAGACAAGAAGTTAGACGGATTGTTTTAACCAGGCCAGCGGTTGAAGCAGGTGAGAAATTAGGTTTTTTACCTGGCGATTTAAATCAAAAAGTCGATCCTTATTTAAGGCCTTTATATGATGCATTATATGAAATGTTGGGCTTTGACAAAGTAGCAAAGCTAGTAGAAAATAATGTGATAGAAGTTGCGCCTTTAGCTTACATGCGAGGCAGAACTTTAAATGAATCTTTTATCATTGTAGATGAAAGTCAAAATACAACAAAAGAACAAATGAAAATGTTTCTAACACGTATTGGATATAATTCTAAAGCAGTTGTAACGGGTGATGTAACGCAGATTGATTTACCAAACAGTAAAATGTCTGGTTTAAATCATGCGATTGAGCTTTTAGACAATGTGAAGGGACTAGCGTTTAGCTTTTTTAAATCTGCTGATGTTGTAAGACACCCTGTAGTTCAACGAATAGTAGAAGCTTATGAAGCGGCTGATTAAATTATAGAAAATACAAAATGATTTTAGAGATTCAAAATAGTATCAATTCAAAAAAACTGCCATGTGAGAAAGAGATAAGCCTATGGGTTAAAAAAACCTTGGCAGTATCTCAATCAAAAATTATCGAAGCAGAATTAACTGTGCGAATTGTTTCTAAAGAAGAAAGTCAACAAATAAACTT
>Ga0307492_10000198_pt1 | contig 26172 bp, 16 predicted proteins | sample SI3LmetaG_FD_202365 | JGI IMG/M metagenome (GOLD analysis project Ga0307492, IMG submission 202365) | Sea-ice brine microbial communities from Beaufort Sea near Barrow, Alaska, United States - SI3L | ecosystem: Environmental > Aquatic > Marine > Coastal | place: USA: Alaska | collected 2017-05-06 | reverse complement strand
CTTCCTTCAGACCCCACCGTTAGCCAGTGACGCCCTTGCCATTCGGATTATCTTCCCCTTAGTCGGGGTGATAAGGCTTCTTTCAGCCTATCGGGTTTGCCAGCTTCGCTGGGCAAACATAAAAAAGCCGCTAAAAAAGCGGCTTTTAAACTAAGTATTAACTGTATATTAATTAGTTAAATCATCAAAGAACTTCTTCACACCGTCAAAAAAACCACTTTCTTTAGGACGATTTTTGGCTGTGTCTTTACCCGTTCCCATGGAATTTTCCAGTTGATCTAGCAGATCTTTTTGACTGGCACTCAAGTTAACCGGTGTTTCGATGACCACTTTACAAATAAGGTCACCTACACTGCCACTGCGAACTGACTTAACACCTTTGTTTCGCAGGCGGAACATTTTCCCCGTTTGAGTTTCTGGGGTCACTTTAAGTTTGACCTTGCCTTCCAATGTAGGGACTTCAATCTCACCGCCTAAGGCAGCTCGAGTGAAGCTTAAGGGTACCTCGCAATATAAATTATTACCTTCGCGGGTAAATATTTTGTGGTCACGAACATGCACTTGCACGTACAAGTCACCTGCTGGTGCACCCATTTCACCTGCTTCACCTTCACCTGACAAACGAATTCTATCGCCTGTATCAACTCCGGCTGGCACTTTAACCGACAACGTTTTAGTTTTTTCTACGCGGCCTTGTCCATGACAAGGTTTACAAGGGTCAGATATTATTTTACCTCTACCTGAGCATGTCGGACAGGTTTGCTGAACCGCAAAAAAGCCTTGGCGCATTTGCACTTGACCTTGTCCATGACAAGTTGGGCAAGTCGTTGGGCTTGAACCTTTTTTGGCGCCTGAACCATCACAAGCTTCACAGCCCGCAAGTGTTGGCACACGAATCTCGACGCTTTTGCCTTTTACCGCTTCTTCAAGAGAAAGCTCTAGGTTGTAGCGCAGATCGGAGCCTTGACGAGCACGAGATTGACGACCACCGCCCCCACGTCCACCACCAAATATATCACCGAATACGTCACCAAAAATATCACCAAAGTCTCCACCTTGGCCACCACCACCGCGATTAGGATCGACACCAGCATGACCATACTGATCATAGGCGGCTCGCTTTTGTGAGTCAGTCAACATTTCGTGTGCTTCTTGCACTTCTTTAAATTTTTCTTCCATAGCTTTATCACCCTGAGTTCTATCTGGGTGATATTTCATCGCTAGGCGTTTGTAAGCCTTTTTTATCTCGCGTTCGGCGGCACTTTTGTCCACACCCAACACTTCATAATAATCTCGCTTTGACATCTCGATTCGTTACCCTGGGGTCTATGGTTACTTATTTTAAATAACAAACATCGTTATTTTTTGTAAATTCTTAAAACAAACAAGGCGCAGTCAGTGTGAGCTGCTGCGCCGAGTTACACTATTGAGTCACCTCAACAGTCAAGTTATCTAACAATTTATCTGACAATGCTTACTTTTTGTCGTCTTCTTTCACTTCTTCAAACTCAGCGTCAACCACATCATCATCTTGTGATTTTGCACCTGCATCACTTGGGTCAGCGCCACCTTGAGCTGCGCCATCAGCAGCAGCTTTAGCTTGAGCTACTTCCATTAACTTGGCAGAAGCTTGAATAAGTTCTTGAGTTTTAGTTTCAATTCCTTCTTTGTCACCTTCTTTTACTGCTTCTTCAAGAGCAACTACAGCGGTTTCAATTTCAGTTCTATCTTCTTCACTTAATGCATCGCCAGCTTCTTCAACTTGCTTACGAGTACTATGTATCATGCCGTCAGCTTGGTTACGCGCTTGTACAAGCTCTTCAAATTTAGCATCCGCTTCTTTGTTCGCTTCAGCATCTTGAACCATTTGTTCAACTTCTTCTTCACTTAAACCAGAAGATGCTTTAATGGTGATTTTTTGCTCTTTACCTGTGTCTTTGTCTTTGGCAGACACATGTAAAATACCATCAGCATCAATATCAAAGGTTACTTCAATTTGAGGAGCGCCACGTTGAGCGGCTCGAATACCTTCTAGGTTAAATTGACCTAGAGATTTATTGCCTGAGGCTTGCTTACGCTCACCTTGAAGACAATGAATCGTTACTGCAGCTTGGTTATCTTCAGCTGTAGAGAAAGTCTGAGATTTCTTAGTAGGTACCGTGGTGTTTTTCTCGATTAGAGCAGTCATTACACCACCCATTGTCTCGATTCCTAAAGAAAGAGGGGTTACGTCAAGTAACAATACGTCTTTCACATCACCAGATAATACGCCACCTTGGATCGCTGCGCCTACTGCAACAGCTTCATCTGCGTTCACATCTTTACGTGGCTCTTTACCGAAAAATTCAGTCACATACTTCTGAACCATAGGCATACGTGTTTGACCACCAACCAAGATAATATCGTTGATATCACCTACAGATAAATCTGCATCAGCTAACGCTTGTTTTAGTGGCTCAAGTGTTGCTTTAACCATTGATTCAACTAAAGACTCAAGTTTTGCACGAGTAAGCTTAATAGTCAGGTGTTTAGGACCAGAGGCATCAGCTGTAATATAAGGCAAATTCACTTCAGTTTGTTGGGCAGAAGACAGTTCAATTTTAGCTTTCTCGCCAGCTTCTTTTAAGCGTTGCATGGCCAATGGATCTTTACGCAAGTCCATGCCTGAGTCTTTCTTAAATTCTTCAACTAAATAGTTAATAACTTTGTTATCAAAATCTTCACCGCCTAGGTGGGTGTCACCGTTAGTCGCTAATACTTCAAACGTATGCTCACCATCGGCTTCGTCGATTTCGATGATAGAGATATCGAAAGTACCACCACCTAGGTCATAAACGGCTACAACGCTATCGCCTTTTTTCTTATCCATGCCGTAAGCAAGAGCAGCAGCAGTTGGCTCGTTAATAATACGTTTTACTTCAAGACCAGCTATACGGCCTGCATCTTTCGTTGCTTGACGCTGAGAATCATTAAAGTAAGCAGGGACCGTAATAACCGCTGCGGTTACTTCTTCGCCTAGATAATCTTCAGCCGTCTTTTTCATTTTTTTCAAGACTTCAGCAGATATCTGTGGCGGTGCCATTTTTTCGCCTTTCGCTTCAACCCAAGCATCACCATTGTCAGCTTTGACAATTTTGAAAGGCATGATGTCGATATCACGCTGTACTTCTTTATCTTCCCAGCGACGACCGATTAAACGCTTTATGGCGAATAATGTGTTTTGTGGGTTGGTTACAGCTTGACGTTTAGCAGGTTGGCCTACCAATATTTCGCCATCTTGTGTGTAAGCGATGATGGAAGGAGTAGTACGATCCCCTTCTGCGTTCTCTAATACTTTGGCTACGCCACCATCTAGTACTGCCACACATGAGTTAGTAGTACCTAAATCTATTCCAATGATTCTACCCATTAGTTTTTCTCCAAAAGATTGTTCTTAAAAGCTTGTACACTTTGTGGGGTTATTAATAATTTTTTCAACATATTGATTAAAAAAACCTTCACAAAACTGTAATTATTTTTGCCAATTGATTACTTCAATTATGAAGTGTAATTAGGCTTGAGTATCAACGGCGCTCTCTGGTGCTCGAGTAACCAACACCATGGCAGGGCGTAATAAACGGCCATTTATCTCATAGCCTTTTTGCATCACCGCCAACACTGTATTAGGTGGCAGCTCTGCGTTTTCTTGCATCGACATAGCTTGATGCTTTTCTGGGTTGAAAGGTTGGCCTTGCGGGTCAATCACTGACATACCAAATTTTTCAATAGTGCTAATAAAAGACTTAAGCGTCATTTCAACACCATCAACAATAGGTTTAATGGCTTCGTCTTCTGGATTAGCCACTTGTAATGCACGTTCTAAATTGTCGGCTACTGGCAACAATTCAGCGGCAAATTTTTCTAAAGCAAATTTGCGGGCCTTGTCGATTTCGCCTTGAGCTCGTTTGCGAGCGTTATCAGCATCAGCAATAGCGCGCATCACTGAGTCTTTTTGTTCAACCACCTTAGTTTCTGCGGCAATGACGGCAGCTTCTAATTCAACAATACGTTGTTGGTCTTCAGTCAACTCAATAAACGCTTGATCCGCGTCATGTTGTTCTGTTTCTGCATTTATATCTAATTCATCACCTTGCTGAGGTGTTTGTTCATTTGACATGCTTAACTCCGTATACTCTTTACGCAAATTTTATCTGCCACTAATAATGGGGTTATATTTATAAGCTTCAAGGCTGATAATTGATGTTTTTTGATTTACCTGTAATCCCTCATGACCAATCAGCTATCTTTCATATTTGACTCGCTAAAGGTAAAGTACTGGACGTTCATTTTTTTAAACAATCACATGATCAATGTTTGGACAGTTTCAGCACTAGTACTTTGCTACTTGCTTGTTCTTTTTGCTTTAGCGTTTTGGGCCGATAAACGTTATAAAGGCCAACAACAGCATCCATTTATATTCAGTCTAGCGCTTGGTGTACACTGCACTTCTTGGGCTTTTTTTGGAACCACCACGCAAGCCACTCAATATGGTTGGGCATTTGTACCTACTTACCTAGGAGTGATACTGGTTTTTCTATTTGCGCATCCGGTTTTACGCAAAATTAGTCTGTTATGCCATCAGCACCAAGTGAGTTCCCTAGCCGACTTTATTAGTTTGCGTTTCGAAAAATCTTATCTCCTCGCAGCATTAGTCACATTATTGTGTTTAATCGGAGTCATCCCCTATATTGCATTGCAACTCGATTCGGTTAGCCAAAGTGTGGCCATATTAGTCGGTATAGACGTAAGTTGGAGTGGTAATGTCGGTGCCTATGTCGCTATTTTAATGGCACTTTTTGCGATTTTATTTGGTACTCAATCATTAAGCGCCAGCGACAAACACCCCGGATTAATGTTGACTATCGCTTTTGCATCTCTGGTCAAGCTAGTGGCTTTGCTGATTGTGGGTGTGTATGTGTGTTATGTGATGTTTGATGGTGTTTTAGACTTATTTGGTCAGGCGCAATTACATCCTAAAAGTCTTCAAATAATTCAGTCTGACTCCGCTATATGGGTATACCTAAGCCATATGTTGTTAGGCGTATGTTCGATGTTTTGTTTACCTAGGCAGTTTCATATAAATTTTGTCGAAAATAATGGTAGCGAAGAACTAAGAACAGCTCGCTGGATGTTCCCATTATACTTGTGCCTGATGACGGTGTTTATCTTGCCCATAGGTATTGCTGGCCACATAATTTTTGACGAAAAAATGCAAGTCAGCACGGATACCTACGCCTTAGCATTACCTATACAAGGCGGTAACACGGGTGTAGCTCTTATCTCTTTTATTGGCGGATTATCTGCGGCAACCAGTATGGTGATTGTTGCAACGTTAGCAATGGGGATCATGATATCGAATAACTTAGTCACGCCGCTGCGTCTTAAAATCCAATTACAACGCTTACAACAACATAACCTGACTCCTAAAGCCGTGTTATTTACTCGCCGAGCCACTGTGGTAATAGTGATGGGCATTGCCTTTTTGTATCACTTAGACATCAGCAAATCCGCGCCCCTTGTCAAAAGTGGCATTATTGCTATCGCCCTTTTATCCCAAACGTTACCGATTATTATTGGTGGTTTATATTGGCAAAAACGCAATAAAACAGCGGCTATGATAGCGTTATTAGCAGGCGCTTTATGCTGGGCTTACTGGTTACTTTGGCCAAGTATTACCGCTAGTTATTATTTCGATCCTCCCCCCGAGGATTTACAACTTGCATCAGGGTTTGTTCTTAGTCTTTTGGTCAATCTGTTTTGTTTTGTACTTTTTAGCTTGATTTTACCAGCGAGCAAAGAGCAGCAGTTAGGCAATCAAGAGGAACATCTGTTTTCAATTCTCAATCAAGCAACCAAGATATCTAAGTTACTCGCCGTCACTGAAAAAGTGTTAGATAAAGACCGCCATCAGTTTTTGCTTAATAATCTGCCAGTCGATCAACATTCGGCTTATGCCAGCCCAAAGTTGCTCGCCAGCATAGAAAATGAAATAGCCAATCAAGTCGGCAATGTGAGCGCCAGAATCTTACTCTCTGCTATTGCCGAGAAAAAAGATATAGCCCTTGCCGAGCTAGTTGAACTGGTTGAAGAGGCAAGCCAAACCTTTCATTTTAATCATGAAGTATTGCAATCCTCTGTGGAGCATATTCAACAAGGTATATGTGTAGTAGATGTAAATTTGGCGCTTTTGGCTTGGAACCAACGATATGTTGAGTTATTCGACTATCCAAAAAGTTTAATCAAAGTCGGCATTCCGATTAAAGAGTTACTTTTATTCAACGCGCAAAGAGGATTATTTGGTAAAAAAGAGCAACTAGAGGCAGAAATAGAAAAACGTCTTCAATACATGCGTATCGGAAGTCATTACAAATATGTGCGCGAACAAAAAAACGGACAGACTATAGAAGTTAACGGAAGCCCCCTGCCCGGTGGCGGATTTGTTACCACCTATAGCGACATCACCGACTACATTAATATTCAACAGCAATTACAGCAATCGAAACAACATTTAGAAAGCCGAGTCATAGAGCGCACAGAACAATTACAAACCGCTAATCTTGCTCTTGATGAAGCACGCCAAGAAGCTGAAAAAGCCTACGACAGTAAAAGTAAATTTCTTGCTGCCGCTGGTCACGATTTAATGCAGCCTTTTAACGCCGCGAGTTTGTTTGCATCACTTATTAAAGAAAAGGCGCCTAATCAAGAGTTGGCTGAAATGAGCCAAAATCTCATCCAATCACTCGCCAACGCAGAGGAGCTATTATCCACTTTACTGGATATGACCCGACTCGATTCAGGCATACTCAATACTAATATTCAACACTTTAAGTTAAGTGATTTACTCACACCTTTAGTCAATGAATTTACCATTTTAGCCGAGCGCAAAGGCTTAGAGCTTAAATATGTTGCTAACTCCTGTTTTATACAATCAGACAAAAAACTACTAAGACGAATTTTTCAAAACTTGATTTCCAATGCTGTACGTTACACCGAGTCAGGTAAAATATTGATAGTAGCAAAAAGGCAAAACCAGCATCTTAAGATCAGGGTCTATGACACAGGTCAAGGCATCGCAGCGGACCAACAGAAAGCCATTTTTGAGGAATTTAATCAGCTTGATCAACACAATAATAACCAAGGTTTGGGCCTAGGTCTGACTATAGTAGAACGTTTCAGTGCTCTGCTAAAGCATACTATCGAAGTAAAATCCGCAGTTAATCAAGGAAGCTGTTTTGAAATAACGGTGCCTCGAGGATTAGCAATGTCTAATACCGAGGCAACACAAAGCTATTCAATTGCTGACTCTGCTGTTTTACTGAAAAACAAAGTTGTCGTGATCATTGAAAACAACGTGGATACGATAGAAGCCGTGAGCCAATTGTTACGTAGTTGGGGAGCAACCGTTTATGCATTTAATAAAATTGCAGATGCATTAACACATTGCACAACTTGCCCAGATTTATTGTTTTTAGATTATCACTTAGATAATGGCGCAACTGGTCCTGAAGCAGCAGCAGCACTTCGCAATCAATGGCAAGTAAGCATACCTGCGGTATTAAGTAGCGCAGATAGAACTGAAGAAGTTCGAAAACAATCAATTGATGCCCATTTGCATTATTTGCCTAAGCCAATTAAGCCTGCTGCATTAAAACGATTTATAAAACAGATCATTCATTAATCTGAACTTGAATACTTAAAACACCGTAAATAATATATTGGGTGTTATTTACATATGAACAGGAACAAAATAATGAGCAAAATCACATTACTTGATGGAGGCATGGGGCAAGAATTATTGCGCAGAAGTTCACGTGCAATTACGCCAATGTGGTCTGCTGATATCATGTTAAACGAGCCAATGTTGGTCAGAGATTTACATCGTGAGTTTATTGATAGCGGTGCTCGCGTCATTACACTCAATACCTATACTGCGACACCGCAACGCTTGAAACGGGAAAACCAATTCAGTCAATTAAAAAACCTTCATCAGCGCGCCATGAATGCAGCTAAAGAAGCAATAGAATTGGCCCAGTTCAGTACTGTAGCCATAGCGGGCTGCCTACCCCCCTTGGTTGCTAGTTATCGTCCTGACGTATCCTTATCCTTCGAAGACTCGCTTGCTACTTACCGTCAACTTGTTGAACTCCAAGCACCGGCTAGCGATTTATTTATATGCGAAACAATGTCGTCAATAACCGAGGCACGTGCTGCCTGCACTGCCGCACTTGAAAGTGGTAAACCTGTTTGGGTGGCATTAACGGTCAGTGATGAACATCCTGGGCAATTACGTAGTGGAGAATCCTTAGTTGATACCCTGCTAGCACTTGAATCATTTGATACCCAAGCAATCCTATTAAACTGCAGTCAACCTGAAGCAATCTCTGCGTGTTGGTCGCTTTTGAAAAAGAAACACTCCAAAATCGGAGCGTATGCCAATGGTTTTTTATCAGTAGACTCATTATATCCCGGCGATACTGTCGAAGAACTAGAAGTTCGACAAGACATGAGCCCACAACAATATGCAGATCACGCTATGACATGGGCCAAAAACGGAGCATCAATTATTGGTGGTTGCTGTGAAATTGGACCAACACATATCAAAGCGTTGTATAACAGATTATGTAGCGAAGGCTTTATCTAAGTAGACATTGAAATCTACCTAGATAAAGTGCTCGGTTATTAATTTTGCCACGTTAAATAACGTTATCAGAATGACAGAAATTTAATGAGGGCTCTTAAGCGCCCTCTTTTACCTAATTTTTATTTATCGGTATTCAAAACACCACGATTAATTTGGTCACGTTCAATCGATTCGAATAATGCTTTGAAGTTACCTTCCCCAAAACCATCATCGCCTTTGCGTTGAATAAACTCAAAAAATACTGGGCCTAATTGGGTTTCTGAGAATATTTGTAGTAGTAGCCTTGGGCCATTTTCAGTGGTTCCATCCATCAAAATACCACGTGTTTGCAGCTCATCAACGGGCTCACCATGGTTAGGTAAACGACCTTCAAGTAACTCATAATATGTCTTCGGGGGCGCAGTCATAAATGGCATACCCATTTCTTTCAAGCGATCCCAACAAGCCACTAAATCGTCGCAACTGAAAGCAATATGTTGAATACCTTCGCCATTAAATGCACGTAGGAACTCTTCAATTTGACCTTTACCACCTTCACCTTCTTCATTTAAAGGAATACGGATTTTTCCATCCGGAGCAGTAAGGGCTTTAGACGTCAAACCTGTATATTCACCTTTAATGTCAAAGAAACGGACTTCTTTAAAGTTGAATAATGTTTCGTAAAAGTCAGCCCAATATTTCATGCGACCGCCATAAACGTTATGCGTTAAATGATCGATTACGTTAAAGCCAGCACCTACTGGGTTACGGTCAACGCCATCAATATAGTTAAAGTCGATGTCATAAATAGAAAGCTCATCACCGTATCGGTCAATCAGATAGATAATAGCATTACCAATTCCACGAATAGCAGGTAAACGCAGCTCCATCGGACCCGTTTCAACAACAACTGGCTCTGCTCCTTGTGCTAATAAGTGATTATAAGATTTAACAGCATTTTTAACTCTAAAACCCATTCCACATGCAGATGGGCCATGTTCACGAGCAAAATACCAAGCCGCTGATTTTGGCTCATAGTTAGCAATTAAGTTAATGCCACCTTGACGCCATAATTGGGCATCCTTGGTACGGTGATTTGCAATTTGAGTAAATCCCATCACTGTAAAAACTTTCTCTAACTGTCCTTTTTCAGGAGAAGAAAATTCAATAAATTCAAATCCGTCTAAACCCGCTGGATTTTCAAATAAGTCTGCCATTATTTACTCTCTTTAGTCATGTCTAAAACCTAAAATAGGTATGTGCTTTTAAGGGAATCTAATTGATGTTACCCAACTATTTCAGCGAATTAAATTTTTTAACGCAGTTACACCGCCAAATTTGGACGCCAGCAGCTTAGGGTATTTCAATAAAAAATGCCAAAAAGAGCAGACTGAATAAAACGTGAGAATACTGGTAACAAGATGCAAATGTAAACAAATTGATACGAAGATGTTGCTCTTAGCTTTACTTTAGGTTTTTTAAACGGACTCAATACCTACCTAGCCAGGTATGAACAAATTAAAACTGGTCCCTCTAAACTTTAGATATAAATACAAAGGAATAGCTTATAAATATATTTGATTAGCATGTATTAAAAAATATTTACATTAGCACTCAACCTAATACTTGCCAAAATGACAAGCATTAGCAATTCGATAGGTAAACCATGCCTTTTACTGCTTATGCAGACACCGTATATATTATTCATTTTTGACAAAAATATGTGCTTTTATTACACGTTAAATCTTATTTTTCAGAGAGTTGCGAACAGTGTTAGGTTAATAGATTTAATAGCCCAGATCTCCCCACTTATTATTATGAAAATTACTTGTTACAAACGTTGTCCCCACTGACTTCTGTCTATATACTCCGCAAATGTTAGGTAGGCTTAAAAAGACCCTATCTAGAGATTTAATTTCCAGCTATTTGGAGTTGTATAATGTTGTTTAATGGTAACCTAGTCACTGAGTCTGCCACTCGTCAAAAAATTCGCGATTTTTATCGAATTGATGAAAATCTTGCCGTTGAACACATTTTGCCAGATGCAGAAGTTAATATGCGTGCCCGCAGCCGAGCTTGGGATCGCGCACGCAAGATGGTGCTGCAAATTCGTAACGATCAAGAAGGTACTGGGGTGGTTGAGGCCTTGCTCAATGAGTACTCCCTGTCTTCCGCCGAAGGCGTAGTATTGATGTGCCTAGCCGAAGCGTTATTGCGGGTACCGGACAAACGTACCCAAGACAAATTGATCAGCGATAAGCTATCCAAAGGTCAGTGGAGCTCTCATTTGGGCAACAGTGACTCATTATTTGTTAACGCTTCATCGTGGGGTTTGCTAATGACCGGTGGCTTGGTTAATTATGCAAATCAGCGCAATAAATTTGGTTTCCTGAAAAAAACCTTAGGTAAAGTTGGCGAGCCTGTTATTCGTAAAGCCATGAACATAGCGATGAAGGTTATGGGCCAACAGTTTGTCTTGGGTGAAACCATCGAAGATGCGGTGCGCCGCGCTGAAGAAAAAGAACGTAAAGGTTATGTGTATTCTTATGACATACTCGGTGAAGGTGCCAGAACTCAAAAAGATGCCGACGACTATTTTAATGCCTACGCAAAAGCGATAAAAGTGATCGGCAAAGCGGCACAAGGTAAAGGCCCCAGAAAAAGCCCTGGTATTTCAGTCAAACTATCGGCCATTCACCCACGTTTTGAATTCACACACAGAGAAAGGGTCATGGCAGAAATCCCACCCAGACTCAAACAATTGTGTCTGCTGGCCAAACAATTCAATATTGGTTTAACTGTTGATGCCGAAGAATCAGAACGTCTGGATATCTCGTTGGACATTATTGAACACGTATTCAGTGACTCTGAGTTAAGTGACTGGGACGGTTTTGGTTTAGCTGTGCAGTCTTATCAAAAACGTGCCCTGTATGTTATTGACTGGTTGCGTGAACTGACCGAAAAAGTCGGCCGTAAAATGATGGTACGCCTGGTTAAAGGTGCATATTGGGATACTGAAATAAAAAATGCGCAAAAAGATGGCCTAGAACATTTCCCTGTCTTTACCCGTAAGTCATCTACAGATGTGTCTTATCATGCCTGTGCCAACCGATTGTTGGATTATCGTGACACTATATACCCGCAATTTGCCACCCACAATGCTTACACGGCCTCAGTTATAATAGAACTGGCCGGTGATGACAAAGAAGGCTTTGAGTTTCAGTGCTTGCACGGTATGGGTGACAGCCTGTATGACCAGATAGTGTCTTTGGAAAGTATCCAATGCCGTATCTACGCCCCAGTAGGGGAGCATGAAGATTTATTAGCATATTTGGTGCGTCGCTTGCTTGAAAACGGTGCAAATTCATCTTTTGTTAATGCCATCGTTGACGTATCAAGACCGGTTGAGTCCTTACTCGAAGATCCGGTAGAAAAGACCCAACGCTTAAAATTTAAATATAATGATCAAATTCAAAAACCTATTAACTTATACGGTGTAGAAAGAGACAACTCAAAAGGTATTGACGTCACCGATATAAATCATATCACCCCGCTTAAAGCGGCCATTGATAGCTGGTTTGAAGAACATTTATTAACTGAAGAACAAGTGCCACAAGGCAGTCATGCCGTTCGTAACCCTGCCAATTTAGATGAGATTATTGGCTTTCATCACTACGATACCCAACAGCAGATGGCGGATAAGTTAACAACTGCCCACAACACTTTTGCTAGCTGGTCAAAAACGCCTATGACTGAAAGAGCGGATTTGCTACGCCGCACCGCTGACATCCTCGAACGCCATATGGATGAATTGATTGCACTGTGTATAAAAGAAGCGGGGAAAGTGACATCAGATGGTGTGGATGAAGTTCGTGAAGCCGTAGATTTTTGTCGCTATTATGCTGCTAGGGCTGAAGAACTCGCAGAAGATGACAGATTAGCACCGCGCGGTGTAGTGTTATGTATTAGCCCGTGGAATTTCCCTTTGGCTATATTTTTAGGTCAAGTCGCTGCAGCTATTGTGACCGGTAACACCGTGATTGCCAAACCTGCGGAGCAAACCAGTTTAATTGCCCTGCGCGCATTGCAGTTAATGGAATATGTGGGTTTACCAGCAGGTGTTGTGCAGGCAGTGATTGCTGCGGGGCCTGATGTGGGAGAAGTTCTGTTACCCGATGAGCGGATCAAGGCGGTTATGTTCACCGGTTCCACCGTCACCGGTAATGTTATTGCTAACGCATTGGCACAAAGAGGTGGTGAGCAAGTCCCTCTGATAGCTGAAACAGGTGGTCAAAACTGCATGATTGTTGACTCAACAGCCTTACCTGAACAAGTGGTTGATGACGTCATCGCCTCTGGTTTTCAAAGTGCAGGCCAACGCTGTTCTGCACTGCGAGTCCTGTTTTTGCAAGAAGAAATAGCTGACTCTGTAACCGAAATGTTAATAGGCGCAATTCAAGAATTAAATGTAGGCGACCCTGCCTATCTGGCCACCGATATTGGCCCGGTTATTGACCAAAAAGCCATGGCTAACTTACAAGCCCATGCTGATGATATGCAACACAATGGGACCTTGTTATATGAGTGTAAAGTGCCCGCTAATAAAGGTACCTTTTTTGCTCCTAAACTTTATGAAATTGCAGATATATCAGTACTCAAACGCGAAGTATTTGGACCTTGTGTACACATAGTGCGATTCAAAGGTGATGATATTGAAAAAACAGTGGAAAAAATTAATGCCACAGGTTTTGGTTTGACTATGGGTATTCATACTCGAATTGATGCCAGAGCAATGGAGTTAGTTAAGCTATCTCGCGCTGGAAACGTTTATGTAAACCGAAATATGATTGGTGCCATTGTGGGTGTTCAGCCCTTTGGTGGCCGTGGACTTTCTGGAACCGGACCAAAAGCGGGTGGACCCAATTACTTAACACGCCTAATGCTTGAAAAGTCAACGCCACGGGCTATTATTGAATTATTGCCTAACACCGATAAAGCGCTGCAAAGCAACGATGAAGGTAAGTTAGAAGCAGCAACGTTTATGAAAAATGCTATCACTACAGAGCATGAATGGCGTTTAACGGATTTAAATACTCGTCTATCGTCATTACGTCAATTACTCGCAACTATTGCCAAAGTGGATATAGTAGAAGAACTGGCTGATGATTTGAATTCCACCTTAGCTGCTGCACGATCGCAGTTAATCAGCATCGAAAAACGTCTGAAAAAACCCAAATTTTTACCTGGGCCAACGGGTGAATCCAATGTGTTGTATTTGGAACCCAGAGGAGTCCTAGTGTGTTTTGCGGATAAAGATGTAACCTTTGAGTATTGGGTATTATCTATTGTGACCGCTTTGGCAACTGGGAATGTGGTAATTTCAGTGGTATCAGAACTGTTTTACGCTGAAGCGATAGAGTTTCGTGAACAGTTTATTGCAACTGGCGCACCTGAAGGCGTATTCCAGGTTGCTAAGCTACATCACTTAGAAGCGTTGTTGGCTGAGGAAGCGCTAGCCGGTGTAGTAATAGACAGTGAAAGTGATCGTTCTAGCTATATGGTACAAATGTTAGCTAAACGGACTGGGGCGATACTACCCGTTATTACCGCTGAGTATTATGACCACTTGATCCAGCGTTTATTAACAGAGAAAACGGTGAGCATAGACACGACTGCATCCGGCGGTAATACTTCACTCATGACATTGGTAGAAGAAGACGAGTAAAGTCACACCAATAAAAAACTCGCCACATGGCAGGTTTTACTAAACGTCAACAGACCCCAGCTATTTTACTGGGGTTTTTTTTGGGATATTAAGCAGACTAAATGCACTATCCTAATGACTCGTGTTAACCCAGCTCTTAAAATTGGCATGTAGTAAAATAAGGGCGTTTGTTGTCTGATGATTATACAAAAACACATAATTAATAGATTTCCGTTGTAACGAGTAATCATTACCAGTTCTAACAGCCAAGCCAGGATGGCTGGTTATAAACTTAAGCACATCAGCGATGTTTTACTTTGGGTCGATATTTATCTAGATGAGTATTGGTGGTCATTGTGACATCACGCCTTAGAGGTTAAACAGCGATACTTAAACCATCACGAGTCTACAAGACTAAACAAGGCTGGCAAAAAAATCTAATTGAGGAACTATAAATAAACGATTAGCTAACATAAAAAATAACTGAGCATTGTGCAATCAGCATCGAATTGACTAATGTTACTAATAGTAATAGTGTATTTTTACTTTTCGCTTGCGCACCGTGACCGATAGACACAAAAGAGATTTAATGGCGTGAGTATAAACACAAGCGAAGTAGACGTACTAATTATTGGCGCTGGCATCTCTGGTATCGGGACGGCCTATCATATTCAGAAGCATTGCCCAAGCAAATCATATGCTATTATTGAAGCCCGAAGAGAAGTGGGCGGCACTTGGGATCTATTTCGCTATCCCGGTATCCGTTCTGATTCAGATATGTTTACTTTTGGCTTTAACTTCAAACCTTGGCGCTCACCCAAAGCCATTTCCCCTGGGCAAGAGATCAAAAATTATATCTCTGAAGCCACAACAGAAAATGGCATAAATAAACACATATTATTCGAACATAAAGTGGTCTCGGCCAACTGGGATAGTCCAAGTGCCAAATGGCATACTGAGATCCGCAACCTAAAAACGGGGGAGAGTTGCCAGTATATCAGCGGCTTCTTTTTTTCTGGTGCCGGTTATTACAATTATGATAATGGTTACACCCCAAGTTTTAAAGGTGTTGAGAACTTTTCAGGTAAAGTTATTCATCCACAACATTGGCCAAAAAATCTCGATTACGCGGGTAAAAACGTAATTGTAATTGGAAGTGGAGCTACTGCTGTTACCATTGTCCCGGCCATGGCAGCCACTGCAGGGCATGTCACTATGCTGCAGCGCTCACCTACCTATATTGCCTCAAGACCTGAAGAGGATGCATTTGCTAATGTGATGCGTCGCTATCTGCCAGCTAAACTCGCTTACAGACTTAGCCGCTGGAACAAAATACTCCAAGGCATGTTTATGTTTAGCATGGCTAGGCGACGCCCTGAGTCTGCAAAGAAAGCCATACGAGACGGCGTAATTGAGGCACTTGGAGAGGATTATCCCGTTGATAAACACTTTAAACCGAATTACCAACCTTGGGACCAACGAGCTTGCTTAGTGCCCGATGGTGATTTGTTTAAAGCTATAAAAAGCGGCTCGGCCACTGTTGTAACTGAACATATAAACTCCTTTACCGCTACTGGGATTAAGTTGCAGACCGGCGAAGTACTGGCAGCAGATATTATTGTGACGGCTACTGGACTCAATTTAGAAATACTCGGTTCATATGAACTAAGCGTTGATAACAAACCATTTAATACCGCTGATAGTTATTGTTACAAAGGCATGATGTTAAGTGATTTGCCTAACTTCGCGTTTTCGATGGGTTATACCAATGCGTCTTGGACCCTGAAGTCAGATTTAGTCGGAAAGTATGTATGCCGTTTGATTAACTATATGGATACGCATCAACATCATTACTGTCAGCCTGTCCTACCCATTAATGGCATTGAGGCAGAGCCTTTTATTAATTTCACCTCAGGCTATATTACTCGGGCATTGGATAAGATGCCCAAACAGGGGCGGAATAAACCCTGGAGACTTAACCAAAATTATATACTTGATCGGATGAGTTTGAGCTATGAGTCAGTGGTAGATGACAATATTGTTTTTTCTTCGATTACACCTAAGTAAACAAGTCAGGGCTAGCTAATTAAAGGACCCATTATCACTGTGCTAAAGAAGTAGATAGGTGTATGTAGCGTAAGTAATGATTAGTGCATGGAAGCTATGGTATTATTTCATGCACATTAATAGATCTTAGAAGTCACTCATATGCACCCTCGACTGTGCTCATTACACTTTTAAACATCACTCCTGCCTGAGTGCGGTTGTTAAATCCAAGTTTATTGAGGACCGCAGACACGTGTTGTTTGATGGTGGACTCACTCACTTGCAACTCGTAGGCAATTTGTTTATTTAGTAGCCCATTGGCCATTAATTGCAACACTCTAAATTGATGGGGCGTGAGAAGTTCTAATCGAGTAGCAAAGGTTTTGTATTGGGAGTTATCGAGATGTTTTACATCGTTGAGCATATCCTCTGGCACCCAGATTTGACCATCTAATATTTGCACTACAGCTTGAGTAATAGTAGGTAGCGGGGTTGATTTAGGAATATAACCGCTTGAACCAAAATCGATGGCTTTTTTAATGATATCGGGGCGTTCTTCTGCTGACACTATCACCACTAATACATCAGGGTAGTTGTTGCGCAGGATAGTCAGCCCCGTTAATCCTTGATTACCTGGCATATTTAAGTCCAAAAATACCAGTTCAATATTTTGATGCATGTTTAATAAGTCTAAAGTTTCATCAAAACTTGCAGATTCTAATATGTTGTCACCTAATGTACCTAAAACAGCGTGCTTTAATGCACTTCGGAATAAGGGGTGATCATCTGCAACAATGGCTCGTGCTTGCATCAATAAAACCTTTGGTAACTAGAACTAATTGAATTAACAACAGAATGTAAGAGTATGATTATTTTAGAGTTAAGCCAATGGATAAACGCAAAAAGGCAGCCGAAGCTGCCTGAAAAAATATCAGTCTAGTTTAAAACCGATAACCGACGGTTAAGCTAACTGTGCGGGGGTCGCCATAATAACCAATTAGAGTAGTATCGCCACCCAATCCTGGTCCAAACGTTCCATCGCCATTATCTACAGCAAAATTATAACCGCCAACTAAATACTCTTCATCCGTTAAGTTTTTAAGGTGCAAACCGCCATACCATTGTCCACCATCACTTTGCCAATTAACGCTGGCATTGAGAATACCGTAACCTTCTTCTTGAAGCTGGTCACTGTCTTCAAACAAGCGATAATCACCTCGATAATAATAATTAGCGTTAAAGGTGAAGGCACCCATATCGCTTTCTATCACATAATTTGCAGCAAGATTATAGGTTAGGTCAGGTGTATTTGAAATGCCGATAAGGGGTGGAACCGCGTTATTTTCTTCAATTTTAGAATTAATAGTCCCTAATGAGAAATCAAAGGTTAAATTATCCGTTGCTAAGTAGGTTATTTCTGCCTCGATACCTGTAGCTGATGTCGCCGCTACGTTTGACAAATACTGGTTTAACACTGTGGCATCTTCAGTAGGAAGTAAACCAATATACTGGCGATCTTTGTGATCGAGAGAAAATGCGGTGAGGTTAACCCGTAAGTTATCTGACCAGTCACTTTTCATGCCCACTTCAATGGAATCCACAATCTCTGGATTAACCGCTGGCTCATTAACTGTTGCCCTAGGATTGTATGTACCAGATTTAAAGCCCTGTGAATAACTGGCAAAAAACATTAAGTCAGGATTAGCTTGATACTCTAATCCTATTCTAGGCGTAAAACGTGACCAGCTTTGTTTAGCCTTCGCATCCAGTATGCCATCACTGTCTGAATCACTACCCAATACCTGAGGCACTAAATCGCCGGATGGACGGACATAGCCTGGGATCCAGTTAGATTCAGGGTAAATGTTATAAAGTTGCACGCCATTATATACATCAGCTTGCTTTTCTTCGTCTGTGAAACGCGCCCCTAAAGTGAGAGATAATTGCTCGGTAATATCATAAGAACCCTGTGCATAAGCAGCTATACTGTTGCTGTTATTGCAACCCGATACCTCGCGGGTAAGTCCTGGTGCGCCAAGTGGCGCTACAACTCCATTGTCTCCGTATAAGTCACGGCCTAAAACACCTAGTATTGCTTCAAACTGACCACAAGATTCACCATCATAATAGTAAACACCCCCAACGACAGTTAAGCCATCTCCGGTATAATTAAATTGCACTTCATGAGAGCTATTTTCGTCTTCATAAATAGCAGGCACATCAAAGATATCCAAAGGCGTATTATCAAAATCTATATTAGTAGGTGAATAGCTTTCGCGCTTAGAACCCACATATTTAAGGCTAAGTGCGTCACTTATATCCCACCGCGCCGTTAAACTAATGCCTTCTAATTCGACTTTATTTTCGGTTGGCAAACTGGTGTAGGAGTCAAAAACACTGTCAGGAACGGGTGCGTCAGTTCTTATGCTGGGTAATAAACGATAGCCGCCTTTAGAATTGGAGTCATCGGTTGTTTTATCCCAGGCTAAACGAAAAAACAAATCGTCTCTTGGGGTAAATTCTATGGTGACTCGCGCTGCAGTTAAATCTTTGTTGTAGTTTTCTAAATCCTGATTGGGTAAAGCTGATTGCAAATATTCGCCATATCCATCACGAGACAAGTCAGCTAAACCAAATCCAACATACAATTTATCTTCGATTATCGGAAATTGGCCGGTTACTTTGAGATCGCGCTGGTTATAGCTACCTAATGTGCCCTGTACGTTTAGCTCAGTGTCACCACTCATTTGTTTAGTGACATATTTGAGTGCACCACCTACCGTGTTTTTACCGTACAAGCTGCCTTGTGGACCACGTAAAACCTCTATGCGCTCAACGTCTAACAAGTCAAAAACTGCGCCTTGTGGACGGGCTACATAAACATCATCAATATAAATTCCAACGCCTGGTTCATAACCCCAAAGTGGATCTTGCTGGCCAACCCCACGAATAAATGCGGTTAAGGTGGAGTTAGTGCCGCGACTGTTCTGCAAAGTCGTATTAGGAGAAAACTGCTGAATTTCGGTTAGAACCGAAATACCTTTTTCATCCAGTTCAACTGCGCCAATCGAGGTAATTGAAACAGGGACTTCCTGCAAACTTTCAACCGTTTTGCGGGCTGTTACCTCAATCCGTTCGAGGCCTTTCTTCTGTTCGTTCTGTTGGGCGTGCAGATTGCTGCTTGCAAGTAACACAGCTCCTACTGCCACAGCGCAGAGTGATTGATTAAATAATTGTTTAGTAGCAGCCAAACGTTGGGTATTTTTTATATTTTTCATTATGTGTCCTTGGATTGTGTTTTTATTTTTTTCTATTTGCTGCGGTCTAAGTAACCTTAATCCAGAAGTGACTCGCCGTCTTTAGTACCATAGTACTATGGCATTGTTCAGGCTTTACTTCACAATGCAATCATCCTTTCTGTTGGTCTGCGGTCACTGACTCAATTTAAAGGAAACACATAATATGCTTAGTTTAATCGGCCTGATAGGTGGGTTATTGCTGCTTATAGTATTAACTATTCGCGGAATGAATTTATTTATAGCCGCCCCTCTGTGTGCACTCATAGTCGCACTGACCAGTGGTCTACCCATTTTTATCGGAGACATCAACTTTGTCACTAATTACATGCAAGGTTTTTCAGGCTTTATAGCGTCTTGGTTTTTTATGTTTTTGCTAGGTTCATTATTTGGCAAATTTATGGAAGATACCGGTGCTGCTGATTCATTAGCTAGATGGATCATTAGCAAACTAGGTAGGCAACAAGCTGTGGTGGCAGTGGTACTAGCCTGTGCAGTGCTCACCTACGGTGGAGTCAGTGTATTTGTGGTTGCATTTTCAGTTTACCCCATGGCACTTAGCTTGTTTAAAGATGCTAATCTGCCGAGACGCTTTATCCCTGCAGCACTGGCCTTTGGTTCAGTGACGTTTACTATGACATCCGCCGGTTCACCTGAAATTCAAAACTGGATCCCTATTAAATACTTAGGTACCTCCCCTTTTGCTGCGTGGGAAGTCAGCTTAGTCGTGGCCATATTTATGGCAAGCTTTGGTTTTTGGTGGATGAGCAAAATGCTCAATAAAGCCGTGGCTAACGGTGAACATTTTGAAGCACGTGATCATGATCCTGAAATCCCAGAGCGCGATTACCCCCACCCTTTCACCGGTATTATTCCGCTTTTTGTGGTGTTGATTTTATCATTCTTATTACATGATTCTCTGCAGCAACTAGCATTAATAGTGGCCTTAGGTGGCGGTGTGTTATGTTTAATGGCGATTAACTTTAAGTATTTTCATAACTTACAAAATGCCGTGACAGCTGGAACCACAGGTGCGCTTATTGCTATTGGCAATACAGCAGCGGTAGTAGGCTTTGGTAGCATTGCCAAATCAACAGCAGCATTTCAAACAGCTGTCGAAATGATGGCACAAATACCCGGTAACGAATTAATTGGGGCCGCTATCGCCATTAGTGTGATCGCGGGATTAACAGGCTCTGCGTCTGGTGGTCAAGTCATCGCCTTGCCTCTTCTGGCTCCTGGTTATTTAGAACAAGGGGTCGACCCTGAAGAGCTGCATAGGATTGTATCTATCTCGTCTGGAGCCTTAGATTCATTACCGCATAATGGTTATGTGGTAACGACCATTCGAGCAATCTGTCAAGAAACCCATCAACAAGCCTATTGGGCATTGGGCGCACTGACAGTTGTTGTGCCTCTATGTGGCGTGGCATTAGCCATAGCTATATTTAGTTTTACATAAACACATTGCGGAAAATAAGCAGGAATAAATTGATATGAAATATCCGATATTAAGACACAGTAAATATTTAGCTATGTGTTTTGTCTTGTTATTTAGTGCATTTACATCAGCAGACTTAATGGTAGTCAAACAACGTTTTGAAACCACAAATTTCAAAACGTTTAATGGCGAAACCATTAAACAAGTGGTTGTGGGCTGGGAGAGTTATGGCAAGTTAAACGTCAAAAAAGACAATGTAATATTAGTCACTCACTACTTTTCAGCTAATTCACATGCGGCAGGAAAATACGCAAAAGAAGATCAACAACCAGGTTATTGGGACGCATTAATTGGTCCTGGTAAAGCCATAGATACCAATAAATTTTATGTTATTAGCGTAGACAGTTTAGCTAATCTTGGCGTAAACGATCCTAATGTCATTACGACTGGACCTGCGTCTATCAACCCTGATACAGGTAAGGCTTATGGTTTAGATTTTCCAGTCGTGACTATCCGAGACTTTGTTGAAGTACAAAAATTGGTGCTAGAAAGTTTAGGCATAACTAAGTTACATGCCGTTATAGGGGCATCAATGGGTTCGATGCAAGCAATCGACTGGGCAGCCGCTTACCCAGACTGGGTGCCTAGAATGATATCGGTGATTGGCAGTGCTCAAAGTGATGCATGGGCCACCGTTTTATTAGAACGTTGGGCTATTCCTATTCGACTCGACCCTAATTGGCGAAAAGGGGATTATTATTCACATACGCCCCCTACCGAAGGGCTAATCGCCGCGTTAATGTTTATTACGCAAGATGCATTGACCCCAAAAGCGTTCAATCAAATTGGCATCACAAAAGCGGTGAATCATCAGACGTTACAAACAGAACCCCTGCACTCAATTGAAGGCACATATTCTATTGTGAGCTGGCTCAGGGAACGGGCACAAACCAGAGCTAAATTATCTGACGCTAACCATCTTTTATATTTAATCAGGGCATCCCAATTGTTTATCGCTGGTCACGATGAAACTCTCGCCGAAGGTCTTAAAAATATCAAAGCCAAAAGCCTTTTTTTGCCTTCAGCTAATGATTTATTGCTGATGCCTTACCTCAGCCATGATGCAAATAAACAGCTGGTAGATTTGGGCAAAGACAGTCAATTAGGTGAGTTGCTAGGTGATTCAGGTCACTTAAATGGGATATTAGGCATTAGCCAAAAAGCGCAACAAATCAAAGACTTTATTGAACAATAAATCAGATTGCAGATGCAAATATAAAGAAGGACGAAAATGAAAAACCTAACAATTTTATTGCTAAGCTATTTGCTCATAAATAGCAGTCATGCGTTTGCTGAAAAGCTCAACCTAGACCTGACAAAGATTGGTTTATCAGGTCTATCGAGTGGCGGCTATATGGCGAATCAATTTCATATTGCCCATTCTGATTGGGTAGATAAAGTAGGCATCATTGCCGCGGGCCCATATTACTGTGCCCAAAACAGTATCAAAACAGCACTTACACAATGTGTAAATGAAAGTACGGATGCAAAAAGCCAAAATCTAACACAACAAGCTAAAGCTTATGAAAGTCAGCATAACGTTGCCGCTTTAGATAATCTAAAACACAGTAAAGTATGGTTATTAAGAGGCACCAAAGACACTAAAATCCATGCTGATGTGTCTCAAGCCCTGCATCAGCAATATCTTATGTGGATGGACCCAAATAATCTGGAATATATCAATCAACAGCCTTTTGCGCATCACTTTCCTACCTTAACTCATGGTTCAAAATGTGATGTTTCTGAATCACCATTTATGGGTAATTGTGATTACGATGCTGCGGGTGAAATGTTGAGTTTTCTGTACCCGACTTTGCAATCTCGTAGTGAACAACCACAAGGCAAACTTGTATTAGTTGACCAACAAGCATTAGGAGGGGAGCAAGCAAGCAGCCTAGCCGATCAAGGATATCTATATATTCCCAAAACATGTCAGGCTGGTGAAAGTTGTCAACTACACATTAGTTTTCATGGTTGTCAGCAAAATGTAGAAACAGTAGGTACCCAATTTATCGAAAACAATGGCTTAAACAATTGGGCCGACACAAACCAAATGGTTGTGCTTTATCCACAAACTAAAAATTCTATGTTTATGCCGTTAAACCCTCAAGGCTGCTGGGATTGGTGGGGCTACACAGGTAGCGACTATGCCACCCAGAATGGACTACAAATTAGAGCGGTTAAACAAATAGCTGAGTCATTGACTCAAAAATTAGATATTTAGGAGATCGGTATGTCTAAAAGGAATATTCTTATTACAGGTGGCGCCAGTGGTATAGGTTTGGGTATCGGCCAGCACTTAGGTAGCCTGGGACATCATATTATCATCGCAGATATTAATTTAGCTGCAGCAACAAATGCGGTTATGCAATTGCACAACCAAGCTATTGGTGCCTCAGCAATTGAACTAGATGTCACTAATTTAAAAGATGTAGCTGAGTTATCAAACAATTTACATCCCCTAACAGTAGATGTGTTAATCAACAACGCGGGGGTACAATACGTAAGTAAGCTTGAAGAATTCCCACCTGAAAAATGGCAACTTCTGATCAATATTATGTTGGTTGCACCTGCAATGTTAAGCCAAGCGTTGCTACCTAACATGCGCAAACAAAATTACGGGCGAATTATCAATATCGGCTCAGTGCATTCAGTGGTCGCTTCGCCCTTTAAATCTGCGTATGTCGCGGCAAAACATGGCTTATTAGGCTTTGCTAAGACCCTTGCCCTAGAAACAGGTGATTGTGATGTGACCGTTAATACTCTGTGTCCTGCATATGTGAAAACGCCTTTGGTTGAAAATCAGATTGTGGCACAAGCGATTGAAAATGGCATTAGCGAACAGGAGGTAATAGATAAAATCATGCTAGCGCCAATGCCTAAAAAGGCCTTTATTGGTATCGATGAGTTGGCTGCTACAGCAGCGTTTCTTCTTAGTAACGAAGCCAGAAACATCACTGCCCAAGCATTAGTGATTGATGGAGGATGGACAGCGCGATAACGCCGCAAAGTGCTATCGAGCAAGGAAGTTTAATGAAGTATAACGATCTAACATACCGTTTTCGTCATAATTACTTTTAGGGTAGCGGCACGTCTTATCCAGAATTCAGGTTAGTTAACATCATTGGCTTTAATTGCCGTTAATGCTCTTATCTAAACAAGTCCATCAAATCTATGGGCATGTCGCTTACCCAGCCTCGATTTTTTTCAAGCCTTTCTTGCAAGTGTTTCTTCATTTGAGCAACGGTTTGGTTTTGCTGCATGATGAGTTGATTTTCCTGCACTTCTTCTGCGATGTTTGCCACATGGATTTTAATATTACTTTCTGTTTGCTTTTTACTGCGACCTGAAAACTTGCGCCAGACTAGAGTTGATAATTCATTACTAGATTTTTCTGCATAGAGTTCGTCGTCTAATCGATGTAATTTTGCTCTAAGTAAGGCTTGCATTGAGCCTAACGTGTCGGGGTCGAAGCTAAATTCACCATCATTAATGTGAATTTGATAAAGTTGTAACAAGGTAAAAGCATCTTTATTTTTACGTGCATCAGATAAGGTTTGCATGAGCACATGTTTTTGTTCTTTTTTCGCAGGATCTTGCTCTTTATCAGGATGTAATAACGAGGCTAAGCGTTTATAGATTTTATTCAATTGCCCTGCTTTAAATAACTTATCCAAGTTTTTTTGTTTCGCATCTTTTGAGGCTTCCTTTGCAGCATCTTGTTGAAGATCATCTTCACCAAAATTATCATCAAAAAACCTTTCAAAAGGGTCACCATGCTCACCGTTATTTTCTTCGTTATCATAGTCCTCTTCATCCTCAGAAATTTCTTTATCCATACGCTGAATATATTGATTTAATAAGCTGGGATCTTTTATTAGGTTAATAATTTCGTCTTCTGTAAGTTGCATATTACCTTCAAACATATGCTCTATATCCATGCGCACTTTTTCTATTTGGTGTATATCTATCTCTACATTTTGCACCTGTATAAAGGCAGTAAAAGCAGCGGTAAACTTGTTTTGTAAAGCGTCATGATCAACATCAGCTAAAAAAGGATGTGAGCGTAAATACTCAAGCGTACTTTCAATCCAACTTATTAATTCTTCGCGCTGGTACTCGGATAAAGACTTGCGTCCAAAAAAAGGAATAAGAAATTCTACTAAATTGACCATCTCCATACCCTGCTGTTGCTCAAAGGGTAAGACTTTAGCTTGAAACTCCACAAACAGATTTTCTTTGTCATCTAAAAACTTTTGATTACGTTTTTGCTTTTTTTCAATCTTTGACCACAAGTCGCTTAAGGATTTTTGCAATGGGTCATTGAACGTGTCTGCTGCTGTATTATTAAATAATGGAGATAAGGAAGTCATAAAAGTAGGCCAAATTTGAAAAGGAACGAAAAACGCTATGGAAGCTTAAAGCTAAGTCAATAGAATTATACTTAAATCATGATAACTAAACATGAATTTTTGAGCGGAATGAGTAAGAAGACGATAATTCAAGATTACCTGTGCAAGTTTGAATTAATTCACAAGTACTCATTCATCTACACATATTCTCAAATAGCGAAGGCTGTTAATGGATGATGTCACCACCAAAAATCACCACGGAAAAATTGCCACTGCCACCTATGGCTCTATTCACAACTACCTAGACCAATATCAATTGTCTAAGCATAGTGTAACTTTATATGCTGATGGAGAAACGGCTACACTTTAGCGAAAAAGCTTTTACGCTATGGCTTATGTATTGAGTTTATTTACCGCGGTAACCGTATGAAAAAACGTGCGAGATAAACAAGCAACAGCGAATATAGAACTAAATTAGACCTAACCACCAATACAAACTTCCTAGAGTCAGGAAACTTGTATTGGCTAATTATCTTTATTTTGCATTAAACCCTGAAGATAAATCCCCCCCTTAATTCCATCCATTGCATCATCTATATAATCAGCAATTTTTT
>Ga0307492_10000197_pt1 | contig 26265 bp, 21 predicted proteins | sample SI3LmetaG_FD_202365 | JGI IMG/M metagenome (GOLD analysis project Ga0307492, IMG submission 202365) | Sea-ice brine microbial communities from Beaufort Sea near Barrow, Alaska, United States - SI3L | ecosystem: Environmental > Aquatic > Marine > Coastal | place: USA: Alaska | collected 2017-05-06 | reverse complement strand
TTTATGTTTCATGTGTCATCTCCTTTTGGAGTATTTTATAGAAATGACACAAAATAGTGAACACTACCCTCTCCAGGGCTGACAGGAGGTCTTTAGTGCTACCCCTAACACTACAGGGTATGTAACTACAACGCCTCAAAGTTCACACTCACGAGCTCTCAGGGGTGTAATTCGTAGTGCTTTAGGGGTTGTTGTTGGGGTGGGTCTGCTATAGCAGATTCGGGGCTGGTTGAACCTGAGAGATTACGAGAGTTTTTATTGGTTTTGGCATCAGTGGCGGTCCCTGATGCCGGGGCCCTGAATGTACGTTAACTCACTTGGTGAGTTTCTGCTATCAGGTTGACACATAGGGGTTGATGCGAGCTGTCTAATAATCGACCACAAATGTCTATCTACAGCTTAGCGGAACACAATTTAATTGAGTCTGACACAATCATATTTGTCTGTCCTATTTTGTATGGAAATGAATTAACCTTTCACTAATACCAAATAGACACCAACAGATATTCGCCTTGGATGGTCATGTTTATCGTAATTTAAGATCATCCACTAAACTCAAGCCAACAAAAAGCCGGTATGTATCCGGCTAGTTGTTTTTTCAAAACGCACCAAACGGTGTCTAACTGATTAAATTAAAGAAAACTTCATTCAAAACTCTCCCAATAGCTATTCACCAAGTAAAACAATCCATCAGGAATGACTTCAAAGTATGACGTTTCTAAATTAGTGGTTTCGTTGAGACCATCACCGTCAGCGTCCCTTTCTTCAACATAAGTTAATCGATTGTCATTCGTGTCGTAGGTGTAGGTGTCAGAGTCGATACTATTCGCCGTTCCGTCAGCATCGGCGTCCCTTTCTTCAACATAAGTTAATCGATTGTCATTCGTGTCGTAGGTGTAGGTGTCAGAGTCGATACTATTCGCCGCTCCGTTACCGTCATAGTCCTTTTCTTCAACATAAGTTAATTGATTGTCATTCGTGTCGTAGGTGTAGGTGTAGGTGTCAGAGTCGATACTATTCGCCGCTCCGTTACCGTCATAGTCCCTTTCTTCAACATAAGTTAATCGATTGCCATTCGTGTCGTAGGTATAGGTCCTGGTATGCTTGCTATTCGCCGTTCCGTCAGCGCTATTGTACGATTCTCGAACCCAGGTCAATTGATTGCCATTGGTATCGTAAGTAGAGGTGTCGGGTTGCCTGCTATCCGCCGTTCCGTCAGCGTCGCTGTCATATTCAGCAAAATAAGTTAATTGATTGTCATTCGTGTCGTAGGTAGAGGTGTAAGAGTCGATACTATTCGCCTCTCCGTCAGCGTTATCGTCATTTTCAGAAAAATAAGTTAATCGATTGCCATTCGTGTCGTAGGTGTAGGTGTCGGTTTGCTTGCTATCCGCCGTTCCGTCAGCGTCGCTGTCATATTCATAAACGTTAGTCAATCGATTGCCATTCGTGTCGAAGGTATCGGTCCAGGTTCGCTTGCTATCCGCCGTTCCGTCAGCGTCGTTGTCATTTTCATAAACAAAAATTAAGTTGTTGCCACTCGTGTCATAGGTGTAAGTCCAGCTGACTTTCTCATTCGCCGTTCCGTTACCGTCACTGTCATATTCATAAACATAAGTTAAGTTGTTGCCACTCGTGTCGTAGGTAGAGGTGTAGGTTTCGCGTTCTTCGACAACACCACCATTGTCATAATATGTTTCGATAGACGATAAATTACGACCGTCTGCATCATAGGCCTCTTCTTCGCCGTAATCTGCATTGCCGTTATTGTCATAGTCGTCTTCATAAGAAACTACACGCCCATGTTCATTGTATGTGTAGGTTGAAGTTTCGTCGATTAACCCGTCGTTACCGTCGTCAACCTCAAGCCTCACCAACACATCTACGGGTACCTCAATATTGAGCGCTTTATACAACTCAAAAAGTGCCGCAAATGCCTGTTCTGTGCCGCCATTAAGGTTGTAGTTGGTCAGTCCGTAGGTCTCGGCGAAGTCTTCGAAAGTGTCAAAGGGAAACTCAAAAAAACTTTCATCAAAGTCTAGCGTGGCGCCCGCCAAAGCAGTATCCCAGCCTGATAAGTCTATTCCGTTGTCAGGGTAAGCATCGTTGTCGAGTGAAAACAAAAAATGAGCGATATTGGCGATGCGATCAAATTCTGTGTAGTCATCGTAACTGCGCATTTCTGTGCGCAACTCTGACTCCGTTGTAGGCAATGCCATACCGAGAAGAGCTTCAGGGGTAATGTCAGCCGCCGCAATGGCCGAACCTAATTCAATATCACCGAGGGAAAAGGTGACGGTTTCTCCAACTTCGTAGCTGAATTTGCCATCTGAGCCCGTAAGACCAGATTGAGTGGCCGTAGCGTAGCGCAAGCCTTCAATGGGCAGGCTCCAAAACATTCCTGTTGGTGTGATGACTTTGCTTGGTGTATCGGATGAGTTTGTGGGTCCACAGCCAACCAATATAAACGCTGCTAACGCAGTTACTGCAATCTTTTTCATGGTTCTCAGCTCTCTACTTTGTGTACTTAAAGCTGGAGCCCTTCACTATTGTTATAGATGCGCAGCAGTTCAAGCATGTATTTTTGTTGTGTAGATTGATAATACGACAAGAAAATCATCATCCAATAATCTTTGGAAATTGTCATTATCGTGGGTTCCGTCATTCAATCGGAGCACACCATGTCAAACATCGAATCGCAACTCACCACAAAACAGCAGAACTATTTGTCCATCATTCAACAGGCCACAACCGACGGTATTTCATTCCGGGAGGCCGCCCGACTTCATAACATCGACCCGTCGCTACTCTATGCCGCCCGCAAGTCACTGCGCGCAAAGGGCGTTTTACCCGACCAAGCGCCCCGTACACCCACTGGGTTCGCCACGATGCCATTGACGGGTAGCGTTGAGCAACATATTGAACTGTAGGCCCAGCTACCGAACGGTCAGCCTATTTGGTTGTCCATTCCATCCACACCGCTGGCCACCGCGCTCAAGGCCCTGGCAATATGAGGGCACGGCAATGGCCCGTTGATCGGGTGCATCTGTACCTTGGTCCCGTGGATATGGGTAAATGCATTGACGGCTTGGCGTCGATTGTTGAAGTGGAGATGAAGCCACCTTTCTTCGGGTAGCGAATAGTAAGACTCCCGGGGATTCAATGGTTCCATTGGATTGGGGGCGGTGGTTTTTACTCAGACAGGATGCTGCTGTGGCTTGGAGGCTATAAAGGGCTTTCAGAATGCCTTTAGTGCTACCCCTAGCTGCCCTGCAGAGTGTGTATCAAAATAGCCCTAAAGACCAGTGTGACACTGTCAGTGGTAGTCATTAGTTTGGTCTCGCGACACTCTGTTTTTGGCGGACCTGAGGCCTTTGCATGTTTTTGCTGGAATAGCCTTTCTATTGCAATCCTTCTTTAACTTTCCACCAGTCTTCCCTTGCCAGCTGCAGTCAGTGGTATTGCTTTTAGTGATGCAGACGCTGGCGGTCCTATGGTATTAGCCGCCTAACGCTATCCTTTACTGACATTTATTCTTTCAAAGGTGTGAGGGCGTGCGCATTGTTTCTACGCGAGACCTTTGCTGGTACAAATTAGTACAAAAACAGGCACAATCCACAACTCCAATTTACATGAGCGCAAGACGTGCTGGACTCGTAAGGTTTGTGGTGTCAGCTTACCGGCTGTCTCCCACCTTTGTCCCAAGCCCTGTTTACGCAGGGTTTGGGGTTCCAACACCATCCGCCATCTACTAGTTGGCAGCCCCTCGCACATCTAACAGTGCTCCAGCTTGGCCTAACGCCTAGCGCCATTCCTCGGTCTAATCTCAACTCGCTTTTTTTTGGTTTTTAAGTCCAAAATATTCTAACACTTGATAAATCACATTAACTTCCTAGCGTAAGCCTAATGGATGTTGAAGTTTTGTATGTAAGTGTCCGCTAACCTTCTTTTCCTATTTATGACCCACTTCCTAACTTACTGTTTTTAAAGGGTTTTCCTGTGCTTTTATTGCAAGTGAATACTTGCTTGTGTTACGCAGGGTCTTTATAGTGTCAAATTGTGGGGTAAAGTGGATAAATGTGGAGCTTTGCCACCCTAAGTGATTACTAGTGAGTGGTTACTAACAGTGGGTTATTTTGGAGTCGCCAGTGGCGTTGAACGATAATTATATGTTGCGTGGAGTGCACTCCTTGGCGTTAGACGTCAAGGGGCGGATTGCCATGCCCAGTAAATATCGAACATTACTCGAGCAGTTGGCCAATAACCAGTTAGTGATCACTATCGACACCGAATCGAAATGTTTGCTGATCTACCCCCTTGCCGAATGGGATTTGATTCAGGAAAAGATATCGGCCCTGTCGTCCTTTAATAAGGCGGCCCGGCGAATACAGCGGCTGTTAATAGGCTATGCCACCGATGCCGATATCGATACGGCCGGGCGCCTGCTGATTTCCGGGCCGCTGCGCGAATACGCCCAGCTCGATAAGAAAGTTGTGCTGCTCGGCCAAGGCAATAAATTTGAACTCTGGTCAGAGTCGCTGTGGAACGAAGCGCGTGATGAATACATCGCCGCTGCCGGCACCGATGCCGCTATGACCGCTGAATTGGAGCAAATATCGTTATGAATTCTGTTGACGCTGCTCAGTTTCAGCACGAAACCGTACTATTGGCAGAGGCCGTCGAGGCTGTTATGGCCGGCGAGGGTTTCTATATAGACGGCACCTTCGGGCGCGGCGGTCACAGTCGCCATCTGCTTTCTAAGTTGGGTGCCACATCCCGTTTACTGGTTATTGATAAGGATCCATTGGCAATAGCTGAGGCTCAACGTTTGAGCGCTGTGGACAGTCGCGTGACGGTGCTGCAGGCCGGCTTTGCCAATCTGGCCGAGGTCGTTGCCGAGCAAGGTATGACCGGTCAGGTCTGTGGTGTTCTCCTGGATCTGGGTGTGTCATCACCTCAGCTCGATGATGCTCGGCGGGGTTTCAGTTTTCAAAATGATGGCCCGCTGGATATGCGCATGAATCCAGATGAAGGACTCAGTGCCGCACAGTGGCTTAGCGTGGTGAAGGAAGTTGACCTGGCCAATGTGCTTTTTCAATACGGTGACGAACGTTTCAGTCGGCGCATCGCCAAAGCGATCGTAGCAGCGCGGCAGGAGCAGGCGCTGACAACTACGACCCAGTTGGCCGAAATTATTAAGGTAGCGCACCCTAAGTGGGACCATAAGCGCCACCCCGCTACCAAATCGTTTCAGGCGATTCGCATCTTTATCAATGGCGAGTTGGTCGAGTTGGAGCAGGCGTTGCACGCCGCCGTTGGCGTGCTTAAGCCAGGTGGGCGTTTGGCCGTGATTGCCTTTCACAGCCTAGAGGATCGGGCGGTTAAGCACTTCATTCGACTGCAGGCCAATGGTCCGGAATTACCGCCCGGCTTGCCTATTCCAGAGTCGGACATAGTGCGCACCATGCGAGCCATCGGTAAGGCCATTAAACCCAGTAAGGCGGAAGTGGCGGGCAATGTTCGCTCGCGCAGTGCCGTGCTCAGAATCGCGGAAAAGTTGTAACGATGTCGGTTTCGCCCGCGGCCTGGGGGTTGCTGATTGTTGAGGTGTTGGTGGTGTTACTGACTACCTTCGGAATTGTCACGGTGACCTACCAGACGCGCGGGCAGTTCGCGCTGTTGGAGCAGACGCGGCTAGCACAGCGTGCGCTTTGGGAAGAGTGGGGAAAATTGTTGTTGGAAGAGAGTGCGTTTTCGTCACCTTCTCGTGTCGAGCGGGTCGCACGAGAACAATTGAATATGGTATTGCCCAGTGTCGAAAGCATTAGGGAAATGGAATACAAATAATAGGATAACAGATCGGGCATGGTTCAAACTCGTTGGCGCTACATCACCGTACAAATAGTGTTACTGGCCTTAGTGTCGGTGACCTTGTGGCGTGTGGTGTATTTGCAGGTGTTACAGAAAGACTTTCTGATCTCAGAAGGGACTTCTCGCTGGCAGCGCACTGAAGTGGTCAAGGCACCGCGTGGCATGTTATCCGATCGCTACGGTGAGCCTATTGCCGTCAGTACGCCGGTGATGTCGATCTGGGCCGACCCGCGAGAATTGGACCCTGCCGACTTACCTGCGCTGGCTAAGGCGGCGCAAGTTGGTATGAAAACACTGCTCAATCGCGCCGATTCTCACCGTGCTTTTATGTATGTACGCCGTCAAATGACGCCCGACCAGGCGCAGCTGATTCTCGATATGGATCTGCCCGGCGTCTACGGTCAGCAAGAATACAAGCGGTACTACCCAACCGGTGAAGTTGCCGCCCATCTGAGTGGTTTTACCGACGTCGATGACCGCGGTCAGGAAGGTATTGAATTGGCGTTTGAACGCCAGTTGGCGTCCGTCGCAGGTAAAAAAGAAGTCATCCGCGATCTGCTCGGCCGTTCGGTGCGTGACGTCGGCGAAATACTGGCCGCCCAGCCGGGTGATAATTTGGTTTTGACCATCGACCTGCGGCTACAGTATCTGGCTTATCGTGAATTGAAACAGGCCGTGGCCACCATGGGTGCAGCGTCCGGTTCCGTGGTGATGATGGATGTCCGCACCGGCGAGATCTTGGCGCTGGTCAATCAGCCCGGTTACAACCCAAATGATAGAAGTTCACTTAAGCCTGAGGCTCTGCGCAATCGGGCATTAACCGACCTGTTTGAGCCCGGCTCTGTGATGAAGCCCATTACCATGGCCATCGCGCTGGATGCAGGCGTGGTTAAGGTTAATAGCCAAATCGATACCAGTCCAGGCCGTCTGCGCCTGGGCAAATATACCATTCGCGACTTCAGGAACTACGGTGTTCTGAGTGCCACGCAGATCATTCAGAAGTCGAGCAACGTCGGTATCGTCAAGGTCTCCAAAGACATACCCAAAGAGCAATTTTGGCAATCCCTCTATAATTTCGGTTTAGGCGAAACCTCGAGCTTAGGCTATCCAGGTGAAGCGACTGGCTCACTGCCTAACCCGATGCGCTGGGACAGCGTTATCCAGGGGTCTCTGGCCTATGGTTATGGTATGGCGGTGACACCGCTGCATCTGGCGCAGGCCTATGCGACTCTGGCCAATGACGGTCGGCGGGTCAATGCTCGCCTGATTCAGGGCGTCTCGTCTGGCGAGACCGGTTTACAGGTGGTCAGTGCCGCATCCGCACAGGCCGTGTTGAAGATGATGGCGACCGTCGTGCAACCTGGTGGTACCGCCACCCGCGCCAAGCTGGACTGGTATACGGTTGCCGGCAAAACCGGCACCACGCACAAGGTGGGTGCTTCGGGCTATGAAGATGCGAAATATATCTCGTCCTTTGTTGGCATTACGCCGGCTGTGAATCCGCGCATTGTCACCGTTGTGGTGATTAATGAGCCGCCAGACGATGCCTACTATGGTGGTGAAGTCGCCGCACCGGTCTTTAAAGGCATTATGGAACAGGCGATGCCGCTATTGAATATTCGTCCCGATACCTCGCCTTTAGCTGCAGCGGGGTTCTATTGATGATCTCTATGTTGGACTGGTTACCCGAATGCCACGCCCTGGCCGGCGTGCGCGCAGTCGATCTGACGCTCGACAGTCGCGAAGTGACCCGCGGTTCAATCTTTGTGGCTCTTAAGGGTCATGTCCTCGATGGCCACGATTTTATTAACGCTGCCCTGGCCAATGGTGCGGTCGCCATACTGTGTGAGCGGCCGGTACCACTGGATGCCAGCCCGGTGCCAATCTGTGTTGTTGATAATCTGGCCGAACGCTTGGGTGACCTAAGCCATCGTTTCTATGGCTCGGTCACCGAGCAGCTCGGCATGATCGGCATCACCGGCACCAACGGTAAAACGTCGACCTGTCAGTACATCGCCCAGTCGCTCGATTTCCTTGGCATGCGCTGCGGAATTATCGGCACTAATGGTCAGGGACTTTGGGGTCAACTCAGTGAAACCCGAAATACTACGCCGGATGTAGTGCGCTTGCATATCGAACTGGCCCGGCAGCAGCAACAGGGTGCCGAATACTGTGCCATGGAGGTATCCTCTCATGGTCTGACCCAGGGCCGAGTGGATGGCGTGCAGTTCAGGAGTGCCGTTTTTACCAATTTGAGTCGCGACCATCTCGATTACCACGGCACCATGGCCGCCTATGGCAACGCCAAGTGGCAGTTGATGAACTGGCCGGGACTGCGCAATGCCATCGTGAATATTGATGATGCCTGGGTGCAGGACCATTTGGCCACAATCACCGCCGAACATATTTATACCTACAGTTTGGAGCGGCCGGCGACCATCCAGGCCCTATCGATTCGCGCGCACGAAGCGGGTATCGATGCCACAGTGCAAACCCCGCTCGGCACCGTCGAGTTAAATTTACGCCTGTTGGGCCGGTTTAATCTAAGCAATGCCCTGGCGGCCTTTGCTCTGCTACTCGCCGAACAGGTCCCGCTAAACACCGCTGCGCGCATCATCTCCAATTGCAGTCCTGTTAAAGGCCGCATGGAAACAATTCGCCTGAAATATGCGGCCACTGTGGTGGTCGACTATGCCCACACGCCCGATGCTTTAGCTAAGGCGCTACAGGCTTGTCGCGAGCATGTCAGTGGGCGTTTGGTGGTGATCTTTGGTTGTGGTGGCGATCGTGATGGCGGCAAGCGACCGCAGATGGCTCAGGTCGCTGGCGAATTGGCCGACTTTGTGGTGGTCACTGATGACAATCCACGGAGCGAAAGCTCAGAGCAGATCATTGCCGATATTTGCCGTGGTTTCGATGCTGACAGCCAGTATCAAATAATCAGTGATCGGAGCCAAGCCATCACCCAAACCCTGGCCAGTTGCAGTGCCAGCGATGTGGTGCTAATTGCCGGCAAGGGGCATGAAAGCTATCAAGAGATCGAGGGCGTTCGGCATCCATTTTCCGATCAGGAAACGGTCATAAATTGGCAGGAGACACTCGATGTGGACTGACCCAACACTGTCCGAATGGGCGCTGCTGTGCGCTGGCCGCCTACTCGGTGACGACGCAGTGGTGAGCGAAATATCAACTGACTCGCGCTCGCTCAACGAAGGTGACATCTATGTTGCCTTAACCGGGCCCTTTTTTGACGGTCATAATTACGTCAGTACCGCGCTGCACAAGGGCGCGCGTGCCATCGTGGTGCAACATCCGATAGCCGACCTAGCGATCACCCAGCTGGTGGTAGCCGACACCAAGCGAGCCTTGGGTGTCCTGGCGGGCCTGTTGCGTGATCGTTTCTCCGGTCAGGTCATTGCCTTGACCGGCAGCGCCGGTAAAACCTCTACCCGTGCGATGTTGGCCAATATTCTCCGGCTGCAGCCCGGATTGCTGAGCACCGAAGGGAACTTTAATAATGACATCGGCGTGGCGAAAACCTGGTTTCGGGTGTCCGATCGACATCAGCGCGTGTTGTTAGAATTTGGCGCCAATGCGCCCGGCGAAATTGACTGGCTGGGCCGTATTTCCCGGCCCCACTTTAGCCTGTTAATTAATGCCGGCGCGGCCCATACCGAAGGTTTTGGCGGACTCGAGGGGGTCCGCAAGGCTAAGGGTGAAATTATCGATAGGACCGATATTGAAGGCGGTTGTATCTTGAATCAGGACGATCCGGCCTTTACCAATTGGTTAAAGCGTGCCGGTGACCGACGGGTGATTAGCTTTGGCAAGCACACCGATGCCGATGTGTGTCTGCTGGCATTTACCAGTACCGGGCAGGGCAGTGAATTTACCCTCAGCTTGCCAGACGGTGACATTTCCGTCAGTTGGCCCATGCTCGGCCGTCATATGGCACTTAACGCCGCGGCGGCCGCGGCGACAGCCTGGCTAGCCGGTGTGTCATCACTCGATATTGCCGAAGGCCTCAGTGCGATGAAACCGGAACCGGGTCGTATGGAGCCGGTCGAGTCGAATCACGGTGGCGCCTTAATTCACGATGCCTACAACGCCAGCCCAGTGTCTTTTCAGGCGGCGATCGATGTATTGGCGGATATAGGCGGCGACACGCTGTTGATCGCCGGCGATATGGCGGAACTGGGTGCCGAGTCAGCCGCCTACCATCGAGAAATTGGCCAGTATGGGCGCGGCAAGATCGGCAGCCTCTGGACCGTCGGCGAGCAATCCGGACAGATGTCGGCGGCCTTTGGCGGACATCATTTTAATTCAATTGCAGAATTGCTGGCGGTGCTGCCGGCAAAGATTGATCACCAAACGACCATACTGGTCAAGGGTTCACGCAGTTCCGGGATGGAACGGGTGATCGACGCGCTGAGAAGGAAATACTGATGTTTGTTTGGTTGACGCCCTTTCTGGAGCAGCTGGATGCCGGCTTCCAGGTACTGCAATATTTAACCCTACGCGCCATTTTTGGTGTGTTGACCGCCTTGGCGGTGTCTCTGGTGCTGGGACCGAAACTGATCCGGTTGTTGAAGCATCATCAGATCGGTCAGTCGATTCGCAGTGATGGGCCACAGAGTCACCTGACCAAGGCCGGCACCCCAACTATGGGGGGTGGCTTGATCATTATCTCGGTGATTAGCTCGGTACTGCTCTGGTCAGATCTAAGCAATCGCTATGTCTGGATCACCCTGCTGGTGACGGCAGGGTTCGGGGCTATCGGTTGGGTTGATGATTATCGCAAGGTCGTCAAGCGCGACAGTAAGGGCCTTTCGGCTAAGGCGAAATTTTTGTGGCAGTCGGGCTTTGGCCTGCTGGCGGCTGTGGTGCTGTATTATTCTGCTACCACGCCGAACGAAACAACCCTCTTTGTGCCATTTTTCAAAGATATCGCCTTGCCAATGGGTGGGCTCTTTATTGCCATGACCTATTTCGTCATTGTCGGTACGTCGAACGCGGTGAACCTAACCGATGGTCTTGACGGTTTGGCCATTTTGCCCACGGTCCTCGTCGGTGGCGCACTTGGCGTGTTTGCCTATGTTACCGGCAACTCGGTATTTTCCGACTACCTGCAAATCCCTTACGTGGCCGGAACGGGCGAACTCATAGTCTTTTGCTCGGCCCTAGTCGGCGCCGGTTTGGGCTTTCTCTGGTTTAACACCTACCCCGCTCAGGTCTTCATGGGTGACGTAGGGTCATTGGCGCTGGGCGCCGCATTGGGCGTGATTGCCGTGATCGTGCGCCAGGAATTGGTGCTCTTTATCATGGGTGGCATTTTTGTTGCTGAAACGATGTCGGTGATCATCCAGGTCAGCTCATACAAATTAACGGGGCGGCGTATTTTTAGAATGGCGCCCTTGCATCACCATTTCGAATTAAAAGGTTGGCCCGAGCCGCGTATCATAGTCCGCTTTTGGATTATTACCGTGATTCTGGTCTTAATTGGTTTAGCCACGTTGAAGATTCGCTAATGACATTGATCGGCGCTGACACTAAGTACCTGGTAGTGGGTCTGGGATTGACCGGGCTGTCCTGTGTCCGCTATTTGAGGGCTCGGGGCAAGTGGGTTTCGGTAACCGACAGTCGGTCCAATCCTCCCAACCTCACCGAGGTGAAGACCCAGTTCCCAGATATGGACGTCCAGGTTGGTGGCTTTAACAGTGAAATCTTTGCCCAGGCGGATGTGCTGGTGATGAGTCCTGGCGTCGCGTTGCGCACACCGGCGGTGCAGGCCGGGATTAAAGCCGGCGCGCGGGTCACCAGTGATATCGAATTGTTTTTGAGTGAATTCACCGGACAGGTCGTGGCCATTACCGGTTCAAATGCCAAATCGACGGTTACCCAGTGGTTGGGCGAGGCTATCCAGCGCAGCGGCCGGAAGGTACTGATCGGTGGCAACATAGGGACGCCGGTGCTCGACGCCGTGGATCAGTCTTTCGATATTGCGGTATTGGAGCTGTCCAGCTTTCAACTCGAACTATTACCCAAGCTGGGCGCGGATATTGCGACCATTCTCAATGTGTCTGAAGATCATATGGATCGCTACGATTCGATGGTTCAATATCAGCAGGCCAAGCAGCGCATATACTTTGGTGCCAAGCAGGCATTGTTTAATCGTCAAGACCTGCTTACCCAACCGCTGGTGGCTCCGGACGTCAAGGTCGTCAGTTTTGGCCTGAACCGGCCAGACCTGAAACAATATGGTGTCCTGGAAACACCAACCGGGCCATGCCTTGCGTCGGGTTTCAAGGTGCTGCTGCCGGCTGCCGAGTTGGCCTTGCCGGGTCGGCATAATATAGCCAATGCATTAGCGGTGCTGGCCTTGGCCGATGCCGTTCAGATCCCGCTTGAGCATACCTTGGCCGCGCTACGTGACTTTAGTGGCTTGCCACATCGCTGCCAATTGGTTCGGCAGCATGCCGGGGTGCGCTACTTCAACGATTCTAAAGCGACTAATGTCGGTTCGACCTTGGCTGCACTGAATGGCTTGGCCCAGGGAGATCGTAAGGCCATAGTGCTGTTGCTCGGTGGTCAGACCAAAGGTCAGGATCTCGGCCCGCTGGCGCCAGCCATTGCTGCTAACTGTAAAGCGGTCTTTGTCTACGGTGAGGATCAACTGCGCTTCCAAAGCGTTGCTCCAGAGGCTGTCTATCTAGACTCAATGTTCGACGCTTTAACTCAGGCCAGAACGATATTACAGGACGGGGACTTACTGCTGCTGTCGCCGGCATGCGCTAGCTTCGATCAGTTTAAAAACTTTGAAGATCGTGGCCAACAATTCGCAGCCTGGGTGGAGGACAATGCATGACGGTGCATAAGTCGCTGCCACTGGTCACGGATCGGTTGGCCCTCAGCTATCAGCCGATGTGGCAGCCCGATGTGGTGCTAATTGGAACCTGCGTTGCCTTGCTGTTATTCGGTTTGGTGATGATTGCGTCGGCCGGCATCGATGTCAGCGAGCAGCTGTTTGGTGTGCCCTATCATTTTGTCGTGCGCCATGGCGTGTATCTGGCGATCGGGGCCATTGCTGGGCTCATCGTTTCGGTTGCGCCCACGGCTTTTTGGCAGCGGCACAGCGCTTTCTTCCTGCTGATCGGATTTTTATTATTGGTGTTGGTTTTGTTTCCGGGTATCGGCCAGGAGATCAAAGGCTCGCGTCGTTGGATTGATTTGGGGCCGATCGGTTTTCAGCCCTCTGAGCTGGCCAAGGTCAGCATGATTCTTTATGTCGGTGCTTATCTGGTGCGCCGTCGGGATGAGGTGATCAGCAGCTGGTCGGGATTTTTAAAGCCGGTTTTAGTGCTTGCTCTGGTGGCAGTCTTGCTGCTCCTCGAACCTGACTTCGGCTCGGTTGTGGTTATACTGGGTACTATCTTAGGGATGTTATTTTTGGGTGGTGTCAAACCCGGCCAGTTCTTGTTGGCCATGTTTGCCGCAGTCGGCGCGGTTATTGTTATGGCCTTGTCCGAATCCTATCGCGTTCAGCGCCTGCTGGCGTTCCGCAATCCTTGGTCGGAAGAAAATGTCTATGGCAGCGGGTATCAGCTGACCCAATCCCTGATTGCCTTCGGCAGGGGCGAATGGTTCGGTGTCGGCTTGGGCAATTCGATGCAGAAGCTGTTCTATTTACCCGAGGCCCATAACGATTTTATTGTTGCCATTATCGCTGAAGAGCTCGGTCTGTTTGGTATTGTGGTCTTGATCGGGCTGTATTCCTTGATGATACATCGAATTTTTCGCATAGGTCGTTTGGCCGAGTTAAAAGACAACCTCTTTGGTGCCTTTTGCAGCTATGGCATTGGCATTCTTTTTTCTTTACAGGCCTTTATTAATATCGGCGTTAACACCGGACTGTTACCCACTAAGGGTTTAACACTGCCATTTATCAGTGCCGGTGGCACCAGCCTGATTGTCAGTATTTGCCTGATCGCTATGGTCAATCGCATCTATGGCGAAACCCTGCGTCTGGAGCATAGAACATGACCACGGTAATGTTGATGGCCGGTGGCACCGGTGGCCACATCTACCCGGCCGCGGCGGTTGCCGAAGCGCTGCAATTAGACGGCTATAAAGTGCGTTGGTTGGGTTCCCGACGCGGTATGGAAAATACCATCGTGCCAAGCCTGGGTTATGAGTTTTGTGCCCTACCGGTGACGGCTTGGCACGGTGGGCGTCTGCGAAAATTGCTCGCGCCGTTTAATTTACTGCGCGCACTGCTGGCCAGTTTGATTATTTTTCGCCAGGAAAAGCCCGACCTAGTGGTTGGCTTTGGTGGTTATGCGTCCGCACCGGGTGCCATCGCGGCCTGGCTATTGAAAACGCCGATAATATTACACGAACAGAACGGTGTGCCGGGCCTAACCAACCGGAAAATGGCCAGCAGAGCTACGCGAGTATTGCAGGCCTTTCCGCAGACCTTTAGTGCGGACTACGAGGTGGTGGGCAATCCAGTACGCGCGGCCCTCTGTGCTTTGCCGCCGCCGGCGCAGCGTCAACTGGGTGAACACGCCACACTGCGACTGCTCATTTTGGGCGGCTCGCAAGGCGCCTTGGCCATTAACGAATTATTGCCGGCCGCATTAGCGCTGGCCAAGACTCAGACCCGCATTGAAATATGGCACCAAACGGGAGAGAGCAAGAGTGTAGCGGTTCAGTTGGCCTACCAAAATTTGGGCCTGAACGCGACCGCAGTTGAATTTATTGATGACATGGCCGAGGCCTATGGCTGGTGTGATCTGGTTATAGCGCGCAGTGGGGCTTCAACGGTATCGGAATTAGCGGTGGTCGGTGTTCCTGCCATTCTGATTCCTTACCCATGGCACGTCGACAAACAGCAGTATCGTAATGCCCAGTGGTTGTGCGCTGTACAGGCCGCAGAATGGTTTGAACAGCATGATTTCAGAGCCGACCAGCTGGCGGCACGGCTGGATTTTTGGAATGATAATCGCACCGCTTTACGCGCCAGTGCCGAGCGGGCCTGGCAACTGGGCATACGGGATTCCGCTAAACGTATAGTAAAGGTCGTACAAGACGTATTGCAGGATAGAGCCATATGACAAATTGTGATTTGAAAAACAAAGAAGGCTTTCCGATACCGGAAATGCGGCGCATCAAGCGGATTCATTTTGTGGGTATTGGTGGCGTCGGTATGTGTGGCATTGCCGAAGTTCTATGTAACCAGGGCTATCAGATCAGCGGTTCGGATTTGCGCGCGACGGCGACCACCGACCGTTTGCAGTCTATTGGTATCAGTGTGGCTATTGGCCATCATGCCGACAATGTGGTGGGTTCCGACGTGGTCGTAGTCTCCAGTGCGATCGACGCGGAAAACGCCGAGATCGGCTGGGCACTGAACAAGCGTGTCCCGGTGGTGCGCCGGGCAGAAATGTTGGCCGAACTGATGCGTTATCGGCACGGCATTGCAATCGCCGGAGCCCATGGAAAAACCACGACAACCTCCCTAATGGCGTCGGTGATGGCCAAAGGTGAGTTCGACCCAACCTTTATTATTGGCGGCAAGCTTAATAGTGCCGGCAGTAACGCACGACTGGGTACGAGCCGTTACTTGGTCGCCGAAGCCGATGAAAGCGATGCGTCATTCTTGCACCTACAGCCGATGACCGCAGTGGTAACCAATATCGATGCCGATCATATGAGCACCTATGACGGCGACTTTGAAAAGCTCAAAAAAGCCTATATTGAGTTTTTGCACAATGTACCCTTTTACGGCCTGGTCGTGCTCTGCTCAGACGACAGCCATGTGCAATCCATTATGCCCTTGGTACGTCGACAAATGGTGACCTACGGCTTTAACGCTGAGGCCGATGTGCGTGCAATTAATGTCGCGCAACAGGGCCTGACAACAAGCTTTACCGTGTGCCGCCCGCAGCGGGATAATTTGGATATTTGTTTGAATATGCCGGGCGATCACAATGTTCTCAATGCCTTGGCGGTAATCGCCGTGGCAACCGATGAAGGCGTATCCGACGCCCAAATCGTCCAGGGCTTGGCCGAGTTCGAGGGTGTGGGTCGACGTTTTCAGGTGCAGGGTCAGTTTGACACCCCGAAGGGCAAAATAATGTTAGTCGATGACTATGGTCATCATCCTAAAGAGTTGCAGGTGACGCTCGATGCCATACGAGCGGGTTGGCCGGAGCGACGATTGGTCACGGTCTTTCAACCCCATCGCTACAGCCGTACCCGGGATCTCTATGAAGATTTTGTCGAGGTGCTCTCCAAGGTCGATGTATTGTTGTTGCTCGATGTCTACAGCGCAGGAGAGTCTATAATTAACGGGGCAGATAGTCGCAGTCTGTGCAGAAGCATCCGCCAGAGAGGCCGCGTCGATCCAGTCTTTGTTGAGCACATCGAAGATATATTAACCATCTTGCCCGATATACTGCAGGACGGAGATCTTTTATTGACTCAGGGTGCCGGCGACATTGGCGCCTTGTCGCTGGAAATTGCGAAACAACATTTGGGGTTTACTGTCTGATGCACGCTAGATTCCAAAAAGTAGCGGTGTTGTTCGGTGGTCTGTCGGCAGAACGCGAGATCGCCCTGCGCAGCGGCCGCACCGTTATCAATGCCTTGCTTGCGGCCGGTTATCAGGTCGTAGAGCTTGATCTGGTTGAACGCAGCTTATTATTGCCTTGGTTGGCTGAGCACAAGCCCGACGTCGTGTTTCCTGTCTTGCATGGCCGAATGGGCGAAGATGGCGTACTGCAAGGTCTGCTCGAATGGTTGGGTATACCGTTCGTGGGTAGCAGAGTGATGGGTTCGGCAATTGCTATGGACAAGTTGCGCAGCAAAATGATTTTCAAGACCAGCGGCGTACCGACGCCAGACTTTGTCGTGGTGCGCAGTTTGGCTGACGCCATGGTCCATCAGAGTCAGCTCTGTTATCCGGTTTTTGTCAAACCGGTGCGTGAGGGCTCCAGCATCGGTATCGGTCGTGCCGATGATCAGGGCGAATTAATGGCTGCAGTGAGCCAGGCGCTGGCCTTTGACAGTGAAGTCCTGGTTGAGCAGTTTGTCGATGGACCGGAGTATACCGTAGGCATTGTCGGTACCGAGGTTCTGCCGGTCATTGGCCTAAAACCCCATGCGCGGTTTTACGATTATGAAGCCAAGTATGTTAGTAACGAGACCGAATATTTTTTGCCCAGTGGCTTAAGTGCAGATCAGGAAGCAGCAGTGCAGGCGATGTCTTTGTTGGCCTTTAATGTACTCGGTTGCTCCGGTTGGGGGCGAGTCGATCTCATGCTTGATGCCCAGGGTGCCATGCAGGTGTTGGAAGTCAATACCATACCGGGTATGACCGATCACAGCCTGGTGCCGAAAGCGGCCCGTGCTTACGGTTGGGAGTTACCGGAATTAATGCATAGATTGTTGGCAACGGTTAACTAGGAAAGGTATTGCATTGGCGGCCAAGAAAAAAACCAATGGCGCGACTCGACGCAAAGCGTCGCTGCCAATAAAAAGATGGGCCCTAATGGGTGCCAAGGTGCTCGCCGTCGGTGTTACCTTGGCTGGCTTGACGTTGGTGTTGACCTGGCTGGCCCGGCTGCAATGGCAGCCGATGCCGGTACAGGCCTATGTGATTGTTGAGCCCTTGATATTTCAAAATAGCTCAGCGGTTGAGGCCGTGCTGCAGGGCTATCTGACTAGGAGTCTGTTGTTGCTGGACCTGATTGATGTCCAGCGTGAGTTAGAGCAACTGCCCTGGATTGCCCAGGCTAGTGTGATTAAAAGTTGGCCCGGTACACTGTCCGTACTGTTGGTTGAACATGAGCCGGTCGCGTTGTGGAATGGTCAACGGGTCCTGAACAGTGAAGGTATTCCATTGGATAAGCCGATGGCGAATCTGCGCTTGGCGCGCCTCGAAGGGCCGGATAACAGTGCGGCGCAAGTAATGGAGCAATATTTGCAGTTCACGCAAATATTCGCCGTGCTTGGTACCCAGTTGGTGCAGGTAAGCATGCAGGCCCGGGGTTCGTGGTATGTGCAAATGGATAATGACATTACCATCGCGCTGGGTGAGCGTAATGTGCTGGAAAGAAGTCGTCGCGTGGTTAGGCTGTTGCAGTCGAAGGCTTATGCTGACGAGCGAATTGAATATATTGATGCGCGCTACCCAAACGGTATCGCGATACGAATTGCGGGTTAACTGGTACTAGAGGTTGAATATGACATCGCCCCATAAAGGAAAAATGCTCGTCGGTTTGGATATTGGCACGTCCAAAGTGGTTGCTATTGTTGGCACAGTAACCGCGGCCGGCGGGCTGGAAATAGTCGGCCTGGGTTCCCACCCATCGCGCGGTTTGAAGAAGGGCGTCGTGGTGAATATTGAGTCAACGATTCAAAGTATTCAGCGTGCTATTGAAGAAGCAGAATTGATGTCAGGGTGTGATATTCATTCGGTCTATGTAGGAATTGCGGGCAGCCATATCAATAGCCTTAACAGCAATGGTATTGTAGCCATTAAAGATAAGGAAGTGGCCGAAGCGGACCTGATTCGGGTGATTGACGCCGCCAAGGCCGTGGCCATTCCAGCAGATCAAAATATTTTGCATGTCTTGCCACAGGAATACCTGATCGACAGTCAAGAAGGTATTAAAGAACCGCTCGGAATGTGTGGGGTACGTTTGGAGGCCAAGGTTCATATTGTAACCGGCGCTCAAAATGCCGTACAAAACATCGAGAAATGTGTTCGTCGGTGCGGCTTGGAAGTGGACCAGATTATTCTAGAGCAGTTGGCCTCGGCCCAATCGGTACTGACCGATGATGAAAAAGAACTGGGTGTCTGCATGGTCGACATAGGCGGTGGTACGACCGATATGGCCATCTTTACCGAAGGCTCAATACGGCACACCGCGGTGATTCCGATTGCCGGTGATCAGGTTACTAATGATATCGCTATGGCCTTTGCAACACCGACCCAACATGCCGAAGACATTAAGATTAAATACGCCTGTGCCCTGTCTCAATTGGCCGGCGAGCATGAAACCATCAAGGTGCCCAGTGTGGGTGATCGGGGTGCGCGCGAATTAACGCGCCAGGCCCTGGCTGAGGTGGTCGAGCCGCGTTATGAGGAGCTGTTTTCCTTAATAAAGGCGGAGCTTCGGCGCAGTGGCTTTGAGGACATGATTCCGGCGGGAATTGTGTTGACCGGCGGAACGTCGAAAATGGAAGGCGCGGTGGAGTTGGCCGAAGAAGTATTCCATGCACCGGTCCGGTTGGCGTCGCCGACTGGCGTGTCGGGACTGTCCGATGTGGTCAATAATCCGATCCACGCCACCGGAGTAGGGCTGCTGCAATATGCGTTACGGCAATTGCACAGTGGTAAGCAACGAAAATCCAGAGCCAAGGCGTCTGGCTGGCAAAAATTTAGGCAGATGATTTCAGAAAACTTTTAGACAATTCAGGGTGTGCCGGTCAGGCGGCACGGAAAATCATAGGAGGAGTTACCAAAATGTCCACATACGATACCGATACAAAAAATAGTGATATGTTTACGCTGGTTGACGAACAGCCCCAAAATGCAATTATCAAGGTGTTTGGTTGCGGCGGTGGAGGTGGTAATGCCGTTAGACACATGCTCGAACGGAACGTCGAGGGTGTCGAATTTATTTGCGCCAATACCGATGCTCAGGCATTGCGCAGTGTTAATGCTGCCACCTCGTTACAGTTGGGTAACACCATAACCCGCGGTCTGGGTGCGGGTGCGAACCCGGAAGTGGGTCGGCAGTCGGCACTTGAGGACCGCGACCGAATTGCGGAGATTCTCAAGGGTGCCGATATGGTCTTCATCACCGCTGGTATGGGTGGTGGTACGGGTACCGGTGCCGCACCGGTCGTCGCTGAGATTGCCAAGGAATTGGGTATATTGACGGTAGCTGTTGTGACCAAGCCATTTCCCTTTGAAGGCAAGCGCCGCATGAAAGTGGCCAATGAGGGTATGGAAGAGCTGCGTCAGCATGTTGATTCGCTGATCACCATTCCAAACGATAAATTGCTCAGTGTACTCGGCAAAAACGTTACCCTTATCGAAGCCTTTGCTGAGGCCAATAATGTGCTCTTGAACGCAGTTCAGGGCGTAGCCGATTTGATTGTTCGACCTGGCATGATTAACGTGGATTTCGCCGATGTGCGCACCGTTATGGCCGAGATGGGCATGGCGATGATGGGCAGCGGCCGAGCATCCGGTGAAAATCGAGCTCAGCGTGCTGCCGAGATGGCGATTCGCAGTCCTTTGTTGGAAGACGTTGATCTGCGCGGCGCGCGCGGTATCCTAGTGAACGTATCGGCCGGAGTCGACCTGGGTTTGGACGAATTCACTGAGGTGGGTAATACCATCGAAGAATTTGCCTCCGAAGACGCCACTATTGTTGTCGGTACGGTTATTGATCCGAGCCTGGAAGATGAAATACGGGTAACGGTCGTCGCGACTGGCATTGGCGAAGCACCGGCAAAGGCCGCTGTTAAGCCGAAAGTAGCCATTGATAACACCCGGCGCAGTGATGGCTCAATCGATTATAAGAAGCTTGACCGGCCAACAGTCAGTCGTGTTGCGGCGTCCGGCCATAATGCAGAACAGGCACCGGCTGAAAAACCGGTCAAGACGCTGAAAGATTTGGACTATCTGGATATTCCTGCTTTCTTGCGGCGCCAGGCTGATTAGGTGGAATTGGCTGGAAATCTTTTGTTCACGGCAACTGTTCTGCTAGAATGTAGAACTTGTGAGTTTTAATATGTGGTAATCAGTCACCAAATGGTCAATCAGCGAACCCTGAAAAATACCATCAAAGCCACGGGTGTAGGATTACATTCGGGCAAGAAGGTATATCTAACATTGAAGCCAGCGCCGGTCGATACTGGCATTGTCTTCGTGCGGACCGATTTATCTGTCCCGGTCGAAATCAAAGCCCACGCCCTGAACGTGGGTGATACTACGCTGTCCACGACCCTGGTTAATGGTGACGTCAGTGTCGATACTGTCGAGCATCTGTTGTCGGCCTGTGCCGGTCTGGGCATCGACAACGTCTATATAGAGGTCAGTGCACCCGAAGTACCGATAATGGATGGCAGTGCCGGTCCATTTGTATTTTTGCTGCAGTCAGCCGGTATAGTGGAACAGGAACGCTCAAAGCGGTTTATTCGTATATTGAAGGCGATCAGCGTTCAGGATGGCGACAAGTATGCCCGCTTCGAACCTTATGACGGTTTCAATATCAAATTCACAATCGATTTTGATCACCCAGTGTTTCGCAACCGCTCTCAAGAGACCGAGTTTGAGTTTTCGACCTCAGCCTTCGTGAAAGAGGTGTCGCGTGCTCGGACCTTCGGTTTTATGCGTGATTTTGAATATCTGCGTGCCAACAATCTCGCCTTGGGCGCGAGTGTCAATAATGCTATCGCTGTGGACGACTATCGCGTGCTCAATGAAGACGGCCTGCGCTACGAAGACGAATTCGTCAAACACAAGGTGCTCGATGCGGTCGGTGACCTGTATTTGTTGGGCCATAGCCTGATAGGACGTTTTGTGGGCTACAAATCAGGCCATGGCCTGAATAATATTTTGCTCCGAGAACTGCTGAAGAGTCCCGATGCCTGGGAATATGCTACCTATGACGATGCAACCGAAGATCAGATGCCTATCGCCTATGCGCCGGTTATTGCAGTGGGTACCTAATAGATGAATATCATACTGGTCAGTCGGAAGCGTGGACATTCCAGGACGGTCTCACCCTGGTTGCTGTTACCCGTATTTGTCATGCTGTTGGCGACCTTGTCCGGGGTAGGCTTTTTGGGCTACCAACATTTGCGCCCCAAGCCGACGGTCATTATCGACCAGAACGCTTCAGCGGTGTGGCTTGAACGTATTAACCAACAGGCCGCCGAAGTTGACAAAACCCGCATCTATACCGAGGAGCAGATCAATGCCTTGCGTATTCGCCTGGCAGAACTGCAAGCTCGGTTGACGCGGCTTGATGCGCTCGGTGAGCGCTTGGTCGACGTCGCCAGTCTTGACCAGGGTGAGTTCGACTTCTCCCTGCCGCCGGCAGTAGGCGGCCCGGAGTCCGAATCTTTCGATTATCAGCCACCGGATTTTGTCCAGGTTTTGGATGAGCTGGCAGCGCAAATTGGCAATCGAGAGCAGCAACTGCGGGTGTTAGACTCGCTATTGGGTGATCGCAAGATTCAGAATGAAACATTTGTTGCCGGCCGGCCGATAAAACGCGGCTGGATGAGTTCTCGCTACGGCCGCCGTAATGACCCTTTTTCGGGTAATTTGGCCTGGCACGATGGTGTCGATTTCGCCGGCAAAAATGGCTCCGATATAGTCTCGGTGGCCTCCGGTGTGGTCACCTGGGCGAGTTCGCGCTCCGGTTATGGCGAGCTAGTGGAGATTAACCACGGTAATGGTTATGTGACGCGCTATGCGCACTGCGATGAAATTCTGGTTGAAGTGGGCGATGTCGTGAAAAAAGGCGATATTATCTCGTTGATGGGCAGTACGGGTCGATCGACCGGACCTCATGTTCATTTTGAGGTGCTAATTAATGGTAAGTCAGTCGATCCCGCCAAATATATTAACCGGGTAGCCCGGTTCTGAGGTCGGCCGGCACGCTGATGTCTAGGCCTCGCGTGCCGATGCGATCTAAATCCAGCGCCAGAGCTAATCAGCCCATTGCTTGACTCTGAGTCCTCTTTATTAGACCCAGTCTGATCAATTCCAGACAATTTCGAAGACATCCCGCCTTGTGATCTGTATAGTTACCCCAACCCTAAATGCCTGAAAACTCAACAGAAATTAGCCCCTATGTTCACTAAAATTGCCCGTAAAGTGATCGGAAGTAAAAACGATCGCGAAGTAAAGCGACTCAATAAGATCGTCGTTAAGATAAATGAATACGAAGCCCCCTTCGTCGAACTGACCGATGACGACATTAAAGCCAAAACGGTCAAGTTTCGCGAGCGGCACAGCCAAGGTGAAACGCTCGATCAGCTGCTTCCCGAGGCCTTTGCCCTAGTGCGTGAAGCCAGCAAGCGCTCTATGGGTCTGCGCCATTTTGATGTGCAAATGATCGGCGGTATGGTCCTGCACCAGGGCAAGGTCTCTGAAATGAAGACCGGTGAGGGCAAAACCCTGGTCGCTACCTTGGCGGCCTACCTGAACGCTTTGCCTGAGAAGGGCGTACACGTCATTACGGTGAACGACTACCTAGCTCGGCGTGATTCTGATTGGATGATGCCACTCTATAATGCCTTGGGTCTAACCGTCGGCGTTGTGGTCAATCAGCAGGACCCGGTGGAAAAGCGGCAGGCCTATCTGGCCGACATCACCTACGGCACCAACAACGAATTTGGCTTTGATTATTTACGCGATAACATGGCCTTCCGTATGGAAGATAAGTTTCAGCGCGGCCATGGCTTTGCCATTGTCGATGAAGTGGATTCGATCTTGATCGATGAAGCGCGCACCCCGTTGATTATTTCCGGTGCAGCCGAAGATTCCAGTGCGCGCTATATCGAAGTCAATAAGCTAATCCCAAGCCTAACCCGCGGTTATGCGGCCGTTGAAGCGGAATCGATACCGGAAGTACCCGGTGATTTCATTATCGATGAAAAGCAGCGCAGCGTCGAACTGACCGAATCCGGCCATGAAAAGGTAGAAGCCCTGCTTATCCAGGCCGGATTGCTGCCGGAAGGTGAAAGCCTCTATTCGCCCACTAACCTGATTCTGTTTCATCATGTCATGGCCGGTGTGCGCGCTCATCAGGTGTTTGCCAAGGATGTTGATTACATCATTCAGGAAGACCAGGTTGTTATCGTTGATGAACATACCGGTCGCACCATGCCCGGGCGACGCTGGAGTGAAGGGTTGCACCAGGCGGTTGAGGCCAAAGAAGGCATGTCTGTGCAGAAAGAAAACCAGACCCTAGCCTCGACCACCTTTCAGAACTATTTCCGGCTCTATTCGAAGCTGTCGGGCATGACCGGCACCGCAGATACCGAAGCTTTTGAATTGCGCGAAATTTACGGTCTCGATGTGGTCGTCATACCGACCAACCAAACCGTGGTGCGTAAAGACGCCAACGACTTGGTTTATCTAAATGAAACCGATAAGTACGCGGCCGTGATCGAAGAGATTAAGAAGATCGTGGCTGAAAACCGCCCCGTATTGGTCGGTACCGCATCGGTCGAGGCGTCTGAACGTATTTCCTTGGCATTGGATAAGGCCGGGATGAAGCACAACGTACTCAATGCCAAGCAGCATGCGAGCGAGGCGGAAGTCATTGCCCAAGCCGGCATGGCCGGCTCCGTGACCATTGCCACCAACATGGCTGGACGGGGTACCGACATCGTGCTCGGTGGTAACCTGGACGCTGCGCTGGCGAAACTTGAGGGTGCTACTGAGGCCGAACTGGGCAGTGCAAACCAGGAATGGGCGGCACGCCAGCAAGCCGTCAAGGACGCGGGCGGTTTGCACATTATCGGCACCGAACGTCATGAATCGCGCCGTATCGATAATCAACTGCGTGGCCGAGCCGGTCGTCAGGGCGATCCGGGGTCATCGCGCTTCTTCTTGTCGCTCGATGACAATCTTATGCGCATCTTTATGCCGGCCAGCATGAAAAACATGTTTAGCAAGCTAGGCATGGACGAAGGTGAGCCGATTGAGGCTAAGATGGTCTCCAATGCCATCGAAAAGGCCCAGCGCAAAGTTGAGAACCGCAACTTTGATATCCGTAAACAGCTGCTCGAATACGATGATGTATCCAACGATCAACGTACGGTGATTTATCAGCAACGAGATGAACTGATGGTCGCCGAAGACATCCGCGATATTATCGCTAATATTCGGATCGATGTTACCAATCAGTTAATCGATAACCATATAGCGCCCAACAGCATCCCTGAACAATGGGATATCGAGGCTCTGGAGCGCGAGTTACTGGCCGAATTGGGTGCTCAATTGGCCATCCAAACTTGGCTCAGCGAAGATGAACATCTGGGGGAAGTCGCCATCCGCGCGCGCATTGCCGCCGAACTGAGCGACGCCTACGAGAAAAAAGAAGCCGTGGTCGGTGAAACCAATTTTCGCCAGTTCGAAAAGCAGGTGATGTTGCAGGTACTCGACCAGCACTGGAAAGAACATCTCTACAACATGGACCATTTACGCCAGGGTATTCATCTGCGCGGCTATGCCCAGAAAAACCCTAAGCAGGAATATAAGCGCGAATCGTTTGAATTGTTTCAGAACATGTTATCTGAAGTGAAATATCAAACGGTTAAGTACCTATCGCTGGTACAGGTTCGCTCACCAGAAGAGGTGGAGCAGGAAGCCATTCGTCGCCAAGAGGCCGCCCAGGCAAGGATGAAATTTGACCCGGCCCAGACTCCTGCAATGAGCGCGAATAAATCGACTGCGCGCGACGAGGCAAAAGCTGAACCGGTCCGCAGCACACCAAAGGTGGGTCGCAATGAGCCTTGCCCCTGCGGTTCCGGAAAAAAATACAAGCAATGCCACGGTAAGTTGAATTGAAACTGACCCGAAGCTAACACCGGGTCTAGATCTTCGATCTGGTCGGCTGATAGGGTCAATTACGTTAATTGAGTGCAGTACTTTACTTGAGTCCAGTGCTTTACCAGATAGAGCACTGCGGGAGCGGATATGGCGGTTGGTGAAGGATTTGATGGGACCTTGGTACCCGTAGCGGGTATTACTATTGGTGTCGGCTGCGCTGGGATCAAGGTGCTGGGTCGGCGTGATTTGGTGATATTTGAGTTGTCGCCGGGTTCCACCGTTGGCGCGGTGTTCACCCAGAACGCCTTCTGTGCCGCTCCGGTACAAATCTGCAAACAGCATCTGGCCACCGGCCAGGCAACGCGCTTCTTAGTGGTTAATACCGGCAACGCCAATGCCGGCACCGGCCAGCGCGGCCTCGATGATGCTCGAGAAACCTGTACCCGGCTGGCCGCACAGAAGTCAGTCGATCCTGAACAGGTTCTACCCTTTTCAACCGGTGTGATCGGTGAATACCTGCCGATGACCGCCTTGGCCAATGGCCTGCCCAATGCCCTGGCCACGCTAGCCACTGATAACTGGCATGATGCTGCTCAAGGCATTTTGACCACAGATACCCGACAGAAGGGTGGCAGTCGACAGTTTGAATTCGACAATGAAACCATTACCGTCACCGGCATTGCCAAGGGATCGGGCATGATTAAGCCGAATATGGCCACCATGCTGGCCTTTATTGGCACCGACGCCCCAATTGACCAAGCGCTGTTGCAGGGCATCACTGAAGCGGCCACAACCGCCTCGTT